>Ga0315338_1001011_pt1 | contig 42979 bp, 36 predicted proteins | sample ASW8metaG_FD_204518 | JGI IMG/M metagenome (GOLD analysis project Ga0315338, IMG submission 204518) | Ammonia-oxidizing marine archaeal communities from Monterey Bay, California, United States - ASW #8 | ecosystem: Environmental > Aquatic > Marine > Coastal | place: USA: California | collected... | reverse complement strand
CGGGCCGGCTACTACGACGGCGTTCGCTTTTCGCGGGTCCGTGAAGATTTCGCTCAGTTTGGGATTCAAGGTGATCCAGAGATCGCTCGAGCCTGGCGCGACCGAGTCATCCCGGACGACCCCGTCGCAGAGAGCAATACGCGCGGGCGGGTGACCTTTGCCATGTCGACCACACCCGATTCGCGCACGACACAGCTGTTTATCAACAAGGTGGACAAGACCGATCTCGATGATACGGGCTTTGCGCCCGTCGGAGAGGTCGTCGAAGGTATGGATGTCGTCGATGCGCTCCATGCCGGCTACCGCGAGTCCTCGGGCGGTGGCATCCGCGGCGGCAAGCAAGACCCCGTATTCGAAGGCGGTAACGCCTATCTCGAGACGAACTATCCGGAGCTCGACTTCATTATTAGAGCCAGAATTGTTGAGAATCGAGAGCCCTGAGTGTATCCTTCCGGGTTCTCAACCGAAAGGAAATGACATGAAACGCATTCTTATCGCCCTCTGCCTCGTCGCTTTGGCGGTTTCGTCCGCGCCCGCGCAAGAGGACGAAATGACCCCGGAGCAACTCGACGAGCTCACCCAAATCCTGCGTGCCAATCTGCGCGCTGAAAAAACAAAATGGGTCGAAGCCAATGTCCAGCTGACCGCCGATCAAAAAGACAACTTCTGGGCGCTCTATCGGCGCTATGAAGCCGACCGCACGACCATCGGCAACGAGTGGCTCGCAAACATCAAGGACTACGCCGAGCACTACGACAGCATGACGGAGGAGAAGGCCAAAGAGCTGCTCGACAAGGCGTTCGATGTCGAGAAAAAGCTGCTCGCCGTCGAGGAAAAGCACAAGAACGAGATGATGAAGCACCTACCGGCCACCGTTGTGGGTCGCTTCTTCCAGATCGACCGTCGCTTGAACCTTCTGATGGACGTCGAAGCCGCCTCGCAGATCCCGCTCGTCAAAGCGAACTGACGTCACCGCGACCCGTTGGATCGAAAGCCGATCCAACGGGACAGGTCCCTTTTCCAAAAGCGTGCCCTCGGGTCGCGGCGGGCCGTGCGCCGTGCGCTGTGAGCCGTGTGGCTACGCGAAGAGGTTCTTGAGTACGTGGCCCACGATCGCGGGGTTCTCGCGCAGACGTCTCACGCTATAGGCGTGCCACTTGGCTCCGAACGGCACGTAGACACGCACCCGGTGGCCGGCGTCGAGGATCATGCGACGGAGGTCTTCCTCGACTCCGAGCAGCATTTGGAACTCGTACTGCTCCGGTCCGAGGCCCAAGCGGTCGATAATCTCGAAGCTCTTCCATATGACCCGCTCGTCGTGGGTAGCGATGCCGACATAGCCACCGGCGGCGAGCAGCATCTCGACGAGGCGGGCGAAGTTGCGGTTGATGATCTCGCCGTCCTTGAACGCGATCCGTCGCGGCTCGACATAGATGCCCTTGCAGATGCGGACGTTCGCGCGATGCTTGGCGAGCTCCGCAATGTCGGAAGCGCTGCGACGTAGGTAGGCCTGGATCACCGGCCCGACGCGGTGGCCGAAGCGCTCGCGCAGGCGGCGATAGATATCGAGCGTGTCGGAGGTCGTGGGGGAGTCTTCCATGTCGATCCGCACGAAGCTTCCCTGCGTTTCGGCCTTCGCGACGATGCGCTCCATTATCCGAAAGGCCAGCTCTTTGTCGAGGAGGAGGCCCATCTGGGTGAGCTTGACGGAGATCTTGGCCTTGAGTCCGCGGGCGACCATCTCGTCCATGACGCGTAGATATTCCTCTCCGGACGCCTCGGCACGTTCGGCGGTCTTCACGAACTCGCCGAGAATGTCGACCGTGCAGAGGTAACCTTCTGCGTTGAGCCGCTTCACTGTCGCGACCATTTCGTCGACGCTCTCGCCCGCGATGTATCGCTTGGAGAAGCGGCGGATGATAGGCCGCGGGACGATTGGCAGGGTCTCGGCGATGATGCGGTTGAAAGCACTCACTCCTCAAGGATAGCGTAGTCGGATGTCGGTGACGCGCAGAGAGTTCCTCCAGCGAACCAGCCTCGCTGCCGTGGGTTTTCGCACGCTCTCCCGGATCGAGCCCATGACGTTTGGCCTGTGCGCGGACGTGCACCAGGACGTCATGCACGACGCGCCGGAGCGCCTCTCCGTGTTCGTCGACGCGATGTCTCGCCGCCAAGCGGCGTTCGTCGCGCAGCTCGGAGATTTCTGCGTTCCCAAGCCAGCGAATCGGAATTTCCTCGACGTCTTTCACTCCTTCGACGGCCCTCACTACCACGTGCTCGGCAATCACGATACCGACGACGACAACCTCACCAAGAAGGGCTATGTCCGCGCCGACACGCGTGCGTTTTGGGGAATGGAAGCGAATTACTACTCGTTCGTGCAAGGCGGCATCCGATTCATCGCGCTCGATGGAAACGATCCGCCCGGAACGGGAAGCACGGACTATCCGCGCCACGTTGGTAACCAGCAGCTCGCTTGGCTCGAACGCGTACTCGAAACCACGACGGAGCCGGTGATCGTGTTATCGCATCAGGGCCTCGAGAACGAAGAGGGGCTCGACAATGGCGAGAACGTTCGGGCCGTTCTCGAGCTTGCGAACGAGCGTGCCGGCTCTCAGCGAGTGCTCGCATGTTTCAGCGGACACCATCATTTGAACTACGCGGAGACCGTGAAGGCCATTCCGTACGTTCAGGTGAACTCGATGTCGTATTTCTGGGTGGGTGAAGACTGCGAGAACTTCGCTTACGCGCCCGAGATCCACGAGCGCCATCCGATGCTCCAGTTCACCGCGCCCTATCGAGACCCGGTCTGGACGACGGTGACGGTGGATCCCCAGGCGCAAGAGATCACGGTCGAAGCGCGCGTCAGCACGTGGGCGGGGGAATCTCCGACGGGTCTCGGCTATGAGAGTCCGCCGAGCCGTCGCCGCGGTTTATCCCCCGCGACCGCCGCCCGTCGGCTCCGCTACTGATGACCGCTCCTCTCCGCGACTCCTTCGCGCATGACGGTGTTGTGCTCGTCCGAGATGCCGTCGCTTCCGACTGGCTAGCGCGGCTCGACCTCATCGTGGACCGCATCGCCGCCACGCCGGGACGTTGGGCCACCGACACGGGCGATCAAGCCGGCCGCGGGCGCTCGGTCGATGAACGCTATCTCTGGCGTGACGATGCTACGGTACGAAGCTTTGCGCTCGAGTCCGGAATCGCGGGTCTCGTTTCGGAGGCGATGGACTGTCGCACCCTCCGCTTCTACTACGACCACTGGTTTCTCAAGGAGCGCGGCCCTTTGACCGCGACGCCGTGGCACCAGGATGCGCCCTATTGGCCTTTCTCCGGAAGGCAGATTGCTTCCGCGTGGCTTGCTTTGACCGACGTCGATGAGGGCTCGAGTGCGCTCGAGATCGTCAAGGGCTCCCACCGGTGGAACAAACAGTACCGTCCGACCCGGTTCGTGCCGTCGGATGGGAAAGATGACTGGATCAACAACTCCGGAGCTGACGGTGAGGAGATGCCCGATATCGACGCAAACCGGGACAGCTACGATATCTTCCATGAGCCCATGCATCGCGGCGACGTGCTGATCTTCTCTGCCTGGTGCGTTCATGCCGCGCCCGCGAACACGACGTCGACGCGTCGAGCGGCGGTGTCCACGCGCTGGCTCGGGGATGACGTACTTTGGCGGCCCCATGCAGGCGCGGACCCTACGGTCGGTCGTGACGATGTCGCGCTCGCCCCGGGAGATCAGGTCACGGACGACGACCGTTTTCCGATTGCGTGGAAGAAAAGCTAGAGCTCGGCCACCCGCCGTACGGTCACGTCGAGCCGGCGGCTCATGATCTTGGCGAGCACGTTGGTGAAAGACAGGGCCAATCCGACGTTGTACTGAAAGATGAGGTCGAGCGTCGCCGAAGCGATGATGTTCACACGCAAGGGAGTCGCGGCGACGGCGCTGGCCGACCGCGGGCTCTGGTCGACGAAAGCCATCTCGCCGAAGAAATCCCCCGTCTGCAGCTTGGCCAAGCTCATGGGCTCGCCGGAGCTCGTCTGCTTCAATATCTCGACCTCACCTTCGTAGATGACGAAGAGCTCCTCTCCGGGGTCTCCCTCTTTGAACAGAGACACTCCTTCTGCATAGTCTCGTGAGATCGAAAAGGAGCGGAGGCGGGACAGGTCGAGCGCGTCGAGCTCGCGAGGTTGCCGTGCCCCTCCGGACGCCGAGGCGGGCGCTGCTTGAAGTAGCTCGTTCGCGAGGCGGATCTTGTGAGACAGGCTCCTGCTGAACACTGCCATCATTTTTGCTGCGCCCGTACGACTGTACCGGAACGTGTTCTTGATCGCTTCGTGCTTCCACACGAGGCAGGTCGCTGATTCGGCGGCATGAGCGCTGAGCGGCGCGGGCTCCGGCTCGAAGAGGTTCATCTCGCCGAGGAGACTGCCTCTGGCGAGAGTTCCGAGCTCGCGGGTTTCGGCGCCGGAGACGTCGAGCCGGACGCGACCCTCTGCGATGATGACGATGCGATCGGCGATGGGAATCTCGCTCCCGGCCTCATAGGTCTTGGTCTCGGCGGCATCCTCGATGACCGCGGCTTCGGCCGCCGTCAGAGTGTCGAACAGTGACAGATTCCGGAGAACCGACTTCATGGTTCCTTTTAGCCGCGAACGCGTGCTCGGCGCAAGTCCGATTCGGCTATTTGCTCATATGCGGATGACCGGGCCGGTTGTCGGCGCCGCCTTTCGAGTGGCAAACTGACCGCAACCAGGCGGCGACGGAGATCGTCTAAGCCGGAGAGGGACGTGTCTGAAGATGTCGGGAATCTTCGCTGATCTGAAGCTGGCGCTTTTGATGTTCCGCAAGCGCCCGTTGCTGCATTTCACGATCGTGGCGATGCTCGCTGCGGGCGTTGCCGGCAACGCGGCCATATTCAGCATTTTCAACAGCCTGTTTCTGAAGCCACTCCCGTTCTCGGAGCCAAAGCGACTCGTCAACCTCGACGAAACGGCGCCGAAATGGAACCTGGAATTCGTCTCCATTTCCTATCCCGACTTTCACGCGTGGCGTGAGCACAACCGCACGTTCGACTCGATGGCGCTCTACCGCGACGAGAGCTTCAACTTGGCGCTTGACGGTGAGCCGCGCCGCATCCTCGTCGCGCGCGTCACGCACGATCTGGGTCGAGTGCTCCGGCTCGCGCCACTGTTCGGTCGACACTTCACTGCGGAGGAAGACACACCCGGCGCGCCCAAGGTGACTCTCATCGGCGAAGCGTTGTGGCAGGAGCAGTTCGGCGGCCGTCCCGACGTCTTGGGCGAGACGCTCCACCTCGACTCGGTGGCGCATACGATCGTAGGCGTTCTACCGAGCGAAGCTCGGTTCATCGATGACACCGAGCTGTGGGTCCCGCTCGCGACCGACGTCGACGAGAATCCGGGGAGCTGGTACCTGAGCGGGATAGGTAGGCTCGCCCCGAATGCGACCGTAGACGAAGCGCGAGCGGATCTCACCCGTATCCATCGGAATCTCATCGAGGAGCGCTCCGTCAACGAGATCACCACACCCGTCGTGCTTCCCATCCTCGATCGATTCGTCGGGGAGTACCGCCGCGGCACGCTTGCGCTTCTTTTCGGCGTCGGTTTGGTGTTACTGATGGCATGCGGCAACGTGGCCGGATTGATGTGGGTGCGCTCTTCGTCACGCCAACAAGAGATGGGAGTGAGACTCGCGCTTGGCGCACGAAGGGGCCGCATCGTGCGGCAGCTTCTCACGGAGAGCTTCCTTCTCGCGGTTGCCGGTGGTGCGGTCGGCGTCTGGCTGGGCCGGAGCGCGCTCGGTGCGCTGGTGCTCCGCATGCCTGACGAGATCCCGACCTGGATCGACTTCGAGCTCGATCTTCGCTTCCTGTGCTTCACGCTCGTGGTCCTCGTAGGCGTCGCCGTGCTGTCGGGATTGAGCCCGGCGTTGCGAGCGGCGAGGACGAATGTTCAAGAGGCTCTCAAGCTCTCGCCTCGTAGCGCGACTTCCGACCGTGGCCACCGCTTTCGGCTCGCCACGCTCGTCGCTGCGGAGGTTGCGGTGGCGCTGGCACTGTCGATCGGCGCCGCGCTGGTCGCTCAGAGCTTCAGGGAGGTCATGGACGTCGATCCGGGCTTTCGCCCCGAAGGTGTCTTGACCTACCGCGTCTCGCTCCCGGAGCTACGCTACGAACGAGACGCCCGAGGGGCGTTCATCGCGCAGCACCTAGCCGACGTGGGTGCGATCCCGGCTGTCCTTGGCGCCGGCGCGGTGAACTCCGCCCCGTTTGGCAATCACGAGGGCGGGTTCTTCGAGATCGAGAACGCTCCGCCCAAAGACCCCGATGCGCCAAGTCCGGTGGTGCTCGCCCGCTCGGCCACGGCCGGTTATTTCCGCGCGATGGGAGTCGAGCTTTCGGCGGGGAGGGTTTTTCGCGACGACCCGTCGGACGAAAACTCGGTCGTGGTCAACGAGACGTTCGTGCAAACATTTTGGCCGGAGGACGCTCCTACGAGTGTTCTCGGAAACCGGATCCGTGCCGGTAGCGGAGGGTCGCACTATCCCTGGCTGACGGTCGTGGGAGTGACCACGGACGTGCGCCACTACGGACTCGACGAGGAGATGCGCCCGGGTGTCTATCAGCCGTATCAATCCGCGCGGAACCAGACGATGACGATCGTCTTGCGAAGCGCGGGAGACCCGTCGAGCCTCGTCGGCCCGGCTCGAGACGCGATGCGGCGTCGGGACGCGTCCATCCCTCTCTATCGAACCGCGACGATGGTCGAGCGTATGGAGAGCTCTTTATGGCCGCGTCGGGCTTCGACCTGGCTCATTTCATGGTTCTCTTTGTTCTCACTTGGCCTTGCCGTTAGTGGTATCTACGGAGTCACCGCGCACGCGGTGCGCGAGCGCGGCCGCGAGGTCAGCATTCGCATCGCCTTGGGTGCGCGCAGCCATCAACTCCTCTCCGCGGTCCTCGTGGAGGGAATGCTTCCCGTTGCTGCCGGAGTCGCCGTCGGTCTTGTCGGGACCTTCGTCGCGAGTCGGGGGCTGAGCACGTTTCTCTTCGGCGTAACGGCGAGCGATATCCGCGTCTACGGTGCGGTGACGACGGTCGTCGTTATCGCGGCTTTCCTTGCGAACTTTCTTCCTGCCCGGAGAGCTGCCCGTAGCGATCCGATGGATGCTCTACGCGCCGAGTAGCCGGCTCGTCGGATTGAGCTGTCGAGACGTCGCAACGAAGGCGACGAACCGTTCGGACCAGCGCGCGAGCGCATCTAGAGCATCGTCGCTTTCGAGTGCGGCGCGAGACTGGCGCAGGCCCAGAGTCTCGGGGAAGAAGAACCGGCTATTTCCGGAGACGGACACGGCGAGATGGGCTCGAGCGCCCTTAGCGTCGCCCCGGCCCGGGCTTTGAGCGACGATCCCGACCGGCGTGTCCGTGAGCGCACTACGACCATAGGGACGTGACAGCCAATCGACGACGTTCTTCGTCACCGCGGGAACGCTTCCGTTGTACTCGGGCGTGAAAAGGATGAGTCCGTCCGATCTTTCGACGGCTCGTTTGAGCGCGATGACGGAGGTCGGGTCCCCCGCATCCTCGATGTCTCCGTTATAGAGCGGTACATCATGGACGGTCACTTCGGTAAGCGAAGCGCCCCGAGACGCGAGTGCTTCCCGCGTCTGGTCGAACACGGCGCGGGTTAGCGATTTCGAGCGCAGGCTGCCGATGACGGCGGTCAATTTGAGATTCGTAGGCATCGTCATTTCTTGTTTCCTCGTCGCTCATGATTGTGCGTCATAGATCGAATATGCACTAGTCGTTATTCTTGATAAAGATTGTTGCGTATGAGATAACAATAGGATGCCCGAGCCGGACTTGAACGACCTGTTCGTTTTCGTACAAGTCGTTGATTCTGGTAGCTTTACTGCTGCAGCGCGCCACAGAGGTAGCCCGACGTCGACGATCAGCCGTCGCGTGGCCAGGCTAGAGCGGCGTCTGGGCAGCCGTCTGCTTCACCGAACGACCCGGCGGCTCAGCCTCACGGATGCGGGAAGGCGCTACTACGAACGCGGCTCGAGGATCCTCGAGGAGTTGGAGGACTCGGAGCGCGAGTTGGCCGAGCTCCAAGCGAGCCCACGAGGTCGCGTGCGGCTCGCCGCTCCGTTGGAGCACTCGGAGATGATGCCGTTCATCTCCCGGTTCCTCGCGAGCTACCCTGACGTTCGGATCGAGCTCTTCCTGACGAATCGTCGCGTCGACCTCGTCGAAGATGGTTTCGACGTCGCGATACAGCCGGGAGCGCTCCCGGAGTCGAGCACCGTCATTGCTCACAAGCTCATGGAGTCGCAGTTCTGGCTCGTTGCGAGCCCCGGCTATTTGTTGGATCGAGGCGAGCCAGAATCCCCCAAAGATCTCTCGGGCCATGACTGTATTCTCTTCGGCTCGTCGACGGACGCCGTTTGGACTCTCAAGGGGGACTCGGGGCCGTCCCACACGCGCGTTCGAGGGCGGATCGCGGTCAACCATCTCCTGAGCGCGCGCGACGCCGCGGCCGCCGGCGTCGGAATCGCCATGCTTCCGAGCATGGTCTGTAATGCGGACATCGGCGTCGGTGCCTTGCGAATCGTCCTTCCGGAGTCGCCGCCGGCTTCCGTCCCGGTGTGGATCACGTTCCAGGGCGGCCGGCACATTTCCCCGGCCGTCCGGGCTTTCGTCGACTTTACGAAGGAGCGGTTCGCGGACAGCCTCGAAGGGCTCTACGGCGGCATATGACTTGGACTAGAATGCGGACCTCTCGAAAGGAGCCCATGGATGTCCGGCCCTCAGGATGACGAGCCCCGCGAACACCAGCCCGAAGAAGTCGAAGAAGTCGAAGAAGATTTTGCCGCCATGCTGGAGGCATCACTCGAGCCCGCCGCGCTTCGACAAGGCGACAGCGTGCAAGGCGCGGTTGTCGCGCTCGGCGCGGACGTCGCGTTCGTCGATGTCGGAGGCAAGGGCGAAGCGACGATAGATCTTTCCGAGCTCTCGGATCCCGACGATCCAGAAGGTGCGTCCAAGGTCCAGATTGGGGACACCGTCAAGGCGGTCGTCGTCTCGACCTCCGGTGGGATAAAGCTCTCGCACAAGTTGGCGCAGCAGGCGGCGACGCAGGAAGCTCTGCGCGCCGCGTACGAGTCGCGACTCCCGGTCGAAGGCCGCGTCGACAAGGTCATCAAGGGCGGGTTCGAGATTCGCATGTCCGGCCAGCGGGCGTTTTGCCCCCTCTCACAGATCGATACGCACTTCACCGAGGATCCGTCGGTCCACGAAGGCAAGAACTACGTTTTTCGGGTGATCGAGTACAAGGAAGGCGGCAAGAACGTTGTCGTTTCTCGTCGTGCCATTTTGGCGGAGGAAGAGAAGGAAAAGGCCGCCGAGGTCCGCGAGCAGCTCGTGCCCGACGCGGTGCTCGACGGCCGGGTCGTCTCAGTGCGAGAGTACGGAGCTTTCGTCGATCTAGGAGGTGGCGTACAGGGGCTACTTCATATCTCGGAGATGGGGTGGTCGCGCGTTAGCGATCCCACGTCGATCGTCCAACCCGGCGACGAGATTACCGTCAAAGTGCTCAGAGTCGACGACGAGAAAGGGCGAATCTCTCTTGGGTTGAAGCAGCTTCAAGCCGACCCCTGGCAAAGCGTTGCTCGAGACTACACGGTGGGCCAGGTTCTGGCCGGTCGCGTCGTTCGCGTCGCGGATTTCGGTGCTTTCGTCGAGCTCGCTCCCGGGATCGAGGCGCTGGCCCATGTGTCGACGTTTCCGCCGACCGGAAGATCGGACGGTTGGAAGGACGGCGTGACACCGGGAGCCGAAGTGGCGGCGGAGATATTGAGCATCGACCCCGAGCGGAAGCGGATGGGCGTGGCGCTCGCCGAAGAAGGCTCCGCGAAAGCGGGACAAGTCGCGAGGGCGAGTGCGAGAGGGCTCCGGGTCGGCGATCGCGTTACCGGAAAAGTGAAAGGCCACGAGAGCTACGGCGTCTTCGTGTTCCTGAGCGCGGAGACCACCGGACTGATTCCGAACGAGGAGACCGGATTCGCCCGAGGGGCGGACCTCACGAAAGAGCTCCCGACGGGAAGCGAAGTCGACGTTGTCGTCGTGGAAACGGATCCGGCCGGCCGGCGTGTCCGACTCAGTATCAAGGCCATCGAAGAGGCCCAGGAGCGGCGCGAAGCGGTCGACTACGCGGAGCGGCAAGAGCACGCCAAAACGGAGAGCTTCGGCTCGCTCGCGCAGACGCTCCGCGATGCCATGGGCAAAGACGACAGCTAGCCTTTCGCGTTTGAAGCCGCCGCCGCCGGGTGCCATGATGGGTCGTCCATTTTCGAGAAGGTAGAAACTCATGAAAGGCTCACTCGCGCTCGCCCTCATCTCGAGCCTGTGTTTCTCCGTCCTGGCTCTCGCTGACGAGCGCGTCGATCGCCTGAACGAGGAGCACAAGGTCTGGCTCGAGGAAGAGGTCGTCTACATCATCACGGACCGCGAGCGCGAGACCTTTCTCGAGCTCGCGACGGTCGATGAGAGGCGCCGTTTCATCGAGGCTTTCTGGCGCAAGCGGGATCCGAACCGTACGACCGTCGAGAACGAATACCGGGTCGAGCACTACCGTCGCATCGAATATGCGAACGAATATCTCGGCCGCGAGACGTACCTGCCCGGGTGGCGGACCGATCGCGGCCGTTACTACATCATTCTCGGCGAGCCGCGAGAGATCCAGCGTTATGACGGCTACGGCAATATCGTCTCCACGCAAACGTGGTTCTACCAAGGAGACCCCGAGCTCGGCGTCCCCGCTTTTTTCTACTTGCTCTTCTTCAAGCGGGCCAATTTCGGTGAGTACAAGCTCTACAGCCCGCTGCTCGATGGACCGCAGGCGCTCATGACGGGGGCGCTGAACGAGCCCGGTGCCGACAATCGGCGTGCCGTGGAGGTTCTCGCCGATATATCGACAGAGCTCGCCACCGCGTCCTTGTCGTTCGACACCGCGGAGCCTCCCGACCTCATCGGATTTCAGCCGGCGGCCGGCTCCGAGCTAATGATGGCTCGAATCGAAGACGCGCCGAAGCGGAAGATCCGCACGGACTATGCCGACGCCGCTCTTCGCTACGGCAATCGTGTCTCGGCGGAGTACACGTTCAACTATGTGCCGTCACGCAGCGCGTTCGCGGTGCTCGTCGATCCGTCCGATACCGCGCTCGTCCAGTACACGATCGAGATCGACCCCGAGGATTTCTCGACCGAGAGCGACGAGGCGGAAACGAAGTTCTATACGACGCTCGACCTCACGGTCGAGGCGCGTACGACAGACGGCGTGCTCGTCGTCGCCAACGATAGCGAAGCCTATCTCGAGCTCTCGCCGTCGCGCATGCAACAGGTCCAGGCCAAACCTTTCGCCTATCAGGATCAATTTCCGCTCGTCCCCGGTGACTACTCCGTCAGCGTCGTCCTGAGAAATCGAGTCCTGCGTCGCTACACCGTCGCCGAGACGGAGCTGCACGTCCCCGACTTCGCCGCGGAGCGACCCACGCTCTCGGACCTCGTCCTCAGCTACGGAACGGAGAGCGCAGAGAGCGCCGATGCCGGAAGCTCGATACGGACGTTCCAGGTCGGAGACGTCTTGCTACAACCGTCGGCGGATCGAATCTTCGTCATCGGCGAGACCCTGTACGTTGCCACACAAGCCTTTGGCGCGACGCCCGCGGATCGCGTGGAGCTCGAGCTCGTCGACGCTTCCGGTGAGGTGCTCGACGAGACGGACGCCGCGGCCGACGCGAACGGTCTCGTTCAAGCTCGACTGAGCCTGGCGAATATCGTTGGCGGCAACTATGAGGCTCGAGCGCGACTCGTCTCCGCCGCCGGAGAGACCCTCTCGACGAGGCGCACGCCCCTGACAGTGTCTCCCCGCTCTGCCGTTGCCCGGCCGGGCTTCGTTTACCGGCGGGGCTTCGATTCCAGCGCGCCCGGCGTGTTGAGCGCGATCGAGGGCGAGCAGCTCGCGAAGCTCGGTCGTTTCGATGACGCCCGCATATCGCTCGAGGAGACGATTGCCGCGAACCCGCGCCACGTGCCCGCGCGGATCATGCTCGCGACGATCTACCTGCGTTCCGGCGATGCGGATCAGACGCTCTCCCTTCTCGGCCCCGTCGAAGAAGTGCTGCCCGATCAATACGAAGTCGTATCCGGGATCGGATTGGCGCGCTACGTGAAAGCCGAATACCCGATCGCGGTCGACTACCTCTCTCGCGCGATAGCACTACGTCCGCCCGACGCGCTCGTCCTGAATGCTCTCGCCGACAGCCATGAACGGCTCGGAAATATCGACAAGGCACGCGAGATGTATGAGCGCTCGCTCGCGCTCAACGAGGGGCAAAGCGAAGTGCGCCGCCGCCTTTCGACCTTAGGCGAGCCCGGCCCGAAACAGTAAGCTCGATTCGTCGTCCGCGCCGCGCGCCGCTCAGCACGATACGCAGTTGTCGTTGTTCACCGCGCCCAGGCTCACGAGGAGGTCGCGCGCCTCGGGGAACGGGTTCACCCGTTGCACCGGGCCGTTGGCCATGTCGGCGGTGCTGCGCCCTTCGGCGTTTACGATCGTGACGTCGGCGCCTTTCGCGACCAAGTACTCGATCATCTCGATGTCACCGCGGGCGGCGGCGTTGTGAAGCGGCGAGCTCCCGTCGTGGTCGATTGCGTTCACATCGGCGGCGCACTCTTCGACGAGGTACTTCACTGCCGGCATGAACCCCGCGGGGTGGTTTCGATGATCGTTTGCCGCGAAGCCTTCTCCGTAGCCCGCTCCGGTGGCACCGTGGAGCGGAGACATTCCCGGTCCTACCTTGGGCGCCGTCGCGTCTTCCGACTTCGACTCTTGGGCGCGCGAGCTTGCCACGGGCGGACGTTGTGATGGTTTCGTCGTCGGGATTCCGCTATCGGCTCCATAGGCACGCAACAGCTCCATCGCCGCGACATCACTTCCGTAGGCGGCGCGCCAGAACGGGGTGGCGCCGATCTCGTCAATCGACGAGCGGTCGAAGTTGTAGCCCATGAACCAGACCTTCTTCTTCAGCCGGATATTGGGGTCCGCGCCTTTCTCCAAGAGAGCTCGCATGAGCGCCAGATGGCTCGCGTTCTGCTGCTTCTGGGCGACGGGCTGGGGGTACGCGGCGCGCGGCGCCCAGGCGAGGTTGATCGCGGCATAGAGCGGCGTCACGCCGGAAGGCTCACCCGCAAATGTGGGGTCGGCCCCTTCACCGAGGAGCGAGAGCGCCAGGTCGAAATGACCGTTCATCGTGGCAATCAATAGCGGGCTGGTCTTGCTTCCCCCCGCCACCTGATTGACGTCGGCCCCGTGGCGGAGAAGCGTCTCGACCGAGTCTCGATATCCTTGCCGCGAAGCGAGCAACAGCGCCGTCATGCCTCCTTGCGCACCGACGCGCACGCCGTAGCTCTCGCGCTGCCGCCGCTGGGCTTCGGGCTCGGGCTCGTCGTCACCGCCCGGGATCATCCAGCCAAAGAGCTTGCTGAAGAAGCTCTTTTCCGTGCTCTGTGCTTCAGCCTCGTCTTCCGACTGCGCGCCGACCGGTCCATCGGCTTCAGCCGCCTTGGCGCGCGATTCGCGGAGGTCTTCTAGTCTCTTGCGAAAACCCTCGTCGAGCGCGGTGTTGAGCGCGACAGCATCGACGACGTCCGTTGTATCACCGGGATTGGCACCCGCAGAAATGAGCAGCTCGATGACGTCAGCGCGGTCGTAGGCAGCCGCGAACATCAACGCCGTTTGAGCGCCGCTATGCTCTCGCGCGCCCAAGTCCGCCCCGCGATCGAGCAGGAGGCGTACCGCGTCGACGTTGCCGGAAGCCGAGGCGAGCATCAGCGAGGACGCGCCCATCGCCGTCGCACCATTGGCATCGGCACCGGCGTCGAGCAGACGTTCGAGAGTTGCTGCGTCGCCGTTTCGCGCCGCGAGCAACCCCGCGGTGAACCCAGCGAGCCGTGTCGTCGCATGGACGTTCGCGCCGGCATACAGGAGCGTCTCGACCGTTCGTGAATCGTTTCTCACGGCTCCCCAATGGAGAGCGGTCATGCCGTCTCCCTGAGCCGCGTTCACATCGGCGCCCTCTCTGAGGAGAGACCTGAGCGCCTCGCCGTCCCCGTGCTCCGCGCTGTCGGCGACCGGGGAGTCACTGAGCTCGATCTCGTCCGGTGCCGCGGCGAGGAGGACCACCGTCGCGAGGGCGACGCCTAACGTTCTCGCTAGCATGGGGACGCTATCCGTCACCCGACGTCGTCATCGTCGTCGCGCCGGCGTCGTTGAGATCGAGCGTACCGGTGCTGTCTCCGAAAGTCTCGAGCTCAGGCATTCCGAGCATGTGCAGCATCGAAAGCATCGCGTTAGCCATTGGCGTGCCCTCGTCAGCCCTCACGTGGAGGTTGCCGCCGAGCTCGCCATTGGCATGACCCGCGAGAAATAGCGGGCAGCGTTTGTGGTTGTGAATGTTCGGGTCGCCCATCGCGGAGCCGTAGAGAAGCAGCGTTTTTTCGAGTAAGTGGCTGTCTCCCTCCGGGGCGGAGGCGAGCTTGTCGAGCAAGTAAGGCACGAGGCCGACGTGGTACTGGTTGATCTTGGAGAGCGCGACGACGTTCTTCTCTTGGCCTCGATGGTGAGAGGCGTTGTGAAAGCCTTCGAAGACGCCGCTTTCCGGAAACGACCTTCCGGACACGTCTCGGCTCATCTTGAACGAAACGACCCGGGTCATGTCCGTCACGAAAGCGAGGGCGACGAGGTCGAACATGATCTCGACGTGCTCTCCGTAGTGGTCGGGCACGCCCACGGGAGCATCCGGAAGCTCTCGTTCCCCGCCGCTCGCGTTGCGCTCTTCGACTTTCTGAATGCGTCGTTCAATCTCTCTGACGTTGTCGAGGTAGTCATCGAGGCGCCGTCGGTCCGACGGGCCGAGCTGGGCTTTCAAGCGCGCGACTTCGTCCGGGATCCAGTCGAGAATGCTCTTGCTCGCGCGTCGACGGGCCGCGCGCTTCTCCGGGGTCCCGCCGGAGCCGAAGAGCTGATCGAAGGCGAGCCGGGGATCGCGAATCATGGGAAGCGGTTGAGTCGGAGAGGCCCAGCTGATGGTGTCCATGTACACACACGCATAGCCGTAGAGGCAGCCACCGGATTGGTCGACGTTCTCGATACACAGCTGCATCGACGGGATCGGGGAATCCTGACCGTACGTCTCGGCATAGATTTGGTCGAGAGACGTTCCGACGTGGACATCCGAGCCTTCCGTCTGGCGCGGGTGCGACTGCGTAAGAAAGACGGAGCTGTTGCGAAAGTGGTCGCCGCCGATCTCCGGAGGGATAGCGGCTTCCGCGTTGGCGACGTCGGTGTCGCTCACGATCGTGATGTAGTCGCGCCACGGCTCGAGAGGGCTCAAGCTGCTCGTGCTCAGATCGAAGCCCCGCCCGGACCCCGGAGGCGTCCACAGGTTCTTCTCGCGGCCGATCTTGTTGCTGCCGGCAGCACCGTGGACCATCTCCATGCACACGAGTCTCGTCGGGTCCTTCCGCGCGGCGGTGGCTTTCGCGGCGGGCACCATGGCCGAGAGAAAAGGAAGGGCGACGCCCGCACCGAGTCCACGCAGGACGGTGCGCCGGTCTATGCTCTTGTTGGTCACGTACATCGAGTCAGTTCCTCCGAGCTGTCAGCTAGTGCGGTTGCTCCACCGCCTCGGTCGACGCGCCCATGTCGTCGTCGGTCGTACTCAACAGGAACGGCGCGCTTTGCACGACGCCCATGATGAATGACGAGATCTTGTCGTCGTTATCGTGCGCCTCGCTGAGGATCTTGCGGATGGCCGGCATGTCGAAGTACTCGACGCGGCGGCCCATGGCGTAAGTGAGCAGGCTTTCGGTGAAAGTGCTGAGAAACGGCCCTTGATAGGTTAGCATCGCGTCTCTCAGGCCCAACGGACCTTCGATGGGCGTTCCGTCATACAGCTCGCCCGACGCATCGATGGTGACGCCGTCGTCTTTCGTACGCCAAGCGCCGGTCACATCGAAGTTCTCGAGTGCCAGTCCAAGAGGGTCGATCACGGAATGGCAAGAACTGCACGCCGGATTCGCGCGGTGAGACTCCATCCTCTCGCGCACCGATAGGCGCCGCTCGCCGGCCACTGCGCTCGTCTCTTCCAGAGCCGGTACGTTCGGCGGTGGCGGTGGCGGCGGGCTACCGAGGAGAACCTCCATGATCCACTTCCCGCGCTGGACAGGCGACGTGCGGTTCGCGATCGAGGTCAGTGCGAGAATGCTTCCCTGGCCGAAGAGCCCGCGCCTCGAGGCGTTGAGACCGGTCAACGGTACCTTGCGAAAACCCTCACCGGTGACGTTCGGGATCCGGTAGTGACGGGCCAGCCGCTCGTTGACGAACGTGTAGTCCGCCGTGAGCAGCTCGACCACGCTTCGATCCTCGCGGACGAGGTGCTCGAAGAAGAGCTCGCTCTCGCGCTTCATGGCATCGGCGAGCGTGGCGTCGTACAAGGGAAAGGACAGCGCGTCGGGATGGAGCTTCTCGAGGTCTTGAAGCCTCAGCCAATAGGCTGCGAATCGAGTCGCGAGCGTGTCCGCACGAGGATCCTCGAGCATCCGCCGCACTTGCTCCTCGATGACCTCGGGCGCGTTTAGCTCACCCTCCTCCGCGAGAGTCAGTAGCTCTTCGTCCGGCGGTGAGGACCACAAGAAGAAGGAAAGGCGTGACGCCAGATCCAAGTCCGCGATGCGGTAGCTCTCGCCCGGCAGGGCGGTCTCGGACGCGCGCTCGAGGCGGAAGATGAAGCTCGGGCTCGACAGTAGCGCCTGTAGCGCCATGCGGATGCCGCTCTCGAAGTCGCCGTCTTCGCGCCCGATCGCGTAAAAAGACATCAGCGCCTCCGTATCGGCAGCTTCCAGGGGTCGTCGATACGCGCGCTCCGCCAAATGGGTCACGATGTGCTCGGTGCACTCGAGCTCCTCGTCCGCAGATGTCGGCCGGCAGGTGAAGATCTTCCGACGCGCGGGGGTGTCGGAGACGCCGGTAACGTTGTACGGCCCGCTGATGCTGAAATCTCTCAGATGAGGCAAGGCGGTGATGCCGTAGTCGCGTCCGATCTGGCTGTCCGCGAGCGTGTGCTCGATGGGAAACATCAGGTCCTGGATAGGAGCGTGTGACGTCTCGAGAAAGGCAGCCGTGACTCTCCGGGGCCCCGCCTTGACAGCGATGGGACCGGTCTCGAGGTTGAGCCCGTTCGGCTCGGTCTCCGAGAGGTAACGATCGATCTCGATGAGTGCGACTCGCTTGCCATCGATGGCGACTTCGAGGTGCTCACCCACCGCTGTGCGCCCGAACACGTATCCGTCCGGGTCCCCGTGGAGCTGGACCTTGAACACGTATTCGCCGTCAGCGGGAAATACGTGGATCGCCGAGGTCCCGCCGCGGGTGCCGAATGGAGCACCCGGGACGCGTTCGCGCTGGTTCGCCGTCCGTCGAACCTTGTAAGTGACATCGGCGGGCTCGGCGGTCGGATCGCCGACCGCGAGGCGACTGATTTGATCGGCGGCGCGGAGATAGCTGTCCATCAACGTCGGGGACATGCCTTGAACGTCGGCAATGTTGTCGAAGCTGTGGCTAATCGTGTCCGGGGGCAATAGAGCGCCCACGTCGAGATCCAGGGCGAGAAGATCTTCGATGGAGCGCTTGTACTCCGCGCGGTTGAGACGCTGGAAGACGCGCCTACCGGGTTTTGGGTCCTCGAAGTAGCGCAGGTCGATGCGCGTCTCCATATCCTCTGCCCAACGCGCGAGCACCGATGCCTCCGGCCGCGGCGCGTAGGATGGGGGCATCATCCCCGTTCGCAGCTTGCGGATCATCATCTCCGCGACCTCGGCGTTTTGCTCGAGATGCGCGGGGTCGAAGGACTCGAGCGAGAGCCCCCCCGTTTTGAGGCCGTCGCTGTGGCACATGAGGCAGTTGTCCTCGATGAGCGCACGTTGCCACGCGTGATCGCTCTCGGCCGGGGGTTCGACGGCCTCTTGAGTCAACGCAAGGGGCGACCAAAGGAACAACGTGCTCAGCGTGAGCCACGCGAGCTTTCGCATACGATAGTCTCCGTACTTCCGGCGGTTGGGACGCATCCAATAGCTGCGCCCCATTGAGCCAGCCTATTCATTTTGGTCCATCGGGAGGTCCTTTTTCAACCGCTGCACGAGGACGCGGCGACCCTGTTACGATGCGACTTTCGAAGGGGAGCGATATGGTCACGAGACGAGCTGTTTTGCGCGATCTAGGGGTTGGTTTGAGTGTGGCGAGTGCGGCAGCGACGAGCCTCGCGTGCTCGAGACGAGCCGAGCAGGAAGGAGACGTCCCGACGTCCGGCGGCTCGAGAGCCCTCCTCGTCGACGAGCCTCGACAACCCGCTCCCGCGCCTCTCGGCTACGACCGCTTGCCGCTCGAGTGGCATCAAGCGCGCGCCCGGCGGCTCAAAGAGCTCGCCTCGGAGAGAGGCGTCGACGCGGTCTTGTTGCGAAGCGATCAAAACCAGGTTTACTTCACCGGATGCTTCCGGCGCAGCGGCGAGCGGTCGACGTGGGTCTTGTTCCCCGTTGCGGAGAGCGACACGGCGTACTGGTACGCGCCGTCCATCGACAGGGATCTCATACGTACCTGGTGGGCGACCGAGAACGAATACTACTTTTGCTACCCGCACGCGTCCGGAGGCTTCCCGAACAAAGGTGAGCTCGCGACCGGAAACCGGGTCGACTTGTTCGCGTGGATGCTCGAGGGGGTCGCGCGGCGCGGTTTCGGGGCCCAGACGATCGGTGTCGATTTCGAGTTGACGGAGAGTCAGCGAGCGGCGGCGGCGTCCGTCGTTCCCAATGCGACGTTCGTCGGCATTGGCGACCTCTGCCTCGACATGCAGATCATCAAGACGCCGGAAGAGATCGCGCTCACCCAGCGCGCGTATCGGTACTTCGACGAAGTGCATGCCTTCGCGCGTGACTACATTCTCGAGCGCGGTACGGATGCCACCGACTTCGAAGTCGGGCAGGCGTTGCAAGCCTACGGACTCGCGTTGATGCTCGAAGACGTCGACTTTGATGGGCGTCCGCACACGGCCGTCGGGATGGAGGTCACGTCGCACTACGTGAGAACGGGCGTGTCCACCGCGTACCCTCATCCGAATCAGTTCTTCTACAGCAAGATCGAGCGGGGCCAACCCGTTTACGTCAACACCGATATCAGGCTCGGCGGCATGGGCGGCGAGGGCTATCGTAACTACGTGATCGCACCTGGATCCGCCGCGCACGAGAAGATGTGGCAGGTGGTGACGGACAGTGCCCTGCTCCTCCGGGACGAAGCGAAGCCGGGAGTCCGTTGCTCCGACCTGGCGTACAAAGTGCACGAGTTTCAGATCAACAACGGCATGGCCGACTTTATCTATCATCGTCCGTGTCACGGGCAGGGTCAGTTCTACGCGGGACACCAGGCGCCGTTCATCGCCCTCGGAGACGACTCGGTGATCGAGGCCGGCATGATGTTCAGCGTCGAACCGGGGCTCTATGACGAAGCCAACGGGATCGGCGTGAACCCGAGCGACATTCTGCTCATCCAGGAAGACGGCGCCGTCTTCATGACGCGCGTGCCGTGGACGAAGGAGTGGGCGTTTCTAGATCTCTAGCGGTGCCCCCGCGCGGATAGAGCCGTCTTCGTCGATCTCGAGGTGCTGCCCCGTCACGAAGGAGGCGAAATCGTTCGCGCCCGCGGCCAGGATCGGTATCGAAGCGTTGTAGAGCTCGCCGGCGACGATGGACGCGAGCGCAAGGAACGTGTCCGTCCGGCTGCTGATGATCGCGGCGGGACCGTTGCCGAGACGGATCGACTCGAGCAAGACCTGTGTCCCGGTGCTCGACCCGCGGGTGAAAGGCATGATCAATACCTTCTGGGCGGCGACGACTCCGGACAAAGGATGGCGGCGATCGACGATCTCACCCGTCGTGGCGTCGTAGCCACCCCAAAAGCTGAGGGGCTCGGGGCTCACGAGCGCGAGACCCGATGCGCGCCCGGAAACGGTAACGTCCGTACGGATCAATCCATCCACAGCGAGTCGTCCCGCTCGACGCTGCCGGCGACCGCGGAGCTCACGCAATCCGCGAGGCTTCCATAGACGACGTCGGTTCCCAGTAGGCCGGGCGAGTAGTACGCGTACTTCCCGGAATTCGTCATCAACACCCGTACGCCGTCCGGTAGAGACGGCATGGCGAGGACGCAGGTATCGACCATGATCCGCGCTCCGAACGCTTCTATGGGCGCGAGCGAGCCATTCGCCTCCGCGAGAGCGCGCATCGCTCGGCTGGTCGTGACGATGATTTCGACGTCGGGGTGGCGTTTCTTGCCGGAGACCAGCTTCGCCAGCTTGTTGAACTCCTCGAACGAGAAGTGAGGGCTTCCGAGTACGACCAGATCGACACGGGCATCGGCGCTCGTGGCCAGTGCAGCCCGGGCTTCCCGTAGCCGTGCGAGGTCGACCTCAATGGTCTCGAGCGGCTGTTTTCCATGAAACGCTTCTTCCAGGGTCGACGCCTCCGGCGTGTGGCCCACGACATGAAACAGGGCTACGTTACCGGAAGAGGCGGCGGCGGCGCCGACCGCTTTGAACTGGTCTTCAGACGGTTGGGGTGACAAACCGTCGATGACTGGAATGCGGTCGTTCGAGATCCGCCCGATGAGATAGCCGAGGACCGGGTACAGCTCGTCCGCCTCTTGCAACGCCTGGGGAACGTCTCGTAGTGACACGAGGAGCTGTCCGGCGCGGTTTTCGGTCAAGTGAAGCCCGACAGCGGGAACGCGTCCCGTGATCGCGGCGCAGATATCGAGCAAGTCCGGATAGCGCTCCGTCCGAGCGCCGAGAACCGAGTTCGCGTAGGCGATCGCGTTCGACTCTCCCCAGGCGATCTGCTGGCCGAACGTCGGAGCGTATTCGGTCTGGTACGGCGCGCACGTCCACGTCGTCGTCGTCCCCATGCTCTGATAGGCCTTCATCTGGCGGTGGGCTTTCTCTGCCCACTCCGCGGGGACGTTCCACTCGCGCCAGTGAAGCTCGTCGAGTCCGCTGACGTTCAGGGTCGAAGGCACGGCGACCTTGGCACCGTGCTTGGCGAGCCGCTCCGCGAACTCGAGGCCCGCATCACCGACGAATATGGTGCTGTCGATGTGGGCGCCGGTGATGTCCATCAGCTCACTCGCGCCGTAGACGCGAGCCATGCGGCTGAGGATCGACATGGCCATCTGGGGCCCGGGACCTCGCTTGCCTTCGAGGCAGGCTTCGTCGTCGGATGTCAGGCGAAGATCCACGTGCCGATTCTAGCAGCTCGCGCGCAGATCCGGTCGTCAGCGCTTGGGTCGCGGCGGGCGACGTCGCGGCGGGCCTTTCGGCGGGGGCGGCCTGCCCGTTTGTCCCCAGGGCATTCCTCGGACGTAGCGTCTGCGTTGTTCTTCGTCCAGAACGACGGCTTCGCCAACCATCGCGTTTCCGATGCGCTCGTCCAGCACCGCCTGTGCCGAGTGAAGCCGTTCGAGCTGGGCGCGGTAGGCCGCGCGATCGAACACCGGCGCCACGTAGATGTCACGCAGAGTACGCCGTTCTCCGTCAACGAGGTCGCGTTGGGCGATAATCCCGGGACTCTCCCTGTCGAGCACCTGCCGGATCGATGCGACCTGCTCGTCGCTCAGATCGAGTCCGTCCGCCATCCGGTCGAGGTGATTGTCCATTACCGCGCGGAACTCCTCTCGGGGTCCCTTGGGGCGTGGCGGGTCCATCGAAGTCTCATCCGCGCCGGGAAGCGATCGATAGGCGAGCCCGATATTGATCCCGATGGACAACGCGAGCAAGAGGTACGGGATACGACTGTTCATCGAGCGTCCTCATACGGTGTGTCGGTGTAGAGGCCCGAGAGCGTCTCCGTCTGGAGCGAGGAGCCCAGCGTCAACCAAAGCTCCGTGCTCGTCTCGGAATCGCGGGCCGTCGTCGCCCCGGCTAATTGCGAGCCCATGAAGATTCCCGCCGCGAGCAAAGCGGTGGCTGCGAGCGCCATCGCGGGCGTCCATACCGGTTGCCGGTCGCGAACGATCCGTGCTCTGACTTCGCCCCAGGTAGAGCCGGAGAGCTCGGAGCTCGACACCGAGCTCAGCGTTTCGCGCACGAGCGTCGCGTCTCTCACCTCGCTTCGGCAGCTCGAGCATTGGGACAGATGCGTCTCCAGTCGAGCGCGCGCGCGCTCATCGACCTCACCGTCGACGAATGCCGCAACCGAGCGTCCCAGGTGTTCTCCATCAGGGTTCATGTCAGACCCCCCATTCGTTGCTTCAGTCGGGTCGTGGCGCGGTGAAGCAGCGTCTCAACGGCCGACACGCTCGTGTGCATCGTGTCCGCGATCTCGCGATAGCTCATGCCGGTCTCGAGCCGCAGCAGTATCGCCTGGCGCTGACGTGCCGGAAGGCTCTGAACCGCGACCTCGAGCGCCTCGGCTCGAGCGCGGGCCTCGAGGACGTCGTCCGGTTGCGTGCTCGGCGACGCCCTGGGCTCCGGCGCTTCGTCGATCCCGACCCAGCGCAAGATGCGCTTGCGTCTGAGTGCACTTCTCGCGAGGTTGCCCGAGATACGGAAGAGCCAGCTCTTGAATTTGCCCTCGGCGCGGTAAGAGGGCGCGTTTCGATAGACGCGATAGAAAGTCTCGCTCGTGAGCTCGCGCGCGTCTTCCTCGGACTGCAGCATCCGTACGAGGAACCCGAATACCGGCCGCTCCCAGCGCTCCATGAGCACGCGGAGCCCGTCTTCATCGCCGCTCGCGATGGTACGCATGAGCTCATCGTCGCCCCGGTTGTCCACTCATCCCTATCTACTCAACGCCTGGGACATGGAAAACTTGCGCTATGTCACAAAAAAGTGCCTTGTTTCCCCTCGTCGTCGCTTCCTCTAGCGTTCAGTTAGCCAATTATATGACAATATATTGTCAAGATGGTAGTATATTGTCGTTATGCCGTCTCCCGTTGAGCTCATTCTCGCGGAGATCGCCGCTGTTGAATCGAGGCGCTCGAGCCTGCAGCTCGAAATTGCGCGCTCCGCCGGCCTGGGCCGAGCGGCGTCTCGATTGCTGCAGGTGATTGGTGATGGAGCCACTGTGCCGAAGCTCGCTCGACGCCTGTCCCTAACCCGGCAGAGTGTCCAGAGAGTCGCGGACGCGCTGGTCGAGTCCCGCCTCGCCGGCTACGCCCCCAATCCGGACCACAGGCGCTCCCCGCTGCTCCGGCTGACGTCCGCGGGCAGCGACGTTCGGAAGAGCGTGGAACGACTGACCGGCGCCGCGGCACCCGACCTCACCGACGACGTCGACGACGAAGACCTCGACACGACGCTTCACGTGCTGAGGGCGTTGCGCGCCGTCCTCTGAGACCACCAGCACCACAACGCCAGGGCGAGCACTACCAGCAGGAGGAGGGAAGAGGCCCAAAACGTCCTCTCTTCGACCCGCGCGTAGAGGATTCCGCCGCCGATCAGCCCGACGATGCTCGCGAGGCTCCCGACGCTCCCGCCGAGACCTTGCACCGCCCCCTGGAAGCGGTCCCCGGCCGTGTTCGAGAGGATGGCCAGAAACGACGGCCACATCAAGCCGTTGCCAAGCGAAAAAAGCGTTGCGCCCAGATAGAGAACCGCCCGACTCGGGCTCGTGAAACACTGAAAGCCCACTGCAAGAATCACCGTGCCGGTGAGCGTGAGCGTCCAATCGGACACCCGGGCTCCGATCCTCGACAGGATAGGTCCTTGAACGATCACGGTGGTCAAACCCAGAAACGAGAAGAACGCCCCAATCTCGCCGATGGACCACGAGAGTCCGGTCACCGCATGGATGGGAAAGGCGGTATAGAAAAAATTGAAGCTCAGAAAGATGACGAAGTACAGGCCCAGCAACGTCGGCACGTGCGGTTGACGAAGCACCTCGCGAAGGCTTGGGGCCGCCTGCGGCTCGGGCAGACACTCTTTGTGCTCCTGTCCGAACGTACGGCGAACGCTACCGTCCGCCGGGACCTCCGAGGACGCGCAAGGCCGAGACTCCGGCAAGTACAAGGCAATGACCAACGATGCGGCTGCCGAGATCACCAGAGCCGCGATCACCGGAATAATCTCGCCATAACGCGTGCCGCCCAAGAGTCCCGCCAGCGTCGGCCCGAGAATGAAACCCAGATTGCCCGCAACGGCCATCGTGCCGAAGCTCGCTTTCCTCTCGGAAGGCTCCGTCACGTCCGCGAGATAGGCGTTCGCAACCGACACGTTGCCGCCGGTCAGCCCGTCGAGGGCGCGGGCGATGACGAGCGTCACGAGCGGAAGCGTCACGACGAACGAGCCGAAGAACTTCGAGTCGACGTCCATGAGCGCTCGGGCTGGAACGAACAGCGCGGCCAGAAAAACGAACCATGAGAAAAGGGTCCCGAGCTGGCTTATGAGCAGAATCTTTCGCCGTCCGTAGATATCGGACCATCGACCGAGAACGGGTGCGCCCACGAGCTGAAACCCTGAATAGGTCGCCCCGACCATCCCGTACACGAGCGCGTTCCCCCCGAACCGATCGACGAGGACGACGAGAAACGGCAGAACGATGCTGAACCCGAGCGTCCCGATGAAATTGACGAGCAGAATGGGGAAGAGGCGACGTCGAGCCGTTGGCGGCATCTCCGCGTTATAGCTGCCCCGGGGCAAACGGGCAAGAGCTAACTGTCCGGTGCCGCCATCTCCACCGGAGAGCCCGCGACCGCTTGCCGCGTCGGCACATAGGCCGCGACCACCGCGACGAGGCCGATAAGCAAGGCCACCGCACCGTAGATGCCCGGATCGGTGGTTCGCACCTCGAACAAGAAGCCCGCTAGCCCGCGCGCGGCCAGATTCGCGACGAGCACACCGAGCACGAGGCCCGCCGCTACCGGCCGGAGGCCTGCGAGCAGTGTCTCTCGTACGACCCGTCCGCGGGTGGCGCCGAGCGCCATGCGAATCCCGATCTCTCGCGTGCGTCCGCGAACCGCATGCGCTGTCACCCCGTAGACCCCGACGGCACTGAGGACGAACGACAGGAACGCGAAGCTCGCGAATAGAACCGCGCGCAGCCGGCGCCCATGCATGGACCGGCCGACCACGGCGTCCATCGTCTGAACGCGCGTTATCGCGACATTCCGGTCGACGGACCACACGGCGGCGCGAAGCTCTTCGAACCCCCGATCGCTTCCATCGCCATCGAGCCGGGCCACGATCGACATCGAGCTCGGCCACGAGTCCTGTGCGAGCGGCACGTAGACCTCGGCTCTCGCCTCGTCCTCGAGGCGATGCTGGTGGATGTCCGCGACGACGCCGACGATCCGAAACCACGGCTCGCCGTTCTCGAAGCGCACGGTCCGACCTACCGCGGTCGACGCGGGCGACAGCTCCCGGGCGAGCCGCTCGTTGATGAGGCCGACGGCCTCGACCCCGGCGCGGTCGGACTCCGACAAATCTCGCCCCTCGACGAGCGGCACGCCGAGGGCTTCTCTGTAGCCGGGTGTGACGACGCGGTAGCTCGCCATCGGCGGAGCCTCACCCGCGGGCACGGGGGCCCCTGTCGGGCTGTAACCCACCGCCATAGAGCCCGCCGTCATGGGCAAGATCTGTATCGCGCCCGCGCGGGCCACCACCGGACTCGCTTCGAGTGCGCTCAAGACCGCCTCGAAGTATTGCCGCCTCCGGCCCTCCTCCGGATAGTCGAGCTCGGATGGGGACAGCCGCATGGAAATGACGTTATCCGGATCGAAACCCGTCGGCACGCCGCGCAAACGCCAGAAACTCTTCAGAAGTAGCCCCGACGACGCCACCACGGTAAGCGCCAATGCGATCTGGACCGCCACGAGCCCATGGGACCACCGCCTCGACGCACGGCCGGCGCTCGCCCGCCCCGACTGGGGTCCGCCATCGGCAGCGCTCAATCGAAGGGCCGGTACGAGACCGACCAAAACCGAAGCGACCACTGACAGGACCGCGCCGAGGACGACCATCCCCGGCTCCAACAGCACCGGCGAGCTTCGTGGAAGATCTTCGCGAATCTGATCCAGCACCCACGGCCCGAGCCACCACACGAGTCCGACGCCGACCGCGCCCGCTCCGAGCCCTAAAACCGTGCTCTCCGTGAGCAGTTGCTGGATGAGCCGTCCTCTCCTCGCTCCCATGGCGGCTCTCACCGCGAGCTCCTGGCGGCGCGCTACGCCCCGTGCGAGCAGAAGGTTCGTCAAGTTAACGCCGCATAGAACGAGGACGAGGGCTGTCGACGCGACCACGAGCGTCAGTGTCGGGCGGACGCGGCCCACCAGATCGTCCCGATAGGGCGCGATGGTATAGGTCGGCACCTCGTCCAGCGTGTAGATCGGTGGGTCGGCATTCTCCGCGAGTGCCACGAGCTCTTCACGAGCCCCCTGACGGGTCGCGTCCGGAGCGAGCCGGGCCGCGACGCCGAGGTTCGCCATGTGGGTGTAGCTGTCGTCGTCTCGATCGAAGAGCAGCGGGATCCATAGATCCTCGCGCTGCCCGCGCGGACGGAAGCCCGGGGGAGCCACCCCCACTACGGTGCGGCCGACGTCGAGGGCGACGCGGCTGCCGAGGACGTCGAGCGACCCGCCAAAACGGTTCGCCCACAGCTCGTGACTCAGCACGACCACCGCCTCTGCCCCGGGGAGCGTGTCCGACGCATGTAAGCTCCTGCCGTGTATCGGGACGACTCCGAAGGTCTCGAAATGCCCATCGGAGACTTCGAGAACCCGCACCACCTCGGGCGCTCCTTCGCCGGTCAGGGTCAATGCGTTGTGAACGTAGGCCGAGAACTTCTCGAACGACTGAGCGTCTTCGCGAAAAGCCTCGAAGCGCGAACGCGTAAAGTGGTGCTCCGGCCAGACTCGCACGAGCCGCTCTTCCTCGAAGTAGCCGAGCGGCCGGGTGACGACCTGCCGCACGATGCTTAGAACCGCCACGTTCGCCGCGATCCCGAGTGCGAGGGTTACGACCGCCACCGCGGTGAATCCGGGCGACCTAGCGAACGTGCGGAGCGCGTGGCGGGCGTCTCTGGAGACCGTCTCCGGCGGCGGCGCACGGAATCGCAATGCTCCGAACCGCCATGCGAAGCTCGCGAGCTGTCGGTAGTACCATCTCGCCGCGGCCGCTCGCCCGTCACGCTCGACGCGGTGCGCGAAGAGCTCTTCGAGCTCGCCCGCCATCTCGTCGGCACGCTCGGGCGGAAGGAGCCACTTCGCCACTCGCTCGGCTAGGCGCGGCGGCACCTACTTCTCCTCCAGCAGCGGCTCGAGGCCGTCCCAGAGTCGGTTGAAGCTGTCGCGGGAATCTCTGAGCCGAGCGAGAGCGTCGGCGCGCAGCTTGAAGTAGCGCCGGGCGCGCTCTCGCTTCGTTCCCTTGGTGAGGCGCGAGGATAGCAGCCCACGCTTTTCGAGCCGTTGCAGCGCGATATATACGGCCGCCGGGGCCACCTCCTTGCCGGTGCAGCTCTCGAGCTCCAATACGATCGGTACGCTGTAGCTCTGACCCCCCAACCGCAATACGGTCAAGAGCACCTGGTGCTCGAACTCTCCCAACGACGCACGGCCCATCACGATCTCCTTGACACTAGCAACGCTAGTGTAGCGTGACGTGACTAGCCGCGCTAGTCGTTGACGCTCGCATCGTCGGTCCAAGAAAATCGGGTGCGGGCGCGGTGCGGCGCCTCGGGAGTGCCGATCGCTCCTGGAGTATAGTACCGGCACACCTCCGACCTGGAATGCCGCCACTCACAAGACGCCTCATCGGCGCACTCTATACGGCTACGCTTCTCGCGAGCAGCGCGTTCGCCGCCGATCCGAACGGAAAGACGATCGCGGAGATCCAGATCGAGGGCCTGAAACACACCAAAGAGTACGTCGTTCGTCGCGAGCTCTATTCAAAGGTCGGAGATCTCTACGGTGCCGATCACGCTCGCCGGGACGCCGAGCGATTGGACCGCCTGCGGATCTTCAGTTCGGTCGAGCACAAGGCCACGGTGCGCGACGACGGCGGGGTAGGCATCGTCATCCGGCTCGAAGAAACGTTCCCGTACTTGCCCACGATAAGCCTGCAAGTCAGCGATGAGAACGGCGTCTCCGCCGGACCGGGCCTGAAATCGAACAACATGTTCGGCCGGAACATCGAGCTCGGAGCCTCTGCGCAGTTCGGTGGCGCGACGAATATCAACGTCTATCTTCGGGACCCGTGGGTGACCGGCAACCATCTCTCCTACGAGGTCGAGTTCTTCCGGAGAGAGCGAGAGAACGTGCTCGATGATTTTCAGGAGATCTCTTACGAGCCGAGCATGCGGGTCGGGAGCTTCCTCGGAAACGACGGACGCATCGGAGTCTCGGGCTCCGGGGTGCGCCTCGCCGCGGACCGCGACGGCATCACGCTGAACCCCGACAATCGGGACAACATCGTGACCCTTGGCTTGTTCGCCGGATACGACACCCGCGATCTCTGGTCTCGCGCGAATAGCGGGTGGCTCACTGAAGTCGAGTTTCAGCACAGCACCGTCCTCGGTGTCGGAGCGTCCTACTGGACGTCGATCTTCGACATCCAGCGGTTCTTCGGTTGGGGCAGAAACAACCTCCTCCTGACGTCGCTGACGACGCTACGCACCGGCAAGGTGGGCGTCGACGTCCCCATTCATCAGGATTTCCATATCGGCGGCACCAACACGATCCGCGGGTGGTCTCTCGACTCGCGCTCCGGAAAAGACCAGCAGATCACCACCTCGGAATACCGTTACATGCTGCTCGAGCCGCGCTCGTTCAACGTGACGTTCTTCACCGCTTATGTGGGCTTGCAGCTCGCCGCGTTCGGAGATCTCGGGCATGCGTGGAGCGAGAAGAACGAGTTCGCGCTGGATCGCTTCATCGGCGGCTACGGGTTCGGGATCCGCTTGCTCTTTCCGTTCGTCGATGAGATCCGGATCGACGTCGCCTGGGGTGAGCCCGGGCAAGGCTCCACGATCCATTTCGGCGTATTCCCGAAGGCTTTGGTGCAACGACTACGCGTTCGCTAGCGGCGGCGAGTCGATCTCATTCCTTTTCTTCGACGCGGTCGTAGACGACACGGAACAGAACCGGACCGTCAGCGACCTTGCTCGTGAGATGAAACACGATCGCCAGTTGAGCGCCGTCTGCCATCGACGAGAAGATCTCTTCGAGCACGTTTCCGCCTTCTGCGACTTGATGCACGCGCAGCGCGCCGGTCTCTTCCCATTTCGCGGTCGCTTGGACGCGCTCACCGTCTGCCGACTGGCGGGTATGCTCTTCGCCGTCGAGGTAGAAGATACTGAAAAACTCTTCGCCCGATCCGACCCAGATCTTCAGCTCATTCTGGTTTTGCTCGATCTCGATCTCGTCCATCACCCGCACGTAGTCGTGTAACAGACGCCGCAACATGACCCGATCGTTGTCCTGGAGAAAGGCGCCCCGGTTCACGGAGTTGTAGTTGCTCCCCGTCCCGGCTCCCTGCATTTGATGGTCGCCGAGTGCGAGATAGATCTTGCCGTAGGCGTCCTGGCTGAGCCGCTCGTTGAGCCGCCACACGCCGCTGAAATCGGCCTCTTGCGCGGCGGCGACGCCCGTCAGTAAGGACGCAGTAAACGCCAATAGCCCCAATACTTTACCCATCGTTCCTCCAGCCGCCCACAGCGGCGAGCTCGTCTGCAGATTAGCATATACTCGTAAGCCATGAGCCGGGACGACGACGCGGGCTTCGACGTCGACGAGGAGACCTTCGAGCGGTTTAGTCAGAAGAACGACATCTACGCTCGCTCCTTCTGGGACCCGGAGGTCCACTCCGACAAATCGGACACGTTCTACGAAACCTACCGTAAGCCGCTGCGGCACTACCGTGACGTCGACGGGTTCACTCAGAACGATTACTCGGTCAGAAACGCTTCCTGGTACGTCAGCGATATCTTTGCCGAGCGCTTCCAGGATCGCGATCGACGTGAGGGTTTTCTCGACGAGTTCTCCGTGTTCCGCGACGGCGCTTCCGAAAAACGCACCGTCGAGGACAGCGCGGCCATGACCTCCGAGATCAAACGCGTCGGCCGTGCTTTCGGCGCGGATTTGATTGGCGTCACCGCCTTCGATGAGCGCTGGGTCTATACGCACAAGTACAGCGCGACGACGAAAGAGGAAAAGCCGAACGCTATACCCGAGGGACTCGACAACGTGATCGTGATCGCGACGAGCATGGATCACGATCTCATCCAGACGGTGCCGTCCGCGCTCAGCGGTACCGCGACCGGACTCGGCTATGCGCGCGACACGATTACGGTGCTGTCGCTCGGCCAGTACATCCGCAATTTGGGCTATCGCGCGGTCGAGAGCCTGAACGACACCGCTCTCGCGGTGCCCTATGCCATCCAAGCGGGTCTAGGCGAGTACGGACGACACGGGATTCTCATCACCAAGGAGTTCGGCCCCAGGATCCGCCTCGGCAAGATCTTCACGGACCTGCCGCTCGAACATGATCGCCCCGTTCGCTTCGGGGTAAAGGAGTTCTGCGACGAGTGCCAGCGGTGCTCCGACGCCTGTCCGGCAAAAGCGATCCCGCACGGAGAGCCGAGCCCTCAGGTCTACAACCGCTCCAATCTCGTTGGGGTGACGAAGTGGAGCGTCGACGCGGAGAAGTGCTTCGGGTTCTGGGTGGGGCAGAACAGCGATTGCTCGATCTGCATTCGTGTCTGTCCCTACAACAAGGACTTCTCGAAGTGGTACCACCGCGTCGGCCGCTGGCTCGCGGGGACATGGTTGAGAACGTGGATGCTGCGATTGGATTTCCACGCCGGCTTCGGCCGTCGGCGCAAATCGAGCTGGTGGTGGTCCGGCGGTAGCGGGAGCTAGGTCCGACGGTGCTTGCCCGATTTCCGCATCTCTTTGTGGATCGTGCGCCATTTTTGCTTCTCGACGCGTTCGGCGGTCTCGTCTTGTCGACGCGCCAGAAAGCGGACCTCCTTCTGGAGGGCTCGAAAGCTCTCGAGCCGTTCCTCGGGTAACTCGCCGGTCGACACCGCTTCCGCCACCGCGCAGCCCGGCTCCGCGTCGTGGCCGCAGTCGTTGAAACGACAGGTCTTCGCGAGCGCGACCACGTCGTCGAAGCTCTGTTCGAGCGCGCTCTCGTCCGCCCAGAGCTGAAGCTCTCGGATTCCGGGATTGTCGATGAGCAGCGCGCCTCCCGGCAGAAGGAACAGCTCCCGATGGGTCGTCGTGTGCTGGCCGCGCTCGTCTCGCTCCCGCACGGACCGGGTTTGCTGGATGTCGCTTCCGAGCAAACGGTTGATGAGGGTCGATTTTCCAACACCCGATGAGCCGACGAGAACGGCGGTCTCGCGTGCTCGTAAGTGGGGTGTCAGCTCGTCCACTCCGAGGCCTGTCTTCATGCTCGACGTGACGACGGGAGCGCCCGCCGCGAGATCGCGGACCGCTGCGGCTCGCGCTTCGAAGCTCTCGTTCAAGTCGGCTTTGTTCAGAAGAACGAGAGGCGCGGCGCCGCTCTCCCATACCGTCGTCAAGTAGCGTTCGAGGCGTCTCTCGCTATAGTCCGCGTCGAGACCCATCACGATGACGACGAGGTCGACGTTCGCCGCGACGATCTGCTCGCGCGCTCTCTTCCCGGGAACTTTTCGAGAGAGTCGTGTGCGTCGTGGAAAGACCCACTCGATTTGCCCCTCGGCGAGTCCGACCCAATCTCCGACGGCTGGGAGATCGGTTGCACGCGCCGCTTCGTGTTTGACCCGCCCAGCCACCCGCGCATCGTTTTCGCCCGTTTCCGAGACGACGCGGTAGAACTCGCCGCGCGCGAGCAGGACGCGCGCCGGCTGAAGCTCGGGACGGGCGCTCGAAAGTGCGTCCGCGAAGAAAGGCGCGTAACCAAAGGCGGCGAGCGTTCGCTCGGGCGCTTGATTCCGACGTGCGGACATCAGCGCGGCGGCTGCGAGCCCAGGCGCTCCGCGCGCTCCTGCACCTCGGCCATGACGCGATCGAGTGCGACGTCGTCCTTCTCACCCGAACCGCGCTCGGCTACCTCGACGACGCCTTTTTCGAGGCCTTTCGGTCCGACGATGATGCGAAGCGGGACCCCGATGAGGTCGGCGTCCTTGAACTTGACGCCGGGCCGCTCGTCGCGGTCGTCGAAGAGCACCGTGAAGCCGGCCTCGACCAGCTCTTCGTAGATCTTCTCGGCGACTCCCATCGCCTCCTCGTTCTTGATCGAGATGGGCGTCACGATCGTGTGAAACGGAGCGATGCTCCACGGCCATACGATGCCGTTGTCGTCGTGATAGGCCTCGATGACGGCCGCGACGAGCCGCTCGATACCGATGCCGTACGAGCCCATGACGACGGGCACTTCTTTGCCCGCGTCGTTCAACACGGTGAGGTTCATCGACTCCGAATAGCGAACACCCAGCTTGAAGATGTGGCCGAGCTCGATCGTCTTTTTCACCGCGAGCTCGTTGCCGCAGTTGATGCAGCCGTCGCCGGCCACGGCGTTGCGGAGGCTGACGAAACGTACGTCCGGAAGGTCCCGATCCACGCTGACGTGGCGAAGATGGTAGTCGTTCTCATTCGCGCCGGTCACCATGGCGCGCCGTCCCTTCAAGGCGTCGTCCGCGTAGACGGTTACGTCGTTGACCGCGACCGCCCCCAGGCTTCCGGGGAGGGCGCCTAGTGTGTTCTGGCACTCCTCGGGCGTCGCAGGACGAAACTCCGTCGTTCCCGTGACCTCGGCGATCTTGACCTCTCCGAGCTCGTGGTCGCCTCGGAGAAGAAAAAGGGTCGGCTGGTCTTCGACCACATAGACGAGGGTTTTGATCTGCCGCTCCGGTTTCGCACCGCCGTCGAACTTAGCGAGCGCATCGATGGTCCGCACGCCGGGAGTCTCGAACTTCTCGATAGAGGACGCTTCATCGGGATCTTCGACGAGCCCCGCGACCGATACCGCCTTCTCGAGATTGGCAGCGTAGTCGCAGCTATCACAGGTGACCGTCCAATCCTCGCCGGCGTCCGAGACGCTCATGAACTCCACGGATTCACTTCCGCCCATCGCCCCGGACGATGCCTGCACCGAGATGGCTTTGATGCCGCATCTCTCGAATATCCGGCGGTAGGCTTCGGCGTGTTTGTCGAAAGCGACGTCGAGTCCGGCGAAATCGACGTCGAACGTGTACGAGTCCTTCATCACGAACTCGCGTCCTCGCAGGACGCCCGACTTCGGACGTGCCTCGTCGCGGAACTTCGTCTGAATCTGAAACCAGATCTGGGGAAGCTGTCGGTAGCTTCGAAGCTCGTCGCGCGCGATGGCGGTAAAGACTTCCTCATGCGTCATCCCGAGGCAGTAGTCACCCGAGCGGCGGTCTTTCAGACGGAACATCTCGTCGCCGATCTGGAACCAGCGTCCGCTCTCCTTCCACAGCTCGCCGGGATGGATCACCGGTAGATGAAACTCCTGGGCGCCGATGCGCTCCATTTCTTCTCTCACGATCGCTTCGACGTTGCGTGAAGCGCGGTATCCGAGTGGCAGCTTGGAGTACACGCCGGCGGCGAGCTGCCGGACCAATCCGGCGCGGAGCATGAGCTTATGGGAGATCGCTTCAGCATCTGCGGGGTCGTCGCGAAGCGTAGGGATGAAGATTTGGGACCATCGCATCCGCGGATGATACCAATTTGCGGCTTTTGTTGACGGGGCGTAACATCGCTTTCCTCACAGGTGGGAGGGTAGTCATATGAGCAGGCGTGTTTTCGGTTTCTGGGGGTTTTGGCTCGCACTTTCGGTCTCAGTAGCGGCGGTAGGCCAGGATGGCTACTTCCCGGAGCGGCGCAACTGGGCCACGAAGACGCCGGCGGAAATGGGAATGAGCGAGTCGGGCTTGAAAGAAGCGATCGACTATGCGATCGACAGCGAGTCGACCGCACCCAAGGACTTGGCCTTGAATCACGAGCTGAGCTCCTTCGGCCGTGAGCCGTTCGGACGCCGCATCGGACCCACGACCGTTCGCGCGGCGATGAGTGGCCTCGTGGTGAAAGACGGCTATGTCGTGGCTGAGTGGGGCGAGACGGGAAAAGTCGACATGACGTTCAGCGTCACCAAGACCTTCCTGTCAACCGTCGTCGGCCTCGCCTGGGACCGCGGGCTCATTCGAGACGTCGACGACCTCGCGAGCGCGTACGTTCCTACGGATGAGCTCTTCGGCAGCGACCACAACGACTCGATCACGTGGGACCACCTCCTGCGCCAAACCAGCGACTGGCAGGGGACGCTTTGGGGCAAACCGGACTGGGCGGACCGACCCGTCGGCGAGTCGCCGGCCCACTACCCCGACCGACCCATGTACGAGCCGGGAACCCACTACAAATATAACGACGTGCGGGTGAACCTACTCGCTTTGGTCGCGACTCACGTGTGGCGCCGCCCGCTCCCGCAAGTCCTCCGCGAGCAAGTCATGGACCCCATCGGAGCGTCCAATACTTGGCGGTGGCACGGCTATGACAACTCTTGGGTCATGATCGACGGGCAGAACATGCAATCCGTCAGCGGCGGCGGTCACTGGGGCGGCGGGATGCATATCAACGCGCGCGACATGGCGCGCTTTGGCTACCTCTTTCTCCGAAACGGCGAGTGGGACGGCCGGCGCATCATCTCCGAGGACTGGATAAAGATGGCGCGCACCCCCGGTGTGAACAAAGGCTACGGGTTCATGAACTGGTTCTTGAACGAGCCTTACATGAACGAGGAAGGTGAGCGCCAGCAATCGTTACCGGCCGCGCCGGAATCGGCCGTCACGTTCCGTGGGGCCGGCTCCAACATTGTCTATATCGACTGGGAGCACGACGTCGTCGTCGTCGTCCGCTGGATCACGGGGAGAGGCCGCCTCAACGGCTTCGTCGAAAAAGTGCTCGCGTCTATCGAGAAGCCGGCGCCAACCGATACTGGCGCGACTCGCTAGCACCCGTGGCGTCCACGCGAGTGCTCATTCGGTAGGAGAACACATATTCCAGCATCCCGTTTCGTAGCTGGTAGCGATTTTCCACCGTCAACGCGTAGAGCTGCTTGAGGAGGTTTCCTTCCAAGTAGCGCGGTGACGGACGGGCTCGCCCTTTGGGCGCTTCGAACACGATCGTCTCGGCGCTCTCGATCGTGTAGAGCGATGGTGCGGGCGGCATCTCTTTCTGGGAGCGAATGAAAGCGAGAAATGCGGTGCCGGGGACACAGAACGGCTCGAGCGTGCGCATGAGGGTTTGCTGCTCGTCGGGTGACAAGTAGTTCAGAACGTCCCAGAGCAGCACCGAGTCGAAGCGCGTGTCCGCTGAGAAGCTCAAGAGCTCCGAGAACCTCCGAGCCGACAAGGCCTCGTCGTTTCCGCTCTCGAGCTTTTGTGTCATGAGACCGCGATAGAGATCGGCGACGGTCAGCTCGCCCCCGTACCCGGCGACGAACTCCATGTTTCTGGACTGCGCCGGCCCTAGATCCAGCACTCTCATTTCCTGGTCGTCGGATTCCGGCAAGAGCGCGCGGAGTCCCAGTGATCGTTGGCGTTCCGGGGCGCCATGGGTGGCACCCTCCGTTCTGCGCTGGAAAAGCGACAGCATTCTTATGTTTCCTTCACTGACTCGTTGACGTGCTCGGAGGCGAACGATCGCGCTCCTGACCCCGGTTCTATCGTTTCGCGAACCGGCCTGATCTTAGCACTCGAAGCCTCGTCGCGCGGATTTAATCCGGCTCTCATCGTGTGAAATCGAGGACCGGCCCCCTCTACCTGGCGAACTTGGTGCCCAGGAAGTCTCCTTCGTTCCAGGTCGGTCTCTCGTCGGCGTTCGCGACCAGATAGCCGAGGAGAAAGCACAAACGTGCGTAGTCACCCCCCGCGACGAAGTCCATCTCCTGGGTCATGTCGTCGGACGGGGTGTGGTAGCGCTCGGCCATCCAATCCCGGATCACGCGTTCGCCGTCGATGCGCTCGTTGCCGGTCTCGGTGCCGACGAAGGGGTAGACGGCAGGCACGCCTTGCCGGACGAAGGAATACTGATCGCTGCGAACGAAGACGACCTCTTCGGGCATGAAGTCGGGGCTCAGCGTGACGTTCAGATGCTCCGCCGCCTGCGCGACCGGCTCGAGGAGAGAGGAGTGTTCGGCGCCGAATGGGACGATGTCCAGGAGCGGATGAAACATGAGGGCGCCGTCCACGTTGATGTTGGCGACGATCTCGCCCGATCTCGGAGTCGGGTGTCGAGAGAAATAGTCGGAGCCCAGAAGTCCCTTCTCTTCGGCGGTGACCGCGATGAAGACGATCGTGCGCTCGGGCGCAGCTTCGATATGCGTGAAGGCGCGAGCGAGCGCGAGCAGCACGGCGACGCCCGAGGCGTTGTCATAGGCGCCGTTATAAATGTCGTCTTCGCCATCGGGACGCCCGCGACCGACGTGGTCGAGGTGGGCGGAGTAGACGACGCTCTCATCGGTATTCGTGCCGGCAAGTCGCGCCACCACGTTCGGGCTCTCCAAGTCTTCATGCCTCGCGGAGGCTTCGAGGACGGCCCTGACTCCGATGGAAAAACGCGGCGGCTCGTCGCCGGCGATCGTGTCGAAGATGTCTTGGAGCGAGTGCGGGCCCATCGCCAGCAGGTCCGAGGCCGCTGCATGGCTGAGCCTCGCGACCGTCAGAGGGGCGCGCGCCGTCGCCCGGCGATCGGAGCTTTGGTCTATCCATGTCATGGAGGGTCGCGCGCCTTGGTCGGGATTCCACGGGCGGCGGGCTTCATCGGTCGGTGAATTGACCAGGACGAGGCCTACCGCGCCCATCTCCACGGCCTGCTGCGCTTTCGTCGCTCGAGATGAGTACACGGCGCGCTCGGTCGACGCGAATCGTTCGGGCGCTCCCGACAGGGCAACGACGATCTTCCCGTTGACGTCCAGCCCGTCATAGTCGTCGTAGTCGAGCTCGGGAGCGCTGATAGCGTAACCGACGAAGACGAGAGGACCCTCGACCGTAGACGCGGTCTCGACGAGCGGTGGGTCGAGCGTGTAGTCACGTCCGTAGCGAAGCGGCGAACGCCCACTCTCGTCGACGAGAACGAACGAGCTTTCCTGTTCCACGATGCGGGCGACGCGAAGAGGCACCTGCTGGTAGAAAGAGTCGCCATCCCCCGCCGGCTCGAGCCCCATCGCCTCGAACTGGGTCTGCACGTACTTGGCGGCGATGTCGTAGCCCGTCGTGCCGGTATCGCGCCCCTCGAGCAAGTCGTCCGCGAGAAACGCCATGTGCGCGCGGATCTCTTCGCTCCGCATGGTCCCCATCGCTCGCGTCGCCGCGTCCGGGATCGCGTCCCCCGGAGGCGCACAGGCGGCGAGGACTAGGGACACCAACACCGCCACCGCGCGCGCGGCGGCCATCATTGGCTCACATAGAACGCATGCATCGCCCGGTACAAGTTGTAGACGTCGACCTTGGAGCTCATCGAGTAGGGAGTGTGTATCGATAGCAACGGCACACCGAAGTCGATGACTTCCATGTTGTCGTCCGCGAGCGCACCTCCGATGGTCCCGCCGCCGGCCCGCCCGACTTTGTAGGTGGCGATCTGCCAGGGCACGCCCGCATCATCGAGCGTCTTGCGCACCCAAGCGGTGTACTCGGAGTTGGCAGTGAAGCCGCGGCCGTACATCTTGAAGTTGACACCGAAGCCGAGCCGGGGCGCGTTTCCCTCTTCCCACGCCGATGGCCACGTCGGGTGGATCCCCGGATTCACGTCGGACGAGATCACCTTCGTCGCGCGGAGCGCGCGCCTGAGCCAGTGCTCGCGGTAGTCGTCTCGCATCTGTGCGTAGACGAGCCGGCCCATGAGGTCGACGAGGTAAGTCGAGTCCGCCCCGGTATTGTTCACGTTTCCGACTTCTTCGTTATCGACGAGATAGGCGATGGCCGTTTTCGCGGGTGTCTCGGTATCGATCGCGGCTTTGAGCGCCGCGTAGCCGGAGAGTCGGTCGTCCTGGCCGTAGATCGCCATGAGCCCGCGATCGAAACCAACGTCTCTCGGCGGCATCGCCGGTACGAGCGCGAGCTCCGCCGACACCAGATCGTCGATCTCGATCTCGTAGGTGCTACGCAGGTAGTCCGCGACCGATTGCTTCAAGCCGCCGTCCGCGTCCTTCGGTATGTGCCCCACGACGGGGTCGAGCTCCTCGTGCTGGATGACCTCGCGACTCGTGCGGCCTCTGAGATCGGCGTCGACGTGAGGGGAGAGGTCCGGGATCATGAACGTCGGCTCGTCGGGGTCGTTGCCTATCGAGATCCAGACCGTCGAGCCGTTCTTCAGGTCGACGCGTCCCATCAGCGCTAGCGGGATGTTGGTCCACTGGTAGGTCTTGATGCCGCCGTGATAGTTCGTCTGGAGCAGCGCGTAGCCTTCCTTCTCGTAGATGGGCCGCGCCTTGAGCTCGATCCGGGGCGAGTCGATGTGAGCTCCGACCACGCGAAAGCCTTCGCGTAGGTCCTCGCTCCCGATGACGATCACCGTCATCGCCCGATCGCGGTTGACGTCGTAGAAACGATCTCCCGGCTTGATGTCCGCGTCGTCGGTCAGCTCACGAAAACCCGCCGCCCGTGCGAGCCGCACCGCCTCACGTACGAAATCGAGCTCCGTCTTCGCGACTCGCATGAACTCCTTGTAGCCCGTGGCATGGGTCTCGACGTCCATTTTTTGTGCGTCAGTGAGCGTAAGCCACGAGGATTGCGCACCTTCCTGAGAGAAGGTCGTCGTCGTGGATAGCAAAGCGATTAAGATGAGTGCGCGGGTCGCCATGGGGAACCTCCGGCGGGCATTATAAGCGAGCGAGAGGGTGGAATAAGGAAACGTGGAGACGGAGCTAGACGGACAGACTGTGCTCATCACCGGAGCGTCGGGAGGGATCGGCGCGGCCACTGCTCGCGCCCTCGCCTCCGAAGGCGCTCGGGTCGTTCTCCACTACAACCGCAACCGCGGATCGGCGGAGGCGCTCGAGGCTGAGCTTCCGCGGAGCTTCGTCGTTCAAGCCGACGTCTCGGACGAAGCGTCCGTTGACGCCATGTATGCGTCGGTGCTCGATCGCGTCGATCGCCTCGATGCGGTCGTCGTCAATGCCGGTATCTGGAACGCGCGCAAAACGCCGCTCCATGAAATGACACTCGCGCAGTGGAACGAGACGCTCGAGGCGGACCTCACCGGGGCGTTTCTTACCTGCCGGGGATTCATGCGCCATTTGGCGTCGGCGCCTCGAGACGAGGCCTCGATCGTCTTCGTCGCTTCGACCGCGGCTCTGTTCGGCGAAGAGAACCACTCGGACTACTCGGCGGCAAAGGCGGCCATGGCCTATGGCATGACACGGAGCCTCAAGAACGAGATCGTCCGGCTTGCGCCCCGGGGACGCGTCAACTGCGTGTGCCCCGGCTGGGTGGATACTCCGATGGCGGCCTCCTCGATGAACGACGAATCCGCCTTGACGCGGGCGACCGCGACGATGGCACTGCGCAAGATTGCCACCGCGGAGGACGTCGCCCGGGCCATCGTGTTCTTTACCGCGGCGAAGCTCTCGGGTCACCTCAGTGGAAGCATCCTTCCGATTGCCGGCGGCATGGAAGGCCGTCTCCTAAATGAGTCCGGCGACGCGCATTAGCTGATACGCGCCCAGGCCGCTGACGACGAGCACGACGAGCGCTCCGAGGACGTTCGTGAGGCGGCGGTTCTTGAACCTGCCCATGATCTCGGAGTCGTTGACGACGACGAGAAGAAACACGGCGATGAGAGGCAGGAGTAGCCCGTTCGCGGCCTGCGCGAGGACGATGGCTTCCGTTGGGCTGCCCCCGGCGAGTGCGAGAGTGCAACCCGTCACGATGACGAAGCCCCAAACGAGACGAAACCGCGGAGCGCGAAGCTCGGACTCCCAGCCGAGGGCGCCGCAGGCGGCGTAGGCGGCCGCGAGGGGCGCGGTGATCGCACTCGTCAGCCCTGCAGCGAAGAGCCCGAGCCCGAAGAACGTCGACGCACCGCTTCCGAGCACTGGCTCGAGCTGTTCAGCGATCACACCGAGGCTCTCGACGTTCGCGAGAGGTGTCGCGGTGACGACGACCGCGCTCGTCACGAGGCCCCCGAGCGCTACCGAGAGCACGGTGTCCCATCGCGATTCCGCGGTGGCCGTGTCGGCGTCGACGTTTCGCCATTTCTCTTGAACGGTGCTCGCATGAAGGAAGAGGTTGTAGGGCACGACGGTCGTGCCGATGAGGGCGATGACGGTCAACAGCGAGCCGTCCGGAATCGACGGCACCAGGCCGGCTGCGAGCGAGTCGAGAGACGGCCCGACCATCACCGCGGTGAACAAGAACACGCCGCTCATGAACATGACGAGAGCGATCAGCACGCGTTGGATGACGCGATAGGCGCCGCTCCACAGGAGAGCGAAGGCCGCCCCCGCGATCGCGACGGCCCATACGTTGGGCGGTACCCCGGTTAGAATCTCGAGCCCCAACGACGCGCCGAGGAGGTTCCCCGTCTCGTAGGCGGCGTTTCCGAAAGTAATCGCAACCGCCACGAGCCCGAGAGAGAGTAAGCGGGCGGCTGGGCTCGTAAAGCTCTCCCGGATGGCTTCGCTGAGTCCGCGACGGCTCACGAGTCCGACCCGTGCGGCCATCTCCTGAAGCACGGCCGTCGCGACGGCCGAGAACAAGACGGCCCACAACAGCGTCATTCCGTAGCTCGAGCCCGCGCGCGAAGCGGTAACGATCGTGCCCGGGCCAATGAAGGCCGCTGCGACCAACAGGCCGGGCCCCATACGCTTTATGTATCGAAACATTCGGATGACGGCGCGAGGCTACACTAAAATCGTCCATCATGCGCACACGATTGCAGGCCTTTATCGACGACCGTCGCGACGAGATGGCGAGCCTCACGGCGAGGCTCGTCTCCTGCGATACGGAGAACCCACCGGGGCGTGGCTACGAGGGTTGCTTGGACCTCGTAGCAGAAGCGCTCGAGTCGCTCGGGTTTGCGTCGACCATCGATCCCGTCCCCGGCGGGTCCGACGACTCCGAACATCCTCGGTTCTGGCTGCGCTCGGCGCTTGGCGAGGGCGCGCGCACCGTTTACTTCCACGGCCACATCGATGTCGTACCGGCCGACGACCGATCGCAGTTCACGCCGGAAGTCACGCCGGACACGATCTTCGGTCGCGGCTCGACGGACATGAAGGGCGGGCTCGTTTCGATGATCTACGCGATGGCGGCCCTCAGAGAAGCCGGGGTCGAGCTGGACGGAAAGATCGCGCTCAGCGTCGTCCCGGACGAAGAGACCGGCGGGGCGTTGGGCTCGCGCGCCCTGAGCGAGAAGGGTTTGCTACTCGACCCGGAAGACGAGCCCGTCGCGATGCTGACGGCCGAGCCCACGGGCGGCGTCGTATGGCACGCGAGTCGCGGAGCCATCACCGGCCGCGTACAACTGAAGGGCCGGAACTCCCACGTCGGCCTTCAGTATCGAGGCGTCAACGCGTTCGAGGATTCTCTCGCGGTGACGGACGCGCTCCGGAAGCTGAAAGCCGAAGTCGAGCAGCGGCGTACCAGCTACCCGATCCCAGAAGCGGCGCGGCGATCGATTCTCATGATGGGAGGCGAGACTTCGGGCGGCCGGAACTTTAACGTCGTCCCCGAGAGCTTCAGCTTCACCGTGGATCGCCGCATCAACCCGGAGGAGGATTTCGACGAGGAGAAGGCCCGCCTCGTCGAGGCCGTACGCGCTTCGGGAGGATCGGCGTCCGTTACCTTCGACATCTTCCAGGAAGCCCGCTCGTGCGGGATGTCGACTGATGCACCCGCGGCGCGTGCTCTGAGCGCCGCCATTCAGGATGTACGATCCGATCCGGCGGTGTTCGAGCTTTGCCCCGGCATCCTCGAGATCCGCTTCTACGCCGAGAAGGGCGTGCCCGCCATGGCCTATGGACCCGGGCTTCTGAGCGTCGCCCACGGCCCCAAGGAGTTCATCAAGAGGCGCGATATGGAAGACGTCGCGGCCGTCTACGCACTCGCTGCGGCGAACATGCTGAGCTCGTGAGCGGGCGTCTGTCGAGGCGGTTCTATCGACAGGATCCGGTGACGCTTGCCAAGGCCCTTCTCGGGAGCGTCCTCGTACGTCGCCTCGATAGTGGGGAGAGGCTCTCCGGCCGCATCGTCGAAGTCGAGGCTTATCTCGGCGTCGCGGACCGCGCAGCGCATAGCTTCGGTGGCCGCGAAACGAAACGAAACGCCTCGATGTATCTCGACGGCGGACACGCCTACGTGTATTTCGTGTACGGGATGCACTGGTGTTTCAACGTCGTCTCGGAGCGAGAAAGTGTTCCCACCGCGTGCCTCATACGCGCTCTCGAGCCCCTGACGGGCATCGAGACGATGCGCCGTCACCGCCGTCAAACCCGGGAGACAGCGCTTTGCTCCGGGCCCGCGAAGCTCGCTCAGGCGCTAGGCATCGACCGCGCGCTCGACGCAGCCGATTTGACGTCCTCCAAGAGTATCCATATTCGACCCGGCCGGCCGCCGAACGAAGCGGAGGTGGCGGTGGGGCCCCGTGTCGGCGTCGACTACGCAGGGGAGTGGGCTCTCCGGCCGCTTCGTTTCTGGCTCGAAGGCAGCGGCCATGTGAGCCGAGCCCCCAAACGGCGAAAGGCCCCGCCCCCTTAGGGGCGGAGCCTGAACACTCGATTTAACGGGCGTTATTCGCTTGGTTTCCTAGCTTCGCCGACGCGCCGCGAGACCGGTGAGGCCGAGCAGCATGA
>Ga0315338_1001010_pt1 | contig 42990 bp, 50 predicted proteins | sample ASW8metaG_FD_204518 | JGI IMG/M metagenome (GOLD analysis project Ga0315338, IMG submission 204518) | Ammonia-oxidizing marine archaeal communities from Monterey Bay, California, United States - ASW #8 | ecosystem: Environmental > Aquatic > Marine > Coastal | place: USA: California | collected... | reverse complement strand
ACCCAGAGTTTTACGAAGTGCTTGTTCAAAGCTCCTCGAAACTCTTGTCAGTAGATTATAATGCTGGTCAAGGCTCGATCCGTAATGGTCTAGTTAGCTCTGGTAAGTTACGTGGATTTAATATGTATAAAACCAACAATATCGCATCTACTAGCAACGCTGCTGGTAAGTGTATTGGTGGACATATTTCGTCTACTGCAACTGCTCAGACAATAACCAGTACGGAAGTCATTCGTGACCCTGATAGCTTTGGTGACATTGTGCGTGGTCTACACGTATATGGTTCCAAAGTTCTACGGGACGGCGCTTTAGTATCAGCGTTCTACGGAATCGACTAACGTAGTTTAGGCGCGGGGGCTTAATCGCCCCCAAACCTTTTTTGGAGATTTTATAACATGCCACAACTAGGAAGCGAACAAAAACCTTTTGTAATGCACACTGGAACAGTTGTAAGTAAAGAAAGTCGTTTTCGTAAAGGTTTTGATAAAAAGAAATACGATGAAAATTATGATCGGATCTTTAAGAAAGAGACTAAAGAAAAGGAGAAGATAAAATGATACCAATGATATTCGATTTTGGTGTGTTGGGTGAAGAGCCTGATATGGTAAAAGTTCCTGATGGTAAACAAAACCATCAAAATATTTTTGAACTAGAAGATAAGTTTGATAATTCTGGTCACAAACAAGGAATGAAATACAACTCTGAACAACGGATGAGAACTTTAGGATATTAATAAATGGCGACGACGTATCTTCAACTATCTAATGAGCTTTTAAGAGAGCTTAATGAAGTAGAATTAACACTTGCTAATTTTAGTGACTCTAAAGGGATTCAAACACACGTTAAAGATCTTGTTAACCGTGCGTATCTTGATATGGTTAATGAAGAACCTCAGTGGCCCTTCTTAGCTGTTGCAGAATCAGGTGCGACTGATCCCATGTACGGTAATACATATATTGAAACCGTTGCAGGAACCCGTTGGTATGAGCTAAAAACAGCCGCTAGTAGTATTAAAGATGATTATGGATCTGTAGATTGGGATAATTTCCTGCTTTCAACTGTGGGCGTTAGTGGAGAGAGTGCGCCCTATACTGTTCGTAATTTAAGATATACGAGTACCGAAGAGTGGAAAGATTATTTTCGTGTCGGACAGAATAAAGACGATGCTGATCAAGCCACGGGAGGAACGCCAAGTAGAGTAATTAAAAGCCCCGATAACAGAAAATTTGGGTTGTCTCCTATACCAGACCAAGTATATCGTATTTGGTTTTATGCTTATAATTTACCAACAGAGTTATCTGCACATGGCGACGAAATAGTTTTTCCAGACTTATATGTACCTGTTCTTATAAATAGAGCAAGATATTATGTACATCAGTTTAAAGATAACGCACAAAATTCTGCTTTTGCAATGGAAGATTATAAGCGTGGATTAAAGACAATGAAACTACATTTGATGGACTCGACTCCAAATTATTTTAAAGATGACCGCATAAGGTTCGTATAATGGCGCAGTCAATGCCTTATGGCGTTTCGTGCAAAGGAGGTTTAAATACTAATTTAAATCAGTTTGAAATGCTTGCACAACCCGGAGTTGCTACATCACTTGAAAACTTTGAAGTAGATTCCGATGGGGGCTATAGACGTATTAATGGTTTTGCACCTTTTGGCGGTGATGACGCGGCACGACCTAATAGTACTAATCCTATTTTAGGTCTTTTTGTTTATGCAGATGGCTTAATTGCTTGCTCTGGAACAAATGTTTATTTCACACTAGACGGTGAAACTTGGTTGCAAATCAACAGGGCTTCAGTAGCTGGGGGCGGAGATAATTATTCAACTTTTACAGGGAGGTCTGTAGCGGCTAGAACTAGTCAAGACCAATGTAATTTTACAGTTTACGAAGGCGATTCAATTTATGGTGAATTAGTAATCACCGATGAATCTTCAGCCACTAAACCTTTTTATTTTAAAATGACGGGTACGGGAGTACTAAGTAACCGCACTTATTTTGCTAAAGAAATAACAGTGTCTGGTACGGTTTATCCTACGACATGTATAATACATGATACACATTTAGTTGTAGCAGGCGATAGTAATAATCCTAATACAATTTATTATAGTGGTACAAGTGATATAGATGATTTTACAAGTACAGGTTCAGGCACAATTAAACTCGATGATAAAGTAATTGGAATTAGATCTTTCCGAGAAGACTTAGTAATTTTTTGTAAAAATAGTATTTATAAACTTCAAAATATTAACAATAGTTCAACAATAGCTGTTACTCCGGTAACTAAAAATGTAGGTTGTTTAGATAATCATAGCATACAGGAAATTGGAGGCGACTTAGTATTTTTAAGTCCAGATGGTGTAAGAACTATTGCAGGGACAGCAAGAATTGGTGACGTAGAACTTAGTTCAGTAAGCCGTCAAATTCAATCTATTATAAATGATATAGCAAAAAAAATTGATACTTATGTAATGGATAGTGTAGTTCTTAGACAAAAATCTCAATATAGAATTTTTTATACTACTACTTCAGAGGCGTCTTCAGGCGCGAAAGGAATTATAGGATCACTTACATCTAACGGTTTTGAGTGGTCAGAAACTAAAGGAGTGCAATGTAGAGCAGTTACATCAGGATTTAATTATGCTGGTATTGAAAAAATATATCATGGAGATAGTGATGGATATGTATATCTTCATGACTCAGGAAATTCTTTTTATCATTCGGGGACGACTGCTGATATAAGAGCAACTTATGAAACGCCCAATTATGATTTTGGAGATTTTGGAACTAGGAAAAGTATAAACTATGTAAAAATTTCTGTAAGTCCTGAAGGTACGGCAGAGCCTATACTAAGAGTTAGATATGATTACGAGGATACGAATAGACCTCAACCTTCAGACTATACTCTTTCTGCAATACCTTTACCATCTCTTTTTGGAGAAGGTACTTTTGCTACTTCAACTTTTGGAGGAACTAATGATCCAATGGTTAGGCAGGCAGTACAGGGCGCTGGGTTTACTTCTAATTTTAGAATACGAACAGACGATTCTAATCCCCCTTACGCCATAAATGGCCTTTATGTAGACTACACACCAGCAAATAGGAGATAGTGAATGGGAACGGCATACACAAGACAAAGTTCATTTTCAGATGGCGATACTATTACAGCGGCATTATTTAATGACGAATATAATCAGCTTTTAACTTCTTTATCCTATGCTTCATCTGGAACTACGGGACATCAACATGATGGAACTGCTGGTGAAGGTGGCAATGTCCATACAATAGGTGATCAAGATTTTCTAAATAAGATCGTAGCGGACAGTACAAATAACCGTTGGGGTGTTTTTGTACAAGTTTCTTCAAGTGCAGTAGAACAAATTAGAATATCTGATGGTGTTATTTCACCAGTTACAGACAACGATATAGATTTAGGAACATCTTCGTTAGAATTTAAAGATTTATTTATAGATGGTACAGCCCATATTGATACTTTAGATGTCGATGTCAATGCTACAGTTGCTGGTACATTAGGAGTTACAGGAGCTTTAACAGGTTCCAGCACTATTCAAGGTACTACAATAACCGCGACAACCGCTTTTGTACCTGACGCATCTGACGGTGCTGCACTCGGAACAAGCGCATTAGAGTTCTCAGATTTATTCTTAGCCGATGGAGCAGTTATAAATTTTGGTGATGACCAAGATGTCACCATCACGCACGTTGCAGATACAGGAATACTTCTTTCTAGTACCGACCAACTACAGTTTGGCGATAGCGGTACTTATATTTATCAAAGTGCAGACGGCGTATTAGACCTTGTAAGTGATACTGAAATAGAATTAACTGCAACTACAATAGATATTAATGGTGCTGTTGCAATGGATGGTGCAATAACTGGTGGTACTAATATTACTATATCAGGAGAACTAGATGCAGCTACACTGGACATTAGTGGTAATGCTGACATTGATGGTACTACTAATTTAGATATTGTAGATATTGATGGAGCCGTTCAGATTGACGCTACAGTTACGGTAGGCGTAGATGATACTGGATATGACGTTAAGTTCTTTGGTGACACTGCAAGTGCATACATGCTCTGGGATACTTCAGCAGATGATTTAATTCTTGGTGGTGCTGCTAGAGTCGTTGTACCTGCAAGTGGCTTAGTAATAGGAAGCACAGCAGTAACGTCTACAGGGGCAGAACTGAATATCCTTGACGGTGTTACAAGTACCGCAGCGGAACTGAATATCCTTGATGGTGTGACAAGTACCGCAGCGGAACTTAATATCCTTGATGGTGTGACAAGTACCGCAGCAGAACTAAATATTATAGATGGTGATACAAGTGCCACTAGCACAACTCTCGCAGACGCGGATAGAGTTGTAGTAAATGATGCAGGAACAATGAAGCAGGTTGCGCTTACGGACTTTGAGACTTACTTTGAAAGTTCCATAGACACCTTCAGTACTATTGACATCAATGGAGGTTCCATAGACGGAGCCACGTTAGGTACGAACAGCGCAATCACTCAAGCTGTTATTGATGACATTGACCTAAACGGCAAAGTTATTACGATGACGGGTTCAGCAAGTGACACCGCAGTGTTTACTGCTGGCACTAACGGAACACTGAGTATTGTTACGACGGACGCAGCAGCAGCGGCAGCAAACATTCAAATCACAGCGGATGGTACAGTAGATATTGATTCGGCAGGTGTTTTAACTTTAGATTCTGGTGCAGCAATTAACATTGAACCTGCTTCTGGTTCTGCGATTTTATTAGATGGTACAATTAGTATAGATGCGGGGGTAGTCACAGGTGCAACTTCAATTACTTCTACTGCTTTTGTAGGAGATATAACAGGGGATGTAACTGGTACTGCTGATCTAGCAACAAGCATTACTGCTTCAGCTAATAATTCAACGGATGAAACTGTATACCCCACATTTGTAGATGGTGCTACAGGAACTCAAGGATTAGAGACAGATACAGGATTAACTTATAATCCCTCAAGTGGATTACTTACAATATCGGGTGAATTAGATGCGGGATCATTAGATATATCAGGCAATGCAGATATTGATGGTACATTAGAGGCTGATGCTATTACAGTTGATGGGACTACATTAGCTGAATATATTGCAGATACATCAGGAGCTATGTTCTCAAGTAATACTGAAAGTGGTATAACAGTAACATATCAAGATGGAGATAATACAATTGACCTTGCTGTAGATGCAGCACAAACAGGCATTACTTCAATTTATGCTACCGATTTAATCTTAGGCGAAGATGCTCAGACTGCTATTGATTTTGGTACAGCTAATGAAATTGATTTTAAAGTAGATAATGCCGCTAGATTAACACTAACATCGGGAGCCTTATATCCTGTAACAGATAATCAAATAGATTTAGGAACAAGCTCATTAGAGTTTAAGGATGCTTTCTTTGATGGTACAGTAACTGCGGATGCGTTTGCAGGGCCGTTAACAGGCAACGTAACAGGAAATGCTAGTGGTACAGCAGCCACAGTAACTACTGCCGCACAGACTAATATTACAAGTCTTGGAACTCTTACCGCACTGACCGTAGATGATGTTGCTATTGACGGCAAGGTAGTAACAATGACAGGCTCGTCAAGTGATACTGCGGTATTTACTGCTGGAACAAACGGAACACTTAGTATTGTTACGACAGATGCCGCAGCCGCAGCAGCCAATATAACTATAACAGCCGATGGAACTTTTGAAGCAGACGGTACTACAATTACTTTAGATTCTGCTGGAGATATTATATTAGACGCTGATGGTGCTGACGTAATCTTTAAAGACGGTGGCACAGCGATATTAACCTTTACTAATAGTTCTAGTGATGCTGTCATTACTTCCGGTGTACAAGATAAAGATATTATTTTTAAAGGTGACGACGGCGGTAGTGCAGTTACAGCATTAACGCTGGATATGAGTGAAGCAGGAGCAGCTACCTTTAATGATAAGATTATTGCTACTGAACTTGATATTTCAGGAAATATAGACATAGATGGCACTGCAAACCTAGACGCAGTAGATGTAGACGGTGCTGTTAACTTTGCCGCAGACGTAACCTTTGCCGCTGGCGCGGAACTCATTACTGCCACGGCAGGAACCTCGAACTTCCGGGCGGGTGTTAATGCCGGTACCAACATTGCATCTGGGGGTAATTACAACAATCTTATAGGTGCTGAGGCGGGAAACGACCTAACCACGGGTACTTATAATACAGCGTTAGGCCATGCAGCTTTCGAAGCGGCCACCACGAATAGTTATAATACCGCGATTGGGAGTCTGACGCTTAAGAGCGCGAATAAAGCTGGAGACCCAGAAGTTGTCGCCACTTCTAATTCCGCAGTAGGTTATAACACGCTAACCTCTCTCACTACAGGGTCTTACAATACAGGCTGTGGCTCTCAATCATTGCAGAACACGACCACAGCGCTCTCCAACACCGTAACGGGATATGCATCGATGCTGTTAAGTACGACCGGCAGCTACAATCAGGCTTACGGCCATGCCACGCTCTATAACTGTCGAACCGGCTATGGCAACGTTGCAATAGGATACTTGGCTGTTTTTACGGTGGACAGCGGATTCTACAACGTCGGTATCGGGCATCAATCGATCTATTACGGCACTGGTAGTTACAACACCGGAGTCGGATCTTTTTCGCTGTTGAACACCGCTGCCGGGGCACACAACACTGCACTGGGGTATCAAGCTGGAGATGTAATTACGTCTGGGGACCAGAATATATGTATTGGTGCTTACACTGATCCTTCTGCCAACAGTGGAGATTTACAAATTGTCATCGGATATAACATAACCGGAGGAGAAAACTCTCAAGTTACGATTGGTTCAGCCGGAAATGTTATTCAGAACGAATACGATACAGATGCCACTTGGACAAGAACTTCAGACAGACGTAAAAAACGCAACATTGAAGATGACACCTTGGGTCTTGAGTTTATCAACAATTTGAGAACTGTTACTCATCAATGGAAACCTTCAAATGAGTTTCCTGAGGAGTGGGATGAATACAGCGAAGAGAACACTATGAATCTTGACGCTGTTATGCACGGGATGATTGCTCAAGAAGTTAAAGAAGCTCTCGATAAATCGGGTTGTGATACCTTCGGAGGTTGGGATGAGCGGTCGGATGGTAGCCAGACCGTTAGTCGTGAGATGTTTGTAATACCCCTGATTAAAGCAGTGCAAGAACTGTCCGCCGAAGTCAAAGAACTAAAGGAGAAGCTAAATGCCTGATGCACCAACCGAAGAGGAGATCGCTGCTCATTTTTCCGCTATGGACGATAGTGTCACACTAATCAACGCAACTGTTGCTGACGATACTGAAGCATTACAAATGTGCCGCACTGCTGCCGAAGTGAAGCGGATGATAGCTAGTAATACTGGGCATCTTGAGCTTCAAGCGGCAAAAGATTGGTATATCGCGTCAAGCAACAATAAAACATCTTATACCGAAGCGGTCGCAGCGGGAAAAGCCTACGTCGATGAGTAAAATTAAAATAGACAATAGTTAAAAGGAGAAAATAAAATGCCTGATATGAACGGAGAAAAATTTCCATATCCTAAAAGTGGTATGCAGCCCTCAGCGCAAGATAAGCTGAATCCACCCAACGGAGGCCCTGCAAGTATTCCAGGGGGCGTTAATGATATTTATTCACCAGAAGTCTCTAAAGTTGCGAGCACTCCAATTTATCTTAATGATGCTCCAAAAATTAGTGGCGGCGCGAATGATGTTGCTAATCCAGACCCACCTAAAGTATCTGGTGGAAACAAGGATATTTATTTAAAAGATAATCAACCAGTTTAATGAATGCAGATGAAGCTGCATTAGCGGCACTCGAAAGAATTGCAAAGCACGAAAAAGAATGTGCCGAGAGATGGGCAGAATCTGCTGTGGAATTACGTGAATTAAAAACAGCAACCAAAGCTCATTCGGCACGGTGGGAGAAGTTAGCTTGGCTTATTGTTATAACAATGGTAAGTTGTATGGGGTCAATACTAGTGGGGTTATCACATGTCTAGAATAAGAGCGCTAAAGAATCGGGCTGACTTTCGTAAGGGTGGTTATGTAGACCGTAAGAAGTTTGAAGGTGGTGGTTTTTTTAATCCCGGAGGCGATTACGAGCTTAGAGATGGTGTATATTATCATAAAGGTTCGAAACTAGTATACGGCACACACATCGCAACATACGGAACTGGAGCGAACTCTACTTGGACAGGGGGTCTTGGAGAAGGAGGAGGAAATCAAGGACAAGGAGGAGGAGACCAAGGACAAGGAGGAGGAGATCAAGGAGGAGGAGGAGGAGACCAAGGACAAGGAGGAGATCAAGGAGGAGGAGATCAAGGAGGAGGAGATCAAGGAGGAGGAGATCAAGGAGGAGGAGATCAAGGAGGAGACCTCGGTGCAGCAAACGGAGGGTCAATTACAACTCCAGCTTTGCCCGGAACAACTAAAACTGTTGGTGAAATACCCGGAGTTGAAATTAAAACAGCCTATACAGATGACACAATAGCAGAGGCTGACCCACTCAAGTCTGTAATAAAAACTGGAGAAGCAACTGATGCGCCAGAAGATGTAGCGGCTCTTCACCAAGGAGCGTCATATGGTGTCACTGCTGAAGCAGGAAAACAAGATCCCATTACAACGGCGAAAATGCCGGTTGCAAAAGTAGGAGACTTAACACCTACACAAGCTGCACAAGGAACGGTATCACGGGTGGCTGAAGCTGAAACTCTAACTCTTTCTGTTGAGGAACAAAGACAGATCGCTAACTTATCTGCATTACAAGCTAATCAAGGTAAAACAGACGCTGATGGTAATCTAATTAGAGAGCTAACAGGGGCTGAAAAAACAGAGCTTTGGAATTTACAAAAGAAAAAAGAAGGTATAGAGGCTCGTAAAGTACAAACAGCGGAGAGAGATGCTGGACAAGAAGCTGCTGCACAAGCTAAAGTAGCGGACTATGATATGTCTACTGAGTCGATGGTAGATAAAGTCACAGGAACAACAGTCACGGTAGCCGCAACTCCAGAAGCTGAAAAATCGCAACGTGAAGCTATTACAGGTGGGCCTGCATCGGGACAAGCCGCAGAAATTATAAATACAGCAGGTTACGAAGCTTCTCAACGTAGAACTGTAACAGGGACTGCAGCGACTGCGGCGGCAGCGTCTATGATTGCCGAAACTGGTGCTTTACCACCCGATATTTCAGCAGCTATTGTAGAAAATCCCGCCTCTGTAACAGCCCAAATAGATGACCAGCCTGTGGAAGTTCAAGCAGCGGTTGCCGCACTGCCTACAGAAGCCTTGGTATCTTCTCAAATAGAAGGTCTTCTTGCGGGGATGGACGAAGGCAAAACTCCTGTGTGGGCTAGGCCAGCAGTCGCTGCAATTAATCAGCAAATGGCAGAAAGAGGATTATCAGTTTCTTCTGTAGGAAGAGATGCTCTATTTAATGCCATTATTCAAAGTGCTTTACCAATAGCCCAAAGTAATGCTCAGGCTTTACAGCAAAGAGCCGCTCAAAATTTAAGTAATGAACAGCAGGCCAATCTAGCACAATCTACTCAAGATATGCAGCGTCGTATGGCAAACCTTGCTAATCGTCAAACTTCTGAATCACAATCTGCACAGATGTCACAACAAATGAAAGTCATGCAGAGTCAGTTTAAACAAGAAGGTGTAATGCTTACAGCACAGCAGCAGCAGCAGACATCACTACAAAACTTGCAGAATCGACAACAGTCCGCTGTGCTTAATGTACAAAACCAACAAGCTATGAATGCTCAAAATTTAGGTAACGAGCAGCAGATGGCAATGGCTAACTTGCAAGTTGAGGCTGAAAGGGCAGGTGCAGATCAATCCGCTGAAAATCAAGAAAAGCTTGCAGAGTTTCAAGTAGCTGCGGATTTCCTAGCAAAGAATGCTGGCTTTAAACAGCAAATGGATCTCGCAAACCTTTCTAGCGATCAGCAAATGAGACTCGCTAATTTATCTGCGCTAAACCAAGCATCTTCAGAAAATCTTACAGCATCTCAACAAACAGAACTTGCAAATCTAAATAAAACTTTAGAAACGAATAAGCTCCAAGCAAGTATTGCGACACAAATGGGTCTTGCTCAATTAAATGTTGACCAGCAAAGAGCCGTAACTAACGCAGCCACAGTTGCTAATATAGACATGTCTAAATTTAATGCTGCTCAGCAAGTAGAAATAGCCAACAGTAAGTTTATGCAGTCTATGACTGTAACAGATTTTAATGCAAGGCAACAAAGTGCAATACAAAATGCTACGACTATGGCGACAATGGATTTAGCGACGGTTGATCAAAATACAAAATTAGCGATAACCAACGCACAGAACTTCTTACAGATGAATATGGCTAATTTAAATAATGAACAGCAGGGTATTATTATTGACCAACAGCTTACACAACAAAGGTTACTTTCAAATCAATCTGCTGAAAATGCTGCAGGCCAATTTAATGCAACTTCTGAAAATCAAAAAAATCAATTTATGGCAGGACTTGCACAGCAGATAGAACTTTCTAATACTGCCGCATTGAATGCAATGAGTCAATTTAATTCATCAGAACTGAATCGTATGAATGCTATTAATGCACAAAATCAGTTGGCGGCAGATCAATACAATAGTCAAGCCCAACAACAAGTAACCTTATTTGATGCGACAAACGAATTTAAAAGAGATCAATGGAATGCACAAAATGCACAGGTTGTTGAACAATCTAATATTGCTTGGAGGAGACAGGCTAATACAATAGATACGGCTGCTCAAAACGCTGCAAATCAAGCGGCTGCTCAAATGACTTTTAATATGAGTATGGGAGAGCAAAATTACTTGTGGCAGAAAATGAGAGATACTGCGTCCTTTGATCAGCAAGCATTACAAAGTGACAAAGAAAGAGCAATGCAACTACTAGCATCTATATATGGCAATCCAGAATTAATGGGCGATGGTAGTGCTAGACAGGCTGCTGCGCAAATTGCTGATCCGTTGGAAAAACTTATATTCGGAATGTATTTATAAAAGGGAGATCGTAATGGGGATTTTTAAAAAAATTTTTAAAGGTATCGGTAGTGGTTTTAAATGGATAGGACGAAAGATTATGAAAGGGTTTAGTGCTGTAGGAAAATTTGTAAACAAACTAGGTATCTTTGGTCAAATTGGAATGGCTTTAATTATGCCCGGATTAGCTAACTTTGCGATGGGGGCTTTAACCTCGTTAGGCTCGGGCTTTATGGCGAGTTTAGCGACAACAGCAGCGGGGCAAGGATTTACAGCGGGGGTAGCTAGAGTAACTCATGCCGTTTTATCTACTGCCTTAGAAGCAGGTTCAGCGATCAAAGGAGCAGTGACAAGCGTTACTGATACTGCGGTTGGTCTTGTAACAGACTCAGCCAGAATGGTGGGTAATACAATATCAAAAGTAGGTGCAGAAATAGGTGGGCCTGCATCGGGATCTAAATTTTTTATAGACCCAGTTTCCGTTACTGGAAGTGCAACAAAAACAGGTAATCAAATAAGTCAAACATTGTATAACGCTGCGGATAAAGTTCAGACCGGCTGGGGTGATCTCGCAACAAAAGGAAAAAATATTGGAAAAATTGTAGGTGATACAGCAACAGGAAAATACGCGCCTCGATACGAAACATTTACTACAAAAGCAGAGCCTTCTCTATTTGATAGAAAGCCTATTTCTAAATCAGTCACTAAAGAAGTAGCCTATCATAAAGCTGATGAACGTGCGTGGCTTGACTCTCCAGAGCATTTTATAAAAACTCCAGAGGGGCAAGCAGAAGTACAAAAGTTTTTAGGTACTGAAGAAGGAACAGAGTTTTTAAGGGGTGACGTAGGGACAGAACTTATAGATCAAGATACAACTCCTCTTAGTAAACTAGAATATAGTCAAGATCCCGAAACTTATCACTTAGCGAGGGAAAAAGAGTGGCATACTCAGGCTAAACCTAGTGTATCTTTAGATCCAAAATCTGTACGTGCAGAATATCTACCAGAATCCTATTACCCAGAAGGCACACTAGCTCCACTATCTGCGGAACAAGAAACCGGAAATCTTTTGGAAAAAGCGTGGGGGGAAGGTGTGGAAGGATTTCAAGATGCTTATCCTAGCTGGAGGGACGCGACGAAAAATACGCTTACGTCGGCAGCAATACAAAAAATAAATGAAGGACCGGGTGCTCATGATCCACGACGATTTGCATATGGTCATGCGTTTGATCGAGGAAGGCAAAAGGATATTTATTTTGAAACAGTAGCTGCGCGTGGATCTGGTCAAGAAATTACCCAATTTGGGGATTTATATAACAACGATCCGGGCTACCTTGCTGCACACTTTCCAAATTTACAAAACTATGGACAGGTATAGGATAAATAATGGAAATTTCTAACGAAGACTTTAGAAAACATGCAGCTAGGACAGAGCGCCCTATTCCGGGGCAGTCTCTAACTGACAATCCAGAAACGCCTAATGCTTGGGAAAAGCCCCCACAAATTACAACAAAAGAAGAAGCCATTAATTATTTTAGTGATTTATTCTTAGATGAAGAAACTTTTCCTGAGTTAATGAAGCTTATTAAAGAGCGTGTACCAATAATGGATCTTGTTCAAATGTTCTTAACTCAAGCTTTTGAAAATGGTCTTGTTAATCCAGATTTAATGATGTTACTTGCAGAGCCTTTAGCTTATATGTTAATGGGGTTAGCAGAACAGCAAGATATTAAATATATTATTATATTAGATGAAGATGAAGATGACGAAGGAGAGCCGGATGATACTAATATATTTCGTAATAAACTTCAAACAATTAAAAATCCTCAGAATGATCAAGAAATAAACTTAGACGAGAAAATACAAAATGCTCCGTCTTTAATGGCAAAAAGAGGAGAGACATAAAATGGCGAGTAGATTAACAGGTCTCATGGGTATGGGCGCTGAACGATATAGAGCTAGGCGTGATGATAGAGGTATGCCTTACTGGCAACAATTGCTTCTGGCTCAAGCCGCAGGCCCCGTAGTTAAGGAAGTAGTAGGTTTAGCTGGTGAAGGAGCTAAACAACTTTTCTTAGGTAGGCATTCTAAAGGTCTTATGGAAGGTCAGCGCGGTACAGATATAGAAAGCATGATAAAATATAATGCTGAGAACAAAAGAGTGATAGTGGAGCGAGAAAAGAGCATGAAGGGGGACTCAAGAAATATTAATGAAGGAGCATTAGCAAACGTTAAACAACGCCAGCTAACAAACTGGATAAAAAACCATGGCGCATTAGGTGTGGATAATAATCAACAAATGTGGAATGAATATTGGGACGCTTCTTTGCCAGAGGTAACGATAGAAGTCAATAAAGATGTTGAAGAGTTTTTAGCATTAAAAAAGAAATATGATCATCTACCTAGCAGTTTAGAGGAATTAAATAGAAGAGTAGAAGAGAGTGATGGTTGGTGGAACAAGACGACAGGCGGTAGAATTTTTACAAGAGCTAAAAATTTTTTTACAGGAGAAAGTACCGATGACCAAATTAGAAAGGCTACTCAAAAATTATTATTAGGAAGTGATTATATAAATTTTAAAAATACAGAAGGGAATCAAGAAAAATGGAAGGATTTTATAAGTGGTGAAGAAATTCAGAAAGATATAAATACCATTTGGCACGGTACATTTTTAGAATCTGATGAAGCAATGAGAAGTATAATTCAAAAAGCGCACGATGATAAAGGACTTGTTAAATTTCGCGAGCACGAAGCAAGAGCAGCTCATCGACGCACCGATGTTTTTTTATTTCAGAGGACAATACAAGATAATATAGATAAGGCTACAGGTAGCGAAAATCCAAACCCATTGTGGATTGATTATTTACGGGATATTAAGGCAGGTGATCCTAACCAAATAAGGGCGATGGTTGCTGTAGCGCCAAGTTATAAGGAAATGCCAGACTCAGAAGAGAGAGCGATTAATTTTAGTAATATATTAAATCAAGGCTATATTAAAAAACAGATTCCGTATATAAACTTTATGAACCAAAATGTATTAACAGCGGCAAGTCCTACTGCTAGGGCTTCTCTCATGAGTCAAGCTAATCATATTTATAATCCTTACAAATCTGGTTTCTTTTCAAAAGATAGGGATATAGATCCTACTACAGGAGTTTTTGAAGGTTCCCCACTAACTATTGCTAAGATGGGAGAAGACCCTACTACATATGCAAGCACAATAACCGACTTAAATACTAGAGTAGAGAATGTGATAAAGACTGTTGGTAATAATTTTGGCGGCGACTATATGAAAGTTATGGAAGATTTAAGAATAGCAGAGACTGAGTTACCTACACTTCGAGAAAGTGAAGTAAAAGAGTTATATACCAAATATGTTAATACTCAGATTCTTAATAATGTAGGATTAAAAACTTCTTCACATACAAATAAAACTACTCAGCAGACAACTCCTGTCGTAACGCTGGATATATTAGATAAAGAAGGCGGACAAAATCTTATAAAGGATTTTTTAAATAAGCGAGGTGCTGGAAGTAATATAGTCAAGCCCAACGCAGGGCCAGATAATGCCGATGCTCAGAGGCTTGAAATAAAAATAAATCAAGATGGTATAAATACAACCTTGACCGAGAAACAACTTACTGATGGTTGGAGTATAACAGACGATGGTAAAAAGAACCTTAGCGAAAAGCTAGGTATTGAGTCTATTAATGAATTATTGGGAGAAGCGCCGACAATAAAAAATTTAAATACGGTCACTAGAAATATGGTAGATGCCGCACATATTTTAAAAGAAGAGGCAGGGCATGAAAATTTGCATAATTCAACTTATCTTTATATGCAGGGCGTTAGAGAGAGCTTTGCAGAGAACTACGGAATACCTCTAGACAAAAACGACACTTTTTTAAGGAAAATTATAAGTGGTGAATCTGATGCAGAGGGTGGAACTTTAGGTGACTCTGAACCAAATATAGAAGTCTCTATTGTAAAGGATGAAAATGTAACAGAGGTGCCGTCATCCCTATCGGAAAGTAAGGGTATTATAGAAGAGGAACATCCTGCCAAAGTGAGAAGGCGTTGGGTTGCAGATAAATTTGAAGAAGCTCAAGAGGTAACGAAAAGCCGACAAGTACATATGAAAGGTTGGCTGAATTTATCTAAAGAAGAGCGGGTAACTACATATGAAGGTAAGATTGAAAATTATATACGTGCAATGGAAGCAGAAAGTAAGCAGCCTTCTTTACTTTCAAGAGCATCTTAACTAAATGGCACAAAGTTTAACACAGGCGGAAATTTTATCGTTTTTAGGTCCGGGCTATTTAGACCCAGATAGTTTTTCCTATTCTGAAGATTTAGAAGAAGTTCAAGAAATATTTCAAGGTAAAACTAAAGAAGAAGCGCTAGAGTTATTAGAAGATCTAAAACGTACTGAGTCTTCTGAAGAAACCTATCAAGGCGCTTTAATAACTCAATCTGCTGAGCAACCTTCAGAGGAAGAGCGTTTGGCTGTGGTAGATAGCAAGTTAAGACCAGAGGGTTTTAATCCTTTATTAGATACTCCAATATCCACCGAACAAGAAGTTAGTGTAGAAAAAAAAGAAGAAGAAGAAGAAGTTTTTAATCCTATACTAGCCACGCCAATATCTACTAGACAAGAAATTAGTACAGAAGCAGACGTTTTTAATCCTATATTAGATGCGTCATTGTCTAAAGAAGAAATAGATGGTGACTTTTCTCACATCTCTACAGATCGCAGAGTTCAATTTGGTGCAGCTAGGGAACCTATGGTTGCTGGAATACTATGGGATATGGGTAAAGCTACGGGCAGGGCTTTGCTCGATGGAGATAAAACTTATGCCCAAGCTATGGATGAAGTAAGCGTCGAAAATCTAGAAAAAGTTTACCAAGAATTTCCAGAATTTAGAGGCGTTTCTTTTTACGAAGAAGACGGTTATATGACAGCGGGGCGTCTTGGGGTTGCCTTTATAGACCCGGTAGCTTGGATGTTACCTTGGGGAAAAGCGGCTCGAATGGGTTATCTAGGTACGGCAGGACTTAGTGGTGCTTATGCTGCCACTTTTCAGGCAGGTTTTGGTCATGTAGAAAGAGATGAATATTTGACCTCCCCTAGTAGTTTAGCGCTTACAGCCGCTTTTGGTGGTGTGTTAGGTGGTTTTGGTCACGGCCTCCAAAAATTTTGGACAACACGAAAAAGTAATAAAATTATAACAGAAGTTGAGAATGCAAACTTAAATAGAACTGTAAATGAAAGTGTTGGAGAATCTGACGAAATTGCAAGAACAATAAATACGCTTGATAATGAGACACCTACTCCCATAAAGGTTGTAGATAGTGATCCAGTTCAAAATGATATGCGTCCTATACGCGAAATTCTAAGAGATAGGAGGGAGGGCTTAGGTAGTATTAATCGCCTACCAGCAAACGCTACTAATGCTGAACTTGCAAATGCACATAGAGAATTTTTATTATCTGGTAGACGATACGAGGTTGAAAAAGATACTATAGATTTTGTTAAGCAAACTACCGAAGACTTAATAAATGCTCCAAATTCTAAATTTATGCCTGATCCTAAAATAGCTACAGATCTTTCAGAAGATCTACGTATAATAATAGGGTGGACTGAACAGATAAAAAAGATCCCATCACAGATAAAAGATGTCTCATCACAGATAAATAAAATAGGTAAGGGTAAGACTGAAAAAGAAAAAGCAAAGCTAAAAGAACTTAAACAAACTAAAAAAGATCTTAAAAAAACTAAAAATGAGTTAAAAGAAAAATTAGCTTCTGCATCATTAAGGAATTTTAAAAATACAATAAATAGAATGATGGATGGTCACGATTTGTTTGAAGCAACTTTTGATGCTGCAATTAAACAAGAAAAACTTAACCCTTCGATGGTAGAACATCTTATACGAAGTAGCACAGACCAGATATTTGGACACTTGGCTAGACCGGCCTTTGGTGCAATAGGTGGGTTTACAGCAAGTCAATTTTTTGCTGACACTGAAGATGGCTATGGATCTACAGTAGCTTGGACAGTCGGTGGTGCAGCTTTAATGAAATGGCAGGGAAAAATACAAGCCGCTAGTATTTCCCAGTTAAATAAAGAAACTGGAGAAATGACTATCAATGACCAGTGGCGTAAATGGATGAGCCATACAAATCTTAAATTTTTAACTGCTTCTTCAGTAAGTACAAAATTAGATTCTTTAGGAGGTATTGGTAAAGTAGTAGGTAATCTATTATTTAACAGACCCGGAGGCGGTACTCACTCCATAGAGAGCAAAGCCTTCGAAGAAATGACTGCTTGGAATCTCGATCTTGCGAAAATATTAGGAAGATCAAGGAATGATGATGATGTATTAACAACTGTTGGAGAAGTTCTCAATAAATTTGCTGCGGACGGTAATGCTTATAATATTAAAGCGGGATATAGAGGACTAGGAAATAGGTTAGCTACACCATTAACTCAAGAACAGATTAATGAAGTTAGAAGAATTGTTCCAATGCTTGAGAGACAAAGAGATGAATTAGCATCTAGTATTGAACGTCTTAATATCCCATTTGAAAGACTTGATGATTACGGTATGGCCCAGTTATATAATTTTCGAGAGGTAAATAAAGACCCAGAAAAGTTTAAAAAAATTCTATTTGATAATTTACCCGCTAGAGAGTACAGACTATCTGGGGATGTGGGTAACAAAGAGACACAAATAGACAATTTTTTTGAAAAAATGTTTATGAGAAGAGCTGGATATGCAGAAACTAGAAAACATTATGCATTGGATAGTATTGTAAGTCCAAATTATAAAGTGCGTCCGCTTATGAATCATTTTGAACAAGAAAGATTTATTAAAGACCCAGCAACAAGAAAAGCATTGGCCGAGGCTGGTTTTATAAATTTAAATTCTAGGGATGTTTTCCAAACATACGCTAAAAAAACGATTGATATTCGAGAATTTGCTAAAGTGTTTGGTCCCAATTCAGAATTTATAACAGAAGCTTTTAAGTTAGTTAATTCTTCTTTTAAGAAGGCTGGTATTTCCACCCGTAGTCCTGAATATACAACTTATAAAGATTATATGCGGGACAGCATAAATGCTTATTTCGGAAAATACGGAATTTATTCTACTCCGGGCGCTAGCTCTAAACTTATATCTCTTCCTTCTCAATCTATGGTAGCTCTGGCTAATATGACTTATCTAACTAGAGTAGCCATACCTTCTTTAGGAGATTTTGTTGCTCCGTTTAAAGGCACATCTCTAAAGGCCGCGACTAAAGCAATTGGATCTAGGCTTAGCCTCTCTGAATCTAGCCCGTCTAGGCGTGTTGGATTGAAATATAACGATGATTTAGAAGCAGAAATGCAGGCTTTTATGGTTCGGAGTGACGATCCCTTATCTAGTTACACTGATATTATAAATAGAGAGCAAAGAAGATTTTTTAAAATTGTTCAATTAAAAAGAATTACAGAACAAGCAGGAAGATTTGCATTTGATGCAGGAGCTTTTAGAGCTTTTGATATTTCAAAAGGATTTGCACGAAATAAAAAAATGACTTTTGCACTACAGCGTGAGCTTAGAGAAATGGGATTACAAACCTCAGACCTTTCTCATATATCAAAATTTAAAAATGCTAACGAAGCTTTTGATGATGACCTAGGAAAAGAAATTCTTACTAGGGCAGGGATGAAGGTGATGGATAGGGATAGGCTTATACCAAAGGTAGGTAACAGACTTTTATTTACTCAACATAGAGATCCTATTATTCGGCAACTCGGACAATTTGCGTCTTGGATGCAAGCTAAAACTTCCCAGACAAATGCCCTTATAGGACGTATTGAAGAAGGAGATGCTAAGTTATTTGTTAGAATACTGGGTGCGAATATTATAGCAAACGGAGCAATTCAGTTTTTTAAAGATGTAGCGAAGCCTTCTTTTGATCCTGATGAAGATTTTGAGCCTGTTAATTTTTTGCATCATGCGTTAGATATGGGATCTGATTTCAATAACTGGTTTATTAGTAGGGTCGGAGGTGCTTGGAAATATAAATTAAAACAAGGAGAAAGTTTAGCGCAGGCGGCGAGTCCTTCGTGGAGTTGGGGTGCTGGGTTTACAGAAGCTGTTGGTAGTGCCTATGAAAATTTAGTTGAAGATCAAGATTATGAAGGGGCTATTGAAGATATTCTTAGTGTACTTCCGTATGCTAATGAGTTGAATAGACAATTGAAAAGGTTTGGTTTACCTCATTTTAAAGATGAACGAAAAAATGTAAAGGCCCCTGTAAATCCTTTCTTATATGCAAAAGGTGGCGAAGTTCTTAATGTTCCTAATGTTCCAACAGAGCCTGATGAACGCATTGACAAGATGACAGGACTGCCTTATGATCAACAAGCAGGGCCAGCCTTTGTTGATGAAGAAGACCCACTAAGAAGACTAGGTTTTCTAGGTGGTGGTTCGGTAGACCCACTAGTAAGGCTTGGATTTTCGGGAGGAAGCTCCGTATTAGATGGTGAAGACCGACTAGGTTTTGTGCTTGGTAGTGTAGCAGCACGTACTATAAAGCGCATAGTTCCTTCTAGATCCATTACAGAAGTTATACCTGATAGAGTCGCAGCAGAACGCGCCGTAGATTTAGATCTTACGACAGAGGCTTTTCATGGCACTTTAAGTAATATTAAAGCTTTTAAAATTGAAAGTACGGATTTCGGTATTCATGTAGGAACTCCAGAGCAGGCGTGGTCGCGTATAAAGTATAGAATAGAAGAAGAACGTATGGGAGATGAAATTTTTCAGAGTAACAAAGAGGCTGAACATATTGAAGACTTACTCAGGGATAAAAAATTAGATCCTAAAATGAGAAAAGAACTTAATGCAGAAGCTAATAGATTACAAGAAAGCCCTTCTTTAGAGGACTATATAGGGGGCGCTAATATAATACCAGTTTTTGTTAAAGCTCAAAATCCTTTACGAATAGCGCACGACATAGAGTGGAGACAAATAGATAAAGTAGTTGATGGATTACTTGAAAGTGATTTAATTAAAAAACTACAAATTAGTAGTGGAGAAAAAATTACTGATCAAGAAATAGTTAAAAAACTTAAAAATTTTAGAAGACGAGCAAGAAGACTTGAAAAACCTTATTATAGGGAAGACCCTGCCGATAGTTCTTCTAAGATTTTTGACGTTGATAGTTATTATAAAGATAAGAAAGCTATATCTTTAGTTGGAGAAATTAAAAAATTCATACAGGATCAAGGATACGATTCACTTATATATAAAAATATGTATGAATATGCGGGTCAACGTCGTAAGAAAAAAGATTCTTTAATTATTTTTGATACAAATAATATACGATCACGACACGCAGAGTTTGATCTAAAAGAAGCAAAAAGTTCTGACCTTCTTAAAGCTACAGGTGGTGAGATTTCATCGTTAGAAGAACCGGAAAAAGCCCTTATAAATTGGGAAAGAATTAGAGAAGATGAAGGTTATATACCAGAACTTTACGTGATGGCAGGAGGAGGTTCCCCAGACGAACAAAGCGGTGTCACAATGTTAGAAGGTATAGATCTTGGTCAAGGTAATAAAAATAAAGTATATAGTATACTAAAGAACTTAGGAATATCCGCAGAAGAAAGCAGCTCTTTTAAGAAGGCTGTAGATAAAATTTCAGGCTTGAAGGGAAGAGCGGCTAGGAATGCTTTTAGTAATCTTGATTCAGAACTACGCGATAAAGCATCTTTGTTTTTGGAGACTCATGGAAGTAGTATACAAAATATGTATAATAAAAATGAAGAGCCAAAAATAGAAAATACTTATAATGCGATTGCAGGAACAAAAGGCATACAATTTAAAGAATTACCGCAAGAATGGAGAACAGTGGTAGCGAGTGCTCACCGACAATATGGCAACAGAAAGTTAAATCTTTACCAAGAGATCGCAAGAGGGGATTTTTCTGGGGCCGTCGCTAATTTAAACGATTGGAAGGACACGACCCCGGACTATGCGGATTCAATAAATGACAGATACGCTCGGTATGGCGCTGAATTAATGAGGCCCCGAGAAGAGTTTGCAGAAGGTAGTCTTATTGGAAGTATTTTTGGAGGGGGAAAAGACACAGTATCCCGAAACCGATTTGAAGAGGGTGGCGAAGCTTTAGATAATACACTTCTAGCTACTATAAGTGACCCTGCTGTACGCGCCCGTTATGCAGAAATGATGGGAGGAGATACTTCTATCGTAAAAGCCCTTCAACAAGGTACTACTCCTGTTACTACTGACTCTACTACTACTCTTGCTACTACTCCTGCTACTACTCCTGCTACTACTTATGATTTTACTGCCGCAGGTACGCAGTCGATACAAGATATGATAAGCAGTGGTGCGTTTAATCTTTCTTCCACGGCCTCTGCCACTACTCCTGCCACTGCCCCTACTCCTGTTACTCCTGTTACTCCTGTTACTCCTGTTACTACTTCCCCTACTACTACACCCGCCATGTTCGGTGGTCTAGGAGCTGATTTTAGAAATAAGACGGGTATGTTCTCACCGGAAAATCAGGCGAAGATGAAAGCGGCGGCAGCGGCTAAAACAAAAGCCGACGCGGATAGACAAGCCGCAGAGATTGCCGCAGGAAAGGCCGCACGGGATGCAGAGCTTGAACGGCTTTCGTTACTCGAAGTACCAACTGCAGCAGAATTTTGGGGTGACACAGAAGAAACTCTTAATTGGGATAACCCATTTCCAAAAAGACCCGGAACGGTTTCGGGCGTCTATGAGAGTTTCGACTATACGGTTACTGGTTCAGGTATTGCGGGTGGTGGTAATTTTGCTTTGGCTTTTGATCGTGCGTTTTCATCTCAGTGGAAAAGTCCAATAGCAGGTTTGTCAGATCTCCAGCAAAACCTTTATAGCGGAAATAGCTTTCTTAGCGCGGAGAAGATGGCAGAGATAGGTAATGTACCGCAAAATGTACTGGACATTGCAAAACTTAATCAGGAGCTTAAAAGGCAACAGGCGACGCTTCGGAATTGGCTGACTAACAAAGAATATATACTAGCGTTTCAAAAACTTGGAATAGATCCAAAATCAATAACTACGCCCGAAGCGCTGGCTGCAATACCGGGGGATTTCAAAGCTGCCGTATTTGATCTCGTTCAGCGTCAGCTTCAACAGAAGAATCAACGTGAGAAACCTTTCGGTTTTGGTGACGCGATGGGAATAGCTGCGGCGGCGTTGGCTGTAATATCGGGAGGAGTTGGGCTGTATGGGGCAGCAGCAGGAGCAGGAGGAGGGGCAGCAGGAGGGGCAGCATATGGTACTGCGGCTTACTCATCGGGAGCAGCATTGGGTACAGCAGGATCAACAGCCTATGGTGGAGCGGGAGTGACAGGTACATTACTAACCACGAGCGGTACATCACTAGGAGTGATAGGGGGGGTAGGAAGCACCATCGTAGCCGCGCTAAACACCATACCGGGACTCATCTATAAAGTGGGATCGGGAACGTATAACCTATATGATCAATACAGATAAAAATGAAAACACTTCTATTAATACTTCTTTTATTTGTACCTAAAGCGGCTGCGGCTCCTCCGTGGCCCCCATCTAAGTGTACAAATATTCTTAAGTTCGTAGAGATTTTAGTTCCTGAAGAAGATAGAGATGTTTTAATTGGTAAATGGAGAGTATTTTTAAATGGTAGGCTTAGAAAAAACATAATTACTATAGCACAATACAATGCACGAAAGACAGAAATTTTAGAAGCTAATCAGATTATAGATAAGTTAGAAGCTGAAGGTTACAAAGGTAATGAGATAGTGGGTTTGGCCTTTCATCACTGCGCTATTTAAAAAAAAGGAAGATACAAATGATTATATTTGCGGATGCTGCAGCTTTAAAAGTAAAAGAAATTTTAGAGCTAGATCCAGATTACAATAGTGAGATGGACACTAATTTAAATTTACGTGTTCTTATCTCAGGCGGGGGATGCTCGGGATTTAAATATGGTTTCTCTTTGGATGAAAAGAAAGAGGATGGCGATGTGGTAGTGAAAAACCAAGGAGTTAAGCTTGTAGTAGATCCTATCAGTGCGCAGTATCTTGAAGGGGCTAAAATTGATTATGTCGAAAGTTTTGAATCGAGCCACTTTGAAATTAGAAATCCTAATGTAACTTCAACATGTGGTTGTGGGAGTTCGTTTGCAGTCTAATAAAATTTAAATATTTTACAAGGGTTAAATTAAGGTAATGATTTTATATACTGAAGAACAGCTACAGATTTTCTATAGAATATATGCTAAGCATCAGAGTATGGCAGGTTTAGGCTTTATGAAATTAGAAGATTTCAGAGCGTTGTTCGAGGAGCAGCAATCTTTTATGTTAAATAATATTGAATTAAATGAGGTAGTATGATATGTTTTTACAGGCAATTTTAGGGCCGTTGGGATCGATAGCTTCTAGCTGGTTAGAGGGTCGGAACGAGAAGATAAGGGCTAACACTAAAGTTAAAGTTGCTCAGGCAGAGGCAGAGGCCACTGTTATGCAAAAGAAAGCTGCTGGTGAAATCGATTGGGACGTTGCTCAAGCAAAGGCCAGCGAGACTTCATGGAAGGATGAATGGCTTACTGTAGTCTTTACGTTACCTTTAATTTTACTGCTGTTTGGAGAAGAAGAGAGGGTTAATAATTTCTTTGTAGCTCTCGGTAATTGTCCTGAATGGTATCAGTATTTGTTAGGCACTATTGTGGCGGCGAGTTTTGGATTTAGAGGTGCGGCAAAATTTATGGGTAAAAAATAATGGAGGGCTTCCCTATTGTAGAAGTACACTGGGGAGATGCTTGGATTGAAACAAAAGATTATTCCTTAGAAGATGCAAAAAAACTTTCTCCGGTACGCCGTAAAACTATAGGGTATCTTGTCGGCACAACTGCTGAATGTATTATCCTAGCTACAGATTTATATGATATTGAAAAAGATATTATTAATACACCCATGATAATTCCTTGGGGGATCGTTAATGAATGGTATGAATTTGAAGACTTATGAAAAAAGAAACTAAAGAAACTCTAGATTTTTCCTCTAAAGAATCACGTAACTTCTTTGTTATTGTTTTAACAATTACTATTATAGCAATCTATGTTTTAGAACATGTTTAATTTTCTATAAATGAAAAAATAATGCGGGTTCTCGTCGCGTGTGAGACTAGTGGTATTGTATCTCAAGCATTTTGTAAGTATAATCATTACACATTATCATGCGATTTACTACCGTCAGATCAAAACCAATCTAATCATATTCAAGATGATGTTTTGAATATACTTAAAACAAACCAATTTGATTTATTAATCGCTCATCCGCCCTGTACTTACCTATCTAGCTCTGGCCTGCACTGGAATAAGCGGCGACCAGAACGTGAAGAAAAAACTGAACGGGCGTTAGATTTTGTTCGCTCGCTGATGAACGCCCCCGTTCGACATATTTGTATTGAAAATCCGGTTGGTTGTGTATCTACACGGATTCATCTTCCTACACAATATATTCAGCCATACAATTTTGGGCATGACGCCAGTAAAAAAACTGGGCTATGGCTTACAAACTTACCTCCACTACAGCCCACTTCATTCGTGGAGCCGCGCATCGTTGATGGTAAAAAGAGATGGGGAAATCAGACTGATTTAGGGCAGAATAGGTTAGGCGAAAGTAAAGCCCGTCAAAAATTGCGCTCACGTACCTATGAAGGTATTGCAGCAGCGATGGCTAATCAATGGATTCCTTATATTAAAGAGGTAGCAAAGTGAGTAAATCACAGCAGAAAAAATTTATTAGAAAGCAAGTAGGAGCGCCCACTATTCTCCGTAAGAGCCACGCGCATAAATCTAAAAAGGATTATAACCGTAAGAAATTAAAGGGGCGGGGCGGCGATGGCACTCAATTCTTTTTCTAAATATTCATGGAGGTTATCCAGTTTAGGTGCGACTTCTCGTATTATTTTTTGTATGAACGGTGTATCATTCTTATCGAAAACTGTTGATATTTTTTCAATCGGCAGATGTTTATATTCTGTCATCAAGTTTCCTTTTTTATCTATAAGAACTTGAAACGAAATTATATTTCCTTCATTACTACTCATTGAAATTTTATCCCTTCTAACTTACCGCGTAGTCCTGCCTTCATGTAAGAGGTCGAGCGCCCCTCAAAAAAGTTCTGATGCTCTACACCAAGTACATCATCAAGCCACGTTAGGGGGTTATTCTTTACATTATAATTAGTCTTCAATCCTAGTTGTAGTAAGCGTCTATCTGCTATATATCTTATGTATTCTCGCATCTCAACTTTAGTTAGCCCCTCGATATTACCCATCTCAAAGACCAAATCTAAAAACCTATCTTCCAAATCTACCATGTCTCGACAAGCTTGATATATTTCTTTTTTAAAATCATCTGTCCAGAGATCTATATTTTCTTTTATAAATTCTTGAAACAGCTTGGTCATCGCCTCCACATGTAAGGACTCATCTCGAATACTATAAGTTATTATCTGTCCCATACCCTTCATCTTGCCAAAACGAGGAAAGTTCAGTAGTATTATAAAGCTACTAAATAACTGAAGACCTTCAGTGAAGCCACTGTATACCGCTAAAGTTTTAGCAATACTTTCTTTGTCCTTAATAGAAACCTTTATTTTATTTATATAATCATGCTTATCTGACATAGCTTCGTATTCTGAAAAAGCTTTGTATTCCGTTTCAGGCATTCCGACCGTATCAAGTAGTAAGCTATAGGCGTGTTGGTGAATTGATTCCATATTAGCAAACGCCGCCATCATCATACGCGCCTCTGGCTTCTTAAAGATACGCATATACTTATCGATGTAACCAGATCCTACGTCTACGTCAGATTGTGTAAATAATCTAAATATTTGTGTTAGTAGGTTACGTTCCGTGTCGTTTAAATCTTGCCAATCTTTAACGTCGTTATGTAGCGGAACATCTTCTGGAAACCAGTGCATTTGATTTTGTTGAACGTAGTAATCGAACATCCAAGGATGATCGAATGGTTTATAATAATCTCTACTATTTAGTAAACTCATTTTTATTTATCCCTCGCAAGCTAAACATTCTACATCTTCAAGATTAATTCTTGGGATCTTTATATTAACGTTCTCTGCATTCCTCGCCGCGTCAGAGCGTAAGTAATAGAGAGATTTCAACTTCTTGATTCCTATCCAATGAACATCATTAACGTATTGTAAAAAGTCATTGTGGATTTCCTGTGGCTCAGTGGCTTTAGGAGGGGCAAAGAATAAATTAACGCTTTGACTTTGACAAATGTATTGCTGTCTTTGATGAGCATGTTCTATTACCCATATTTGATTTAGCTCCGGTGCCGTTTTAAATATGTTCTTTTCATCTTCTGTCAGAAAATCTAAATGTTGCACGGACCCAGCATGTGCAGAAATATCTGTCCAAACTTCAGTGGTGTTTTTCTTTTTAGATTTTAAAAGTTTTTCAAGATATTTATTCTGCACTTTATAGGAGCCTGTTAAAGTTTTGTGAGTATAAACGTTAGCCCTCGAAGGCTCAATGCTAGGACTTGTGCCGCCACATATAATGGAGCTAGAAGCATTAGGAGCAACGGCAAGCAGATGAGCATTGCGCAGTCCACTCCCAACCATATCAGGTGCTTCCCCCCTCTCTTCAGCCAATCCCTTACTTGCTTCAACAGCACCAGATTTGATATGACTAAATACTCTATGGTTAAATGAACTCGCGAAGAGACCTTCGAAAGGAATAAGTTTGCTTTGGAGATAGCTGTGGAACCCCATTGCTCCAAGGCCGATACTACGTTCTCTGTAAGCAGAATAAGCTGATTTTTTATATCCATTTTTCCCCTCCTTAATATAATTTTTAAATCGTTCTGGCCCTGCCCGATATGTTCCTAACTCATCGGTATCAACGGCGCTTTCAATAAAATGTTCTAAGACATTATCAAGCATAATAACTAAATCTTTAATAAATAAATCATCAGCTTCCCACTCGTCAAACTTTTCAAGATTAACGCTGGACAAACAACACACGGCTGTGCGTTCTTCATTAGTTGGTAGTGTTATTTCAGAACACAGGTTACTTTGTTTAATTTCAAGTCCTAAATCCTTTTGTTCTTTTGGAAGACTAGCATTACAATTATCTAAATTAATAAGATATGGCTCGCCTGTTTCGGCTCTAGTATGTACTATCTGCCACCATAAATCTCTAGCTCCTATACTTTTTACTGCTTCTTTAGTCTTCGGATCTATCAATCGCCAATCTTTATCTTCACTAACAGCATCTAAAAATTCATTTGTAATATTTATTCCGTTGTGTAAGTTAAGACATTTACGATTTAAATCTCCACCCGTAGTTTTTCTCATTGCAATAAACTCTTCGATTTCAGGATGACTAGCATTCATATAGGCTGCATAGCTTCCTCGCCGCGTAATGCCTTGATTGAATGCTAACATTTGAGAATCGACTACGTGCATGAAAGGGATAGATCCAGTAGACTTACTGCCGCTAGAAGTCCAAGTACCACTACTCCTAACATCACCCCAATATCCACCGACACCTCCACCTGAACTCGCCAGCCATATGTTTTCATCATAGTGATCAGATAAGCCAACCCTTGAATCAGGCACATAATTAAGAAAACAGCTAATGGGAAGGCCGCGAGAGGTTCCCCCATTGCTAAGTATAGGAGTGCTAAACATAAACCAGCAAGAACTTGCGTAGTTATAAAGTCGTTGTGCAAGATCGTAGTCAGTATTTTCTTTATACGTTGCGCCAAATACTGAAGCCCTCGCAAAAGCTTGTTGAGCATAAGTTTCATTCTCCCAAAAATATCTGTCTTGTAATGTATTAATTGAAAATTTACTAAGGTCGTTTTCTTTACTCAGATCTATTTGTATTCCGAGGTATTCTTGTGTCTTTAAAGTCATTATCATATTCCTTTTTTTCTTTTATATATCTTTTAAACTTCTGTTTATTTTTAGACTTTTGATTTTTATTAAACTTAGCTGCGCGATCAATTTTTCTGTCTGTGCTCACCTTGTTTCTCCAATGGAATATTACTATTTTTATAGAACTGTAGAAGTTTCTCTTCGTACCATTTAGCTTTAAGCATATCTTGAACTGGTTCGTTTTTATATCTAAAGCGCCATCGGTATTTCAATGAATTGCCACGAAGATAACCAATAAATTCATCGGTAGTTAGCATTGCTTCTATCGCGTCGATACATTCTATCTTCCCATTATTGTAATGTGCTGGACTATTTACAAACTCTTCCATTTTTGACCTGTTTTTTTTTCTAAAATATTTAAACTCCTTTAAACCATTTTTAAATTTTCGTCCCGCCTGCTCGTCTTGCTCGTCTTGCTCAGTAGTCATTTTTAGATTCCTCATTTTCTCGTTGTCTCTCTATAAACTCTTCTGATTTTCTAACTTTAATATCTATCCACTCATCAGGCAATGTCTCTTCTGTGAACCATCTAAATTCGTTTGCGGTTGCCCATTCACTGTGGGTTCTTTTGGTTCCGTCCTTTCTGATTTTAGTTCCGGGCATTGGGGCGGAAGGATTAGCAAATAGAAAAACTAATTCTGTATTGGCGGGAAGATTTTTTCTGACCCAGATATACTTAGAATATTCTGCGTAGTCCCAAAAGCGACCCTTGGATTCTAACAGAATCAGCTTGTCTTGTAAAGTCCTTGTGAAGTCTGGCTCGTAGGAATGAGTTATACTGTATTCAACTTTATCTGTATGGTGCTCCCAATTTTTGAGTAAGGTATCATGTAAAACATATTCCCAAATACTATCATATCCTTTTACACGTTTGGTTCTTGGTCGTTTAATCCTTGGTATTCTTTTCAATGTAATTCTATCTCATAATTTTTAATCGCTTCATTAATTTCTTCTCTAAGAAAAAGCAACTCATCTAATTCTAATTCGCTTTGTCGTAGCTGCACGTTACAAGCTAAAGCTATTAGAATATACTCGATAGGTCGTTTTTCTTTGTCTTCTTCTGAATCCATATTAAATCTCCTATTGTAATATCTTCTAACTTGATACCTTTCTTTAGTAATTTTTTAATGTTTTGCTTAGCCCACCTATGTGTGTACAATGCTAGATAATAAGTTCTCTTTATTGAGATATATTCTTCTTTTGGAAGTAAAGATTTATAATTTTTTTCGGTTACTTTCTCTGCATCTTCTTCACTCACAATGCCTCGTAGCCACTCAATTAATAACTTAGATGTTTTATTTTCTATTCTTTTTAAGATCTTTTTTCTCATTTTGATAAGAATGATTCGCCGTTTGTAATTATTTCTTCAACTCTAGGTAGTTGATTAACTTGCGTTAGATACTCAATGCCCTTAGCATATTTAAATAAACGTAACCCCTTCCCATCGTTAGTATCACTATGACATTCAATCTTATGGGAGCAGTAAACGCAGCCTATTGGAAGCTTCATGTTACCCTTAGTTCCTGCGGGAATAGGCTGGTAGCATTTCTCTGGAAGTGTATCTAATTTAAATATATTAAATATTTTATTTATTAAAGTTTCTATATTTGGTTTATCTAATTCTTCTGGCTGATACAATGTAAGCTCACCAGATTCTTTATTGATTACTAAAAACCCTCCGTGGCTTGTCCCTTCTGCGTGTTCATATCCTGCAAGCTGGCTCATGTACCCGAACGGATCATCTTCCCTAAGTGTACCATTTTTAAATTTTCTAAAGGCAAAGTTGGAAGCGGTCTTAACATCAACTACCTCCCCATTAATTTTACAATCAAGATGCCCTGTCACACCATTAACTGTCACTTCTTTTTGTTGGTCTGTAACATCGTTACCAGATAGTTTAACTAAGAATAGTAAAACTTCTTCCAGTATATGACCATATAAGAACTTAATTAGTGTAGGCGCGTCGGGAATGCTATTGCTAGGATATTTTTTATTATAGTAAAGTTGTCGTGTTGGCTTACCAATGTTAGACATTCTAATAGAAAAGCCATTTTTATTTTTGGGTCCAGCCCAATCTGATATTGACTTTTTAATCCCAGCAGTTAAGGTTTCTAAATGTTCTTCTGGAATATCTTTGTCTCCTGAATTTAAATCAGAGACCGTTTGATAAATTTCTTCAACCAGTGTTGATAGATTTTTCTCTGTATAATTATTCATAAAAATTTCTAACCTTTTAAATATTTAATAGCTCTTAATAACATTTCTATATTATCATCGAACCCGCCTAATGACCTATTACATTTATGACAAAGCCATCCTCTAAATTTTTCTGTTTCGTGGCAATGGTCTAACACCCATGAACCATTTCTTGTATTCCCCCTACCATTTACATCTTCTTCATCGCCTAAACATATTGGGCACACATAATTTTCTTTAGGCATTCCATATTGTTCGTTTAGTTTAGCGCGTATCTTTCTTAATTCATTATTACATTTTTTACATTCTGGCCTAAGATAATTTCCTCCGCTAGTCCTGCTAAATGCAGACAACGATAATTTTTTATTACACTTACTGCATAACTTATAGTCGCCCCCACCCAAGTCATAGTGGTCATCCTCAAAAGAAAGCGAAAGTTGTTCAATGAGTTTCACTCCAATTTTCTCCTACTTTATATTGAGCATCTAATGGACACTTTAATTTATAGTAATCTCCAGCTAACTTGATGGCATTCACTGCTAATTCTCCAAGTCTATCAACATCTTCATGCCATGTTTCAATCTGCCATTCATCATGTACATTTGCTACACAGTGCGCGTCAATATCAGTATCGTTTATATAACTATCTAGTATTATCAACGCTCGTTTCATAATGATGGCCCCCGCCCCTTGTAATAAAGAATTTAGGGCTGCATGAGAACTTCGTATAAATATTTTTCGACCGTCTAATGCTTTGATGAATCCATTTTCGTCAGCTTTTCTTGTAATTCTATATCTAAGAGATTTAAGTGATGGGAAATTATCAAGGAAAGATTGTTTAATTCTTTTACCTTCAGCTTTGCTTCCTCCAACCACTCTTCCAATTTTTTCATCTCCTGCTCCGTATAAGAAGGCATAGATAAAAGTTTTAGCCTGACTTCTTGATTGCAGTCCTGCCCTATTTTGATTAGCTGTGTGTATGTCGCCATTGAGAATATCATTAATAAACTCCTTATCATTTAAATAGTGTGCAAGCATTCGTAGTTCAAGGCCACTAGCATCGACGCCCACAAGTTTATAACCTCTAGGTACTGTCCAACAAGCTCTGCATTCTTTGCCGTATGGCAATGCTAAACTAGGGATCTGGGCCATGTTTGGATCTCGGTGTGACATTCTACCAGTAATAGCACCGTTAGATATGACTGATCCATGTACCCGCTTACCAGTTAAGAATGATAACCAAGATTGAACTTGTGCAATACGTTTTTGAAGCATTAAATACTTAGCTATAAGTGCTGCTTCCGGTATATTTTTTACAGTACCTAAAATTTTCTCATCTATTTTTGGTTGTCCCGTAGGAGTAAAATCTTTAGGCTTCCACCCAAACTCTTGTAAGTATTGGCCTATCTGTTGACGGGAACCAAGATTAAATGTTTCTTCAGTAGTTCGTATGGTTTGCGATGAATTACAATTTATAAATTTATTGTATTCCTCATTAGTTAATCTGGTCTGTTGCCCCTCTTTATCTATACCTAGCTTTTTTAGTATACCATCTTTTGTATGTTGAGGATAAATAATACGCTCAGTAATTTTAGGTTTAAAAGTTTTATGTACTTCATCTTCGGTCTTAGTAAGTTGATTGAAAAATTCTGCAAGCAGAGTGTGGGTCAGGTCTTCATCCAATACGAAACCATGTTCCCGCTGCTTGGCTACAACTTTATAAACTTCTATTTCTAAATCTACACTTTCGGATGTGAAACCTCTGCTTTCTTGCTTTAATTTTTCATAAACTTTATAATTTACAAGGACATCCTGAGCACAATACTGCATCATGTCTTCCGAGTAAGCACTGTAATCATCAAAGTCTATCTTAGGAAACTGGAGATCGTAACCCCAAGTTTTTAAACTATGAGAAGATTTTACTGGATTAAATAATCTTGAGAGTACAAGAGTATCAATTATCTTTTTCTCAAATAAATTAATACCGTATAGTCTTTGTATTACTGGAATATCAAAACCAATAATGTTATGCCCGATTAATTTATCGGCACTGCTAAGAAGCTCAATACCTTCTGTGATATTTTTTGGTTTAAAATTAAATTGCTCTTGAGCATCTATATCTAAAACTGACATACAATAAATTTTAGTTGGTTGCAAACCATCAGTTTCAATATCAAAAACTAAAGATTTCATAATTCAACCTCTTCATCTTCATCAATAAATGTTTCTTTAAGTCTCCCTGTTTCTTTGTCATAAATTAAATGCGCAGCCATCCCAACATCACCTGTGTATCTGGATTTTAATACTCTGATATGAGTTGTGTTAGCTTCTTGCGGATCATCTGATTGCTGGTCACGTTCTAATGCTACCACACAATCAGACAATTGTGCAATACTTTGAGAGCCTCGCAGATGAGACAAGCTTACCGCTATTCCATTCTCATGCCCACGATTACTATCGATACGCCTTAGATGACTCACTAAAATCAAACCTACGCCTGTCTCTTCGACAATGCTTCTGAGTCGAGTCATAATATTATCTATTGATCTTCGCTCATCCCCTTCAACCATAGAACTTACTAGCATTTGAAGATGGTCTACTACTACCCATTTACATGAGCAACCTATGATAAGAAACCGAAGCTTACTGAAAATTTCATCAAGGTCTGTAATTCCAAAATGACTATGAATCCATACTCGATCTTTATTTTCACCGCTATAAACATTATCAAAATATTTATCTAAATCTTCTTGTGAAAATCGTTCTCGTATTTGATCGATATATAATCTAGCATTAGCTTCAATAGAAAGGATGCCGTCCACTGTACGTCGCCAATCTTCTTCCAAGGCTATCACACCTACATTGTCTCTAGTTTGTGTTATAATCCAATGCTCCAGCTCTCTCGTAATACTAGACTTACCTAAGCCAGTGCCTCCGGTAAGCGTTACTAACTCTCCACTGCGAAGCCCATATAGCTTTTTATTTAAACCCTCCCAAGGATACGGAATGCTTTCTCGGCTCTTACGATTGTTAAAGTTTTCCTTTTGTTCGGAGATATTTAAAACACCGGACGGTGTATATAACTTGGCACCCCACCATGCATCAACATAGGACTGTGCTCGTCCTGCCTTGAGCATTTCATTGGCATCTTTGAAGTCATCGGGGAGTGTTAAAATCTTAGCTTTGCCGGGAGTGAATAACCGAGCGACTTTCTGCGCGGCTTCCCTACCGACTTTATCACTATCAAAATTTATAACTATATTATCAAACTTTTCTAAAAATTCTATTGAATGTTTGACATCCCTAACTGCTCCAGCGGCTCCACTTTTAAGACTAATTACGGGCCATTTAGATCCTAGTAATTCGTAAGCCGCCATTGCATCGCACTCACCTTCCACAAGAGTAACGAACTTACCGGAAGCCTTGAATGTAGACTCTCCAAATAGCCCAGTACCTTCTGAATTTCCTTGCCACGAAAAATGTTTATCGGCCCCACGAATTTTATAACTTGTAATTTCTGAGGCTATATAATAAGGATAAAAATGTCTTACGATTGCACCGTCAGAATTTGAAAGTGATTTAACATTATATTTTTTCGCGGTGTCTAAAGATATATTACGGTCAGTTAGAGCAGCGAAGCTACCCTCTATGTCGTTGATTGAATTGGTTTTATATATTTTAAATTCCTTTACATTATTTGTTACTGGTTCTCCTATAAGGTTTTGATAATTACTAATCCTCTTATCGCAACTAAAGCAATATGCTGACCCATCGTCATTCAGACTTGCAGCATCACTGGAATTGCATAGGGGACACGGCTGATGGTATTTTACAAAAGCCAATACATTTCTCCTATATTTAAAAAAGGCAGTTTATAGACTTGCCGAGGTCAAACTTTCAGGAATTAATATCCGAGATGCTCATTAGCTGTCAGCTTATCAACAGCCTCATCATCATCATCTGATATAACCATATCACTTGTTAATTGATCATCAATCTTTTGACCTAGCGTAACGGAAGCTGCTTGTAATATAGTGATCCGTTTTGTTAGCGCCATTATTTCTTGATTAATTTCAATAATATAAGCATATGATATTTTAGCTTCGTCGGTAAAGTTATTTACGTTGTATTTAGAATTATTCTTTGCGTAGATAACTTGTTTCTTTTCTTCACTCACAAGCTATCAACTTCAGCCTCATCTGGGAAAGCATCAAACTCGTCCCCATCACCAGACTTGTACTCGATTAAATCCAAAACCTGCACAGCTTGGAGTTCGAGTCCCTTAAAAGCCTGACCATTGCGGTTGATTTCCCATTCCTTTGCTTGAACCCTTACCTTAGAACCATTGCCAACCAGACAATCTAACTCTTCTTTATTCCGGTCGATGAGCCGTGGCGCTCGACGAACCATACCATTCGGCCCATTAACATTACGCTTCATGGTAACAGTTGGCCCCTCTTCTTTATCCTTAATAGTTATACCACTAGTCCGAAGCTGTTCGGCAGTGTCTTCATCCACCACTAAATCAATAGTATACTTAGGCTCAAACCTAGTATTCGGTGTAGTAACGGATGCCCAATAAGCTGTACCTTCATAAACCATAAAATATCTCTCCTTTAATTAGTTGTTCAGCTACGTCACCACTTTAGCACAGCCGAGGTGTGGTGTCAACCCCTATCTTCACTTAATATTCCGCTAGATAATTAATAAATTTCGGAAATTGTGAGAATACAAATTCTTCTGTTAAATGATTATCAGGTGCTTGGTCATTTTTAAGAGTGAGTATAAAATTAATAAACTTTTCCTTTACCCTTTCATTAGGACACTTACACCCAATATGTAGTGCAAATAACTTTGTCCATAAGTCATCAATAATTATTTCGGGATCGTCATTTGTCATAAGGCACCTCAACTAATAGGCTATCAGCTAACAGTCCAGTTGAAATTAATTTTGTCAGTGTACTGAACTCATTTGGATTTAAAATATTGTGTAGTCTACCAACAACATCATAATTAAACCCACCAATATTCCAATCCATAATATCTTCTAGTCTATCACCGTAGTCCCCGCAATAATTTCTACCATTTTTCCAATTGTAAAGTGTGGCTATCTCCCCATCCTCCCATTTAATAGTCCATTCTGCATCAACTTTAAAATTATCAAAATCTTTTTGGGATGGCCCAAGTTTATTTAAAATATTATTATAACTTGTTTTAATAGAGCCTTTAAGCGAAGTAAAATCAATATCAATATCGTCTGTTTCGTTGTGTGTTTTATATAGCATTGTTTTAATTTCCTTTACGAGACATTATCTAGCGCCCAACGAGAGTCCACAGGAATTTTATCATCATCATCATTAACTATTTCACTTCCCGGTTCGTCTATCATAAATAAAGTAACAGTAAACGTTCCTAAACCGTTAGTAAAATCATAGTTTCTAACCTGTGTTTTCCCAGAATTAATATAATATATTTCTTCTTTAACTTTATTAACCCGGTGAATTGTTAGTGATCCAGTTTCCATTATTTATTTTCTCGCTATTTTAAATTTAAAAAGGATGAGAAGTTTTTGGACTTACTCAGGTCACACAGCTATACGGGGCGCAACACCTCCTTTTACTTAGTTTTTAGGAAACAGTACCCTTCAGGCACTTGATACATTGTATAACATCCCTTGACATAACTGTTAGCGGCAGCACATACCCTACCGTAATCTGACTTACGAATAAACATCCACTGGCCTACTTTCATTGGAACAAATAGGTCACGCCAAGCAGAGTGTGGTTGAGTCTTACGTGTTGGTGCTTGAGAATCTTGAATAGTTAAGTAAGTTACTTTAGCTTTATGTGCAAGTACATTTTCCATTTTCATTTTCCTTTAAGTTTAGTTTATGCTGCTAGTAGGTACTCGTTAATTACTTCTGAAGCTTTTTCAGTTCTACGTTGTGACAATGCTATCGTATTTTTACTAGATGATGGGGCGTGAGTGCTCCAATCAGTAATAGCATTATATACTGACCATCGGTTGTGACCCATCCGGGGGCCATAGTTAGTATTATATACTTCATTTAAATATGCTAGAGTTTTGTTAGTCGCGTGGTCTAACTTATTATAGTATCTCATATCTTGAAGTAGCTTGTCAAAATCACCCTTAAAATTTGCACACTTCGCAAAGATTACAGTTCTTTCAACCTGATTGATCGGAGTATTATACCAATCGTGCCAAAGTTGAATCTCATCTTCAATAATATTGGCAGTTTTTCCAAGTACATAAACACCCTTATCAATATCAAGTTTATTAGTGTGTCGAGCCTTGTATATTGAGGCAGGGTTCTTGATAAAGATTTGAGAATTTAGGCAGGCCCCTTGCTCGAATGCTAAAGATAATATAAAGCTCCAAATTCCATTGAAGCTAGATAGCGCCATTACCTTGACACATCCCTTGTCACCATCAGGGGTTAAGTATTCTTTGGCAGGTAAGGTATAATTAACTGCACACATACCACCATTCGGTGATACCTGTATACTTTCATTGATTCCTGTTGCGTCTAAGTTGCAACGCTCAATCATGTCCCTAGTTTTATCAATCATTTCGCGATACTGCAAAGGCTTATACCGCTGACCGTGAACCGCTATCGGCTCTGAAGTATCAGTTCGATAATAAACTTCTTTATTTGCGAAAAAGTGACGCTCTACTCCTATAGATGCAGGGATAGAAAATTCTACCATCGCTTTCTTAACTTCAAAATCTGCCGCACCATAGCCGGTGTCTCTTAGTTCTTGAATTGCTTCATAGTTGTCATTTAATGCTGTTAACATATTCTTCTCCGTTAGAGGTGTTTGTATCAACGCGAAACAGTCTAGCGCATTCCGCAACCGCTGTCAAGCCCCGTGTTTTCAATCTAACTTTTATTTAATAGCTCAAAGTTATATCCGTGGGGCGGCACACGTACTAGGTTTTTAATTTTATTTAATATCTCCTTTACTTTATCATCAGTTAAATACCCTAATACATCACTTGTGATTGGTGTTTCGTAAGTAATACTACCGTCTGTATTAAGTACGGCTACTTCCCATAGACCATCCGAGCCGCCATAAGAATAGTCAGCTTTAATTACAGATGCGCCATAGCCATTATTAAAATTAAATAAATACCTTTCAAAGGTTATATCTTTAACTCGTCCTGATACTGTTGTCTCGTGTCCAAATTTTTCCATCTCTATGCTGCCTCCATCATAAATTTAGGTATGGGTCTGTTAGTCCAACGTGCAAAGTCTTTTTTATATTTTTTATAATAGTTTCGATAGCCGTCAACAGGATTATCTGCTTTAACATCGTCAGGCATACATTGTGGTACTACTGTTGCATCTTTATCGAATGATAAATTTACTGGGTAATTTGCAATTACCTTGGATAAATTTATATAAGTTGCGTGGTCTTTGTGATACCGATATTTATATTCAGAGCATAGGCTGCACCATAAAGCGTGTAACCAGCTATAATTCCATGTGGATTCACGCACCCATATAGCACTCGGATGATTAACATAGCAAGCCTTGTATAAATTATCCTCGAAGTCTGGCTCAGGGTGACGCCATCGTTTTATTTTACGACCACTACTACTATCTATATACATCTCACCATCTAGTACGCGGTGAGCGGTGCTGAGTAACTGTCCGTACTCTACAATCATTTTAACTACATGCTTGTCACAGTGTAGCTTTGCGGCTTCGCTAGTCTTTTCATCTAAATAAAATATATTCATTGTATCAAAATCCATCTCACATAGCCCTTTACAAAGATTAAAAAATATGCTAAAATAGTTTTAGAACTCTTTTAAAAACATAAACTCTAAAACTTATACACTCTTAGTTGTTCTAAAAACTTATACAACTCTTAGTTGTTTTAGAACTTACTCTAAAGAATCTTCAATAACTTTAAGATAAAGATCTTCTCTCCTTAAAGTACGAGTTACTTCAAAGGCGAATGGCCCGACCCATAATAATAAGATTATATATTTTGAATCTAATCCGGCATTAAACTTTAAACGCAATTGTTTCGTGATATAAGTATCGAATAAAAAGTTCTTAGTTTTAAGTACGATACCTATACCTTCACCGAAATATTCTTTTGAACTTGCAATCATCATAATCAAACTCCTTGAACAAACCCTGAAACATCATAGATTGCTTTACCTTTAGCCCTAAGTCCGACAATAGAATTCTTAGCATCTAGTGGTCTGAAGTCATGCTCGTCACCATTAATAATATCATACCCTAAGTATGTACTTGGTAACTCTTGACCACGTTTAGTATCAAATACTACGGCGACATTCGAGCCACGATTTAATTCATTCATTGCTTCGTGCATGTTATTTTCTTTTAGCGAAAATGTTAAATGATAGTTGCTTGGTGTAGTTCGGTTAGCGATAGCAGTATAATCATAAAACTCTACGGTAGGAAACATGTCCATAAGTAATTGATTATCAATATAAAACCACTCCCAACAAATATCTGACGTAGCATTTAACCTAATACCACATTGCATACCTGCCTTAGTAGCTTTCCGCAGAAGAGAAGTAATTTCATTTACTAATAATGCAGCAAACAAATCTCGATTAAGAAAAAACATTCGAGTACGGTCAAGCCTCGCACGAATCTTACCTTTCATGTATGCTGGATTACCTGCCGTATGTAAGCACATTGCCTTGCAACCGTCAGATGCGTTAGGGCAAACGTTCCAAGATTTACTGTAATGAACACCAGCACTATCGCTTGGCGACAAGTGCATACCTGCTGTCAAGACACCTACTTTATTATTCTTTTTAATCTTCGGGTTAGCTTCTGGTGGACTCAGCAAAGTTTGAAAGCTGTAGCCGAAACCTTTTTTAATTTTATTTAAAGCCGAACGGTTCGTAACTGGCAAATTTTTAATTGAAACTTTCATGTTACTTCCACCTTTTGAACATCAGTAAAAAAGAATATAAGGTCATCCTACATTTTTACGAGGCTAACTCGTGAAGCGGTGAGGGCCTTTCTCCTGATACTCGACTGTGCTGTACCAATACATAAGATCGTCGAGCATCGTTTTCTCGGTGTAATCCCCCGAGTCTAAATGCTCTCGGTTGAAGCCCCAAATCGTGGTGCCGTATGACATGCTTACATAGCCATCTTTAAGGCCGACTTCGTAGACAACATCCGCGCCATTGTCTACTTCAACAAACGCGACAATTTCCATCCGCTTTTTGCCGAGCCGCTTTTTTGCTTTAGCTTCAAAATTCTTCATGCTTTTCTCCTTAGTGGTCAGCATTTTTGTGTTGGTTGTCATCGATTTGGGGACAGCTTAAAGCACCATCAAGCCGTTGTCAAGGACTTGCTGCAAAGTTATATTAAATATTTAGTAACTTTATTATAGAGGATACATGGGGTTGACAGACCCAATGCGGTTTGCTAGTGTGTTTTCGCTCAACCACACAACCAACCCAGATGGAGAAACTAGTATGATTATTTTTACTTATCCGAGCAAAAAGGTACTCAAAGAGAACATCGGCAACCCTTTGAATTATATAGAAACTTCTCTATTCGGTGCTGAGTATGTAAGTGATGGAGTATTAGTAGGTGCTAATCGACCGCACATTACTGGTATTGGTCGCGAGTTTTTCGCTCAAGTTACTATGCAAGACGGCAAGATTGCTAAGGTTAAGTAAAGGATATTAGAATGGCTATAAATTTTATTGAGAATCCTATCGCGAAAAGCATAGCCTTCGCTCATGAAGTACACATAGGTCACAAGCGAAAATATACAGGAGAACCATACACTTATCATTTGGCCTCGGTAGCAAGCATCGTTCGAGAAGTATCAGGTACTCCCGAAATGATAGCGGCGGCTTGGCTGCACGATACAGTTGAAGATACTCCTACAACTATTGAAGATATTCAAATGCAGTTCGGAATAAAAATTGCTGAGCTTGTAAGTGACCTTACGGATGTTTCAAAACCTGAAGATGGTAATCGAAAAATTCGTAAGACACTTGATAGATTACATCTTGCGAAAGCATCACCAATGGCAAAGACAATTAAACTTGCAGACCTTATCGATAATGCTGAGTCTATTGTGCAGCATGACCCAAAATTTGCTAAGGTTTATATGCATGAGAAAAAGTTACTACTCGAAGTATTGCGAGAGGGTAGTCCTAGACTTCATGCGAGAGCCTCTGAAATTATTAGGAGATATTATGCAACTTCTACTGAGCAGGCTAAATAAAATGAGCGTTTATTTAAATAATTTAGGTCATAAGAGATATGAATTTGATAACGGATATGGTGCTAGTGTAATTAATCAATCTGATAATAACGGTTTATTCGAAGTGGCACTATTAGAAAATGAAAGGGTTAGCGACATTACAGGGTACTGTACAATCGAAGATGTGACTACTATTTTGCTAGAGATTAAAAGCCTACCGAATTTAGGTTCTGGTTTAAAACCCAATAGCTCTAATAAAAATTTATACTGTACACATTTAAGGTCTGACATGACAATGACATCTTTATCATCTATAAAATTTGCATAAAGGATTAATAAAATGAATCAGCAAACTAAATCAAAGACTTTTAATACTGCAGCAAATATTTTAGCACCATTAGGAGTTTCATATTGTTGTTGGTATGTGAAATCCGGGTACTGCTACAAGTCAAAACTTAATCGTATGTGCTCAGAATGTAAGGAAAATTTTGATAGTCTTGAACAAAATACTATACCTAAAAGTAATTAAAAGATAACTTAATAACAATGGTGCTCACGGTTGACAGTCGCGCTGTCGTTTGCTAGTGTGTTTTTGCTCAACCACAAAACTCAACCAAAATATTAGGAGTTATTATGCGACAATCAAAAACTTTTGATGATTACACGATTAACCAGAAAGGTATAGATGACTTCGTAGTTTATGGGTGGGACGAATATCCAACCTACTCAGTGTTGGCCGGTCAATCAAGAAAATGTTATATTGAATCTTATAAAACTCTCGAAGCGGCACAAGCGGTATTTCCTGAAGCTAATATAAGTAATCAATGGACAGAGCGCGAAATATCCTTGAATCACTTACCCGACGAGGATTAAATAAAATCTTAACGTATAGCATCTAACTTTTTGGGTGCTATGCAGTAAAATTTTTTACTTATTGATGAGGTTTTAAAGTAATGACGCAAGTATGGATAGAATCAACGGACCACTTTAAGTGCTATGTGTATATTACAGAGTCGCAGATAAAAGTACTCGAAGAGCTAGGGAAATACTGGGAATCAGTAGACCTTAAGGAATTAGGACTAGGCGTCGAGGAAGGATTGGAGTATTGCGTTGTCGTTCCCGATAAGCACAATTACTGTCAAGAGATTATGGTGTGGCTTGGTACGCTCGCCAACCCATTCGAGATGAGAGTATCGATTGACGTGACAGGGCAAGTCAGTGTCACGTTAGGGCATCAAGCAGTATAAAGAATAATTTAATTTAGATTACACGCAACTACATGTAGTTTAAGTTGTATTAGTATTATCTAATATAACCTGGCGAACATTAGAAAATTCTAATATGCTCAATTATAATTTTATTTAGGAGGATTAATCGCCATTCAAAATAATAGCAGTAGAAACAATCAGTTAACGGAGCGTTTGACATCTCCGATTGATTGCCCTATTGTTCGCTTTCTGGCGGGATTTCCGCTGATTTTCAATCTAAACGAGGTTTATTACCCAAGATGCCAAATAAAACAATCACATACACGACTAAACGCGGCGAAAAAGTGACAGTAGATGCCGATTCCATTGTTAATCATCGGGCCTTATGGTCGCCTTCATATCACCTAGCAGATTTAATGCTCGCTGAATTAGGTATTGCCGCAAGCAATACTAAGATTCGCAACAAATTTGTTGGTAACATTAAAGCTTCAATGAGTGCTCTGCACGATGGCGCGGTAACCGCCGGTCAGGTTGAAGCTTACAAGAAAGTCAAGAAAGTACCGGCCAAGCTTAAAGCTTTGATTCAATTGGATAAATTCGATTATGCTTTCAAAGCGGACGGTATCGATATCAACGAATACCCTATGTTCCTGCAGGCTGAGAAGAAGCCCGGTAAAAAGTCTAAGACTGCCGCCAAGCGTAAGTCTGCGAGCGCCAATGTTCACAAGCCGAACGGATTCGGTAACAGCGTGAAGATTAGCGCTACTGATCCTATCGATGCAGCCGATAAGAAAGCAAAGTTTGACGCTTTCGTTGACATCGCCGCGGAGCTTGGAATCGACATCGCAGCACTTACCAAGTCATAACCATAAACTAAAATAAACCTAACCTATTGAGCGCTCTTCGGAGCGCTTTTTTATTGCCTGCAATTTGAGTACTCGATACAGCCCTATTCGGTACTCACAACCCCCATCAAACGATACCGCTGAGACCTTCTACAATCGTCGCCACGCCACTATCTAACGCGACCCATACCCACCCTACCACTAAGACCTTAGCGCATCCCATACCGTGGACACGCTCGCCAGGGCACATTAGAAAATTCTAATATACGTTCGCCAGGTGAACATCATATTGAGATTTTTGGCGTCGTTCTGGTGTCGTTCTGGTGTCGCTCTGGTGTTGCTCTGGTGTCATTCTTTACGCTGCTCGACTTTA
>Ga0315338_1001009_pt1 | contig 42997 bp, 38 predicted proteins | sample ASW8metaG_FD_204518 | JGI IMG/M metagenome (GOLD analysis project Ga0315338, IMG submission 204518) | Ammonia-oxidizing marine archaeal communities from Monterey Bay, California, United States - ASW #8 | ecosystem: Environmental > Aquatic > Marine > Coastal | place: USA: California | collected... | reverse complement strand
TCGCTATCAACGGCACGCCACAGAAAATGTCTCTTTCTACGGATAACGATAACCATTTCATCCAGATGCCAGATATCTTTGGGAGCAGGGCGGGAGGATCTAAGGTTTTGAGCAATGTGCGCTCCAAATTTCAGGAACCAACGTCGAACCGTTTCGAAGGAAATATCCAGTCCTCGTTTGGCCAAAAGGTCTTCGACATCCCGATAGCTCAGCGTAAATCGGGCATAAAGCCAGACGGTATGCTGGATGACATGAGGCGAGAAACGATGGCGCTGGTAGGAGGTTTTTTTCATCGAAGAAGATTAATTCAACGCTGGATCCTTTTCCACGAAGTTAATGTGACAATGCCAAGTTGGGTGAATATAGAATTAATGTGACCAGACCATATGTCCTCTGATATTATTCTTTTCGTTCGTTACTAAGCCAAAGGAAATTTAATGACAGAACATGCCTTGGTCCTCGTAGATTTCGTCAACGATATCGTTCACCCGGATGGGAAGCTGTCCGGCGGTGGGTATTCGGCCTTTATTGAAGGCAATTCTGTCTCCTCAAATGTTGCCAGCTTGCTTTCCCATTGCAGATCAAAGGGGGATCTAATTGTTCATGTCCGTGTTGGGTTCGAGCCAAATTACGTTGATCTCCCTTCCCGATCTCCTTTTTTTGGCGCGGCAAAACAATATGGCGCTCTGGACTGCTCGTCCTGGGGGTTTGAAATTGCGGACTTTGCAGCTCCGCTTGATCAGGAACTCGTTCTCAGAAAACGCCGGATCAGTGCTTTTATGGCAACAAGTTTGGACCTCATACTCCGTAACCAAGGTATCCAGACGATATTGGTCGCAGGATGCTCAACAGATCTCGCCGTAGAAAGCACGGCACGCGACGCCCATGATCTTGACTATAACGTCGTTGTCATGGGTGATTGTTGCGCCGCCGCAAATGAAGGGGATCACAGTTCTTCCTTGGATTTACTGCAGAAGATTTCGAAGGTTGTCTCGTTGTCGGATTATGTAAATAAGCCAGGTTGACCCTTATGTAATTCCAACTTATCGGTCATTGCCGCAGCCACGAAAGAATGATTTTTTTACCAGTTCCGCCACGTCTTTGGTGCTGATGTCGTCATTCTCCAGGATCCACGCAGCGTCGAGAGTGCTGTCGAAAAACGCAACAACCCAAGCAGTTGGTAGGCCCTTGTCAATTTCGCCAGCCTTTTTTGCCTGCTCTATCAACATGTACAAATCCCTTTGAACCTGCTTGTTAATATGACGTATCACTTCGTCTTCTTCAACCAGCGACCAGAGGCTCACCAGAAACCGGAAACGGTTGGCCATAGGTACGGTGACGTCAATGATTGCTTCAATCAAAGCTCGCCCCTTCAAATGCTCGTACGGTTTTATGGCATCGTCTATTTCCTCGTTACAAACAATTGCCAATTTTCGAACAAGCGCCTCACGAGATTCGAAATGCCGATAAAGGGTTGCCCGGCCAACTCCCGCCATTTCCGCAATTTCAGACATCCCCGCGGACGGGTTTGCCAGGAGTGTAGAAATACCCGCTTCTATGATGGCCTTCTCGGATTTTAAAATTCGTTGATCTTTTTTATGAGACATTTGTGTTGCACTTCTTGAAAAATTATATAAGACAATTATGTCTCATATATTAGAATTCAACCCAAATTCCAAGGCTGACTTATTAAAGCTATGACTACTACAAACACTGAAAGCTCTGAAACTAACGAACCTATTGATAATGGCAAACCGAGAGCCCGTTGGCTATGGATATTGCTATCCTTGTTCATTCTCTTCTGTGTCGTTTATGTTCTGAGCTATACAGAAGATACAATTGATATAGAGGAGGTAACCACAACACCATCCCTGCAATTGGTGTCTGTGATACCGGTGCCTACGGGCCCTCAAACAGTAGAAGTCAGCTCGTTTGCAGAAGTGCTCCCCCGTTGGTCAGCAGAATTGCGTTCGGCAGTATCCGGTCGCGTGACCAAGGTCCACGACAGTGCCTTGGTGGGCGAGCTGGTGAAAGCCAATACAACTCTTATCGAAATTGAAAAAAGCCGCTACCTTGCTGAACTTGCCTCGGCAGAGCAGGCTCTAAAAGAAGCAAACCTCGCTCTTTGGACAGCAAAAAATGCCAATATTATCGCACGCAAGGAGTATAAGCGTAACGGCACAAAAGCGCCCAATGAACTGGCGCTTAAGCTACCGCAGTTGAATATTGCGAAGAGCGCGGAAAAATCCGCTGAAGCCAGGCTCCTTGCTGCCCGCAGACAACTGAATGACACTAAAATCACCGCACCATTTTCAGGATTTGTGACGGAGCGTTTTGTTAGCCCGGGACAGACCGTTAACATAGGTGATCCGCTGGTGAAACTGGTGGACGACACGAGCTTTGAATTAGAAGTAGAACTCGGTCAGAAGGACTGGAGGCTGTTGAAAAAGCCGCTTGACGGTCAGATATCCCGAATTCTGGATCAGGAGGGAAAACTGATTGCCATGGCAGATATTCGCCGAGGTGGCGGATTTCTGGATGAATCCACCCGTCAGTACAAAGTATTTTTGGCAATGGATCAGCCTTCCGATGGAAAGATACTTTCCGGCGATTTCGTGCGCGTGTTGCTGCCCGGCATTACCGTCCCGGCGGCATTGGAGATTCCAGCTTCAGCGCTCACGCAAGAGGGATATGTCTGGTATTTGGACAAGGATGACCGACTTCAACGCATCGAGCCTGATGTCCTATTTCACCGCCAGGGACGGGTTGTCGTAAGAGCACCGGATGGGATCGATAGCTTGCGTGTTGCAGTAACCCCACTGGTGTCATTTCTCCCGGGCCAACAGGTCCGCGCGCAAGATGCAGGGAAATAGGCCATGCATTTTCTAACCGGCTGGTTTATCCGCAATCCCGTCGCCGCCAATTTAATGATGGTGCTAATTCTCTTCCTTGGCCTGTTGACCCTTTTTTCAATGCGTATCGAAGGGTTCCCTCGGATTCCGCCTGAGAGTATCAATATCTCCACTACCTATCTCGGCGCTTCGACCGCCCAGGTCGACGAGCTTGTAACGCAGAAAATAGAAAAGGCACTTGAAGGGTTGGAAGGCGTTAGAAGCATAACGTCCCAATCCAGTAATGAGTTTTCAGTGGTTGTCGTGCGGCGGGCAGGTGGGCAGGATTTGCAAAAGCTGCTCGACAAAGTGCGATTACGAATAGAGGGGGTTACTGATCTGCCAACAGGGGTAAAACGTCCGGTCATAACCGACAGTGGCTTCGACTTCCCTGCCTTGTATGTCAATCTCCACGGTCAAACCGACCCCCTTACATTACAGAAATTGTCTGAAAGGCTTCGAGAAGAACTTCTTTCTCGCCCGGAGCTGTCACGGATGAATGTCTGGGGTTTATTTGATCGGGAAATGAAAATCGAAGTTGAACCGCAAATACTTCGGCGCCTCAATCTGTCAATTGCAGATGTTGTTGCCAAGATACAAGCGAGTTCCCTGAATTTTCAGTCGGGCACTCTTAAAACCAACGGTGGCTTTATTCATCTAAAGGCAGATGACAAGGCAAAGTTTTCCACTGAATATGCCAACATTCCAATCATTGAGCGGTCGGACGGCACCTCCGTCCTGCTCGGCGAAATTGCGAATGTCAGAGATACTTTCAAGGAAGGCGAATATCTTTTCCGCTTCAATGGCGAAGTTACAACCGGTATGGAAATACTCATCGGGCAAAAGGAAAACCTTCTTCGCGTATCCGAGGTTGTGCACGAGGTTGTCGAGTCCTTTAGTTCCCAATTACCGGCAAATATTGAAATTACCATATGGGGAGATAGCGCCAGTTATATTTCAGACCGTTTGCAACTCTTGACGGACAACGGACTCCAAGGGCTTTTTCTGGTGCTGCTGGTCCTGTCATTGTTTCTTAATGTGCGGCTTGCTTTCTGGGTGGCAATGGGCATTCCGATATCCATCATGGGGGCGATTGCAGTAGCTGGTTCAAAATGGGTCGATTATTCCCTTAATGATGTGACGACCTTTGGTCTGGTAATTGTTCTGGGTATTTTGGTGGATGATGCCGTCGTCGTTGGCGAAAGCGTGTATGAAGAACGACGGAAAATAAAGGACCCCATTAAAGGGACCGAGATAGGTGTACAAAAAGTCGCTGTCGCAACCGTGTTTGGAGTGCTGACGACCATAGCGGCCTTCGTGCCAATGCTCCTCCTCGATAACCCGCTTGGAAAAGTTCTCGCCGGATTTTCAGGTGTCGTAATTTTTGCCCTTACGTTTTCGCTGATTGAAAGCAAATTTATCCTGCCCGCTCATCTCGCTCAAACAAATCTTGATCAGCGTCCTCGTTTCATACTTTGGCGGCTTTGGGCGAGAGTACAACAGGCTGCGCGAGACAGCTTGAACTGGCTCAGAGACAAGATATATGCGCCGCTGCTGAAAAAATCAGTTCAACATCGTTATGCAGTGTTAATTCTTTTTATTGCTGCGGGCATTCTGGGTGTTGGTCAAATATGGTATGGCAAGATCGGGACCGTCTTTTTCCCGGACGTGCCCGGCCAAATAATCACGATTAATCTGGAAATGGACGCTCGGGCACCATTTCAACTGACAAAGTCCAATCTGGAGCGTATTCGCTCGATTGGCACAGACTTGAATTCTGAAATCCACAAGGAAGCATCGCTAGACACGCCGCCTATCCGTTCCATGTTCCTTCAGATTTCTGATGCAGGTTCCGCACAAATTTATGCTGAACTAACGCCTGTTGCAGAACGCATAAACGTCGGCATTCTTGATATTTTGCAACAGTGGCGTGAGCGAACCGGAGAGGTTGAGGGCGCTACGCAGCTTCAATTTACAGGGTCAGAGGAACTTGCCGGTGGTTTCCAGATACAACTGTTTTCCAAAGATGCCGATTTGCTTGAATTAGCAAGCAAGGAACTACGGGCGTTTTTGGTCAATATTGAAGGCGTCCGCAATGTTCGCCACACCCTTGCCGCGGGCCAGCCACAACTCGAAATTAGGGTGAAGCCAGAGGCGCGTAATCTTGGATTTGACACCGAAACACTGGCGTCACAAATTGGAAATTCATTTGGTGGCGCGGAAGTCCAGAAGATAAGACGCTCTGGCACCGAACTTCGAGTGGTTGTTCAAAATGCCGATGATGCCCGCAATACAATTGATGACTTATTGCAAACCCAGTTACGCAGTCAAAACGGCAAATGGATCCCCTTCCAATCCGTGGCAGAGGTAAGGGGAGGGTATGTTCCGGGCATAGTGCATCGAGAGAATGGCAAATTGGTCAATACCGTTGCTGCATCCATTGATAGAGATATTGTTGCTCCTGAAGAAATCGGACAGGCGGTATTCAAGGAGTTGGTGCCTCTACTGGCGAACAAATACCCGAGCGTCTCGATTAAGAAGGCCGGTGAGTTAGAGGAAATCGGGGAAATTCAGGGCGGTATGAAGCGAGCACTTTGGTTATCTGCCGTGCTTATCTATATTTTGATGGCTGTGCCTTTGAAATCGTACTGGCAACCTCTCGTCATTTTGGCAATCGTGCCATTTGGCTTTGTCGGTGCGGCTATTGGCCATCTGATCATGGGGCTACCTCTATCCATATTGTCATTCTTTGGAATGCTGGCCCTGACGGGTGTTGTTATCAACGATAGCCTGGTTTTAATTACACGCTACAACCAGGCGCGCGCGGATGGCCTTTCTGTTTCAGATGCTCTTCAGGATGCTGGAATGGGCAGATTCAGGGCCATCTTCCTGACCACCGCGACAACTGTTATCGGCCTGTCGCCTTTGCTCAATGAAACCTCAGAGCAGGCGCAGTATTTGATTCCGGCGGCCGTCTCCTTGGCGTACGGAGAGATATTTGCGACAGCTTTAATGCTCTTACTCGTTCCGGTGCTGGTGGCTATCACAGAGGATGTACGCTTACTCTTTTTTACAAAAAGCGGCTGATCAGATGATTCCGGACGGCGCTGGACTGACTATTGGGGTGTTATTTCGAGCTTTTCGTTTGCGCATTTGCTTAACGTGGATGCTGACACTCACAGAAACGACACTTACGGCATTGATACCCCTCTTTATCGGTTTTGCGATTGACGGGTTGTTGTCTGGAACAAAGGTGGCTTTGTTTCATCTGGCTGCAATCATGGCTGTTCTCATCATCGTCGCAGTGACCCGCCGTGTTTATGACACCCGGGTTTTCGGATCGGTTCGGGTAGCGCTTGGCAAAGCACAGGCATCTCGCGGAGCTGAGCTTCCGGTATCTTCGCTTAACGCCCGCTTAAATATGGGGCGGGAACTGGTCGGATTTCTGGAAGAAGACTTACCGATAACCATGACCTCGATTTTACAGCTGATCGTATCTGTTGGTGTGCTCTACTATTTCCACCCAGTTCTCGCGTTGGCGAGCCTTGTTGCACTTGCGACGATTTTGTCTATTTATACTGTTTTCCACCGACTATTTTTTAGGCTGAACGGTCGATTGAATCATCAAACCGAACAGCAGGTTAAAATTCTGCAGAAAAGAGCGCCGTCGCGAATTGTCCAGCATTTGCTGAGGATACGTAAAGTTGAAGTTCAGATATCCGACTCTGAATCCATACTCTACGGAGTAATTTATGTGATCCTCTTAAGTTTGATTATTTTTAACCTGTGGATCGCGACATCCAGTCTCCAGATCACGAGTGGGACGATCTTTTCGATCGTCACCTATTCCTGGGAATTTATAGATGCTTCGCTTGCTCTACCTATGGCTCTTCAAAATTGGTCACGGCTTTCCGAGATTACTCAACGGATCGTAAAATAAGAGGGAGGGGGCATTGCCACATTAACTAACTGTAGTCGCAGAGAAACCTCAGTGAATATCTTTGGGCAGCTTTGGCGTTTCGCTTGGATTGTACGAGGAAATTCAGGACTTCGCCTTCACTATCAACGGCACGCCACAGGAAATGCCGCTTGCCTCTAATAACAATGACCATTTCATCGAGATGCCAAATATCGTTGGGAGTGGGGAGGGAAGACCTCAAGTTTCGAGCAATAGGCGCTCCAAATTTCAGGAACTAACTTCGAACCGTTTCGTAGGAAATATCCAGTCCACGTTCTGCGAGCAGATCTTCTACATCTCGATAACTCAGTGAAAATCGAGCATATAGCCAAACTGCATGTCGAATGATGTGAGAGGGGAAGCGATGCCGGAAATAGGAGGTTTTTGCATTGGCCAAGACTAAATCATCAATAATTTTCTCTCCGCAAAGCTAATGTGACAACACAGTCAGTGCTGCTGTAACCAATGAATAAAGGCGTCGACGCTCTCAGCAAGATTTACAGTGCGAGGCTTGGCTAAGAAATAGCCGTAGGATACAAGCTCAATGTCGGAGAGACGGACAAGTTGTCCGCCCTCCAGTTCTCGCGCGACCAGTTCATCGTTTAATGCAATGCCCTGACCGTCAATGACGGCCTGCACCCTGACATTTGGATCGGGAATGATCAAAGTGTCCTTGCGGTTTTGGCGGGATAAGCCTGCGGCATCGAGCCAATCGGACCAGGCATTGCTGTCATCATGATCGCGCAGCAACGTAAATTCTGAAAAGGCACGTTCCGGCCCGATCTGGCGGACCTTTTCCACTGCATCACGGTTGCCAATAGGCCAAGCAGGCATTGGCATGAAAGGAGTAATCTCGACGTCATCCCAAGCACCATTGCCCCAACGGATTGCAATATCCACTCCCTGACGATCCAGGTCGAACAACTGAGTCATTGGCTGAATACGCAGCTGGATCTCAGGGTGGATTTGCATGAACGTCATCAATCGCGGCGACAGCCAACGGGAGGCAAAGTAACTCGACATACCGACGGTAAGCGATTGCGTCAAAGGACCTTTGAGAGCCGTCAGTTCAGCTTCGATATCCCGATAATGGGGATAGCTGGCAGTCAAGAGCTGTTGTCCTTCAGATGTCAGAGTTACACCTCGAGGATTCCGCTCGAACAGCTTGAGGTCCAAATCCGTTTCAAGTGTTTTAATTTGGTAGCTGATTGCACCTTTGGTCATGTGCAGCGCGTCGGCTGCATCTGTAAAGCTATTATGCTGGCTGATTTCAACGAACAAGCGCAGGGAGTCGTGATGTTTGAATGCAATTGACATGGCATAACCGTATAAAAGATTTAAACGCTGGGTATTAATAAACTCGATTGATGTATCTGTGAAGCCTTTTAAAATTACTCATTCTAGCGTATGTAAGAAAGACAATGAGTTGGAAAATTTAGACACCAGCAGCCGACCCGATTTGCGTAGAGCGGCCAGGCGTGGGCGTGCTGCTCGCCGGTCGGTTACGCCTGATATCATGTCACCGCGTAGGCGTAAGGTTCCCGCATATACATTGTTGAATGAGGATGCACTGAAGGCTATTGAAGGTCAGGCTGATTGGATATTGCAAAACATAGGTGTTGAGTTTCGCAGTGACAAAACTGCGCTTGACCTGTTCGTTTCTGCTGGTGCAACGGTCGATGGAGAAAAGGTTACTTTTGAGCCGGGTCTGGCGAGGCAGCTCTGCGCCACCGCCCCTGCAAAATTTAAACTCCACGCCCGCGATCCAGCCAATACGGTGGTGTTGGGGGGAGACAACGTTGTCCTGATGCCTGGCTATGGTTCGCCTTTCGTCAGCGACCTGGAAAAGGGCCGGAGATACGCGACGCTGGCGGATTTCGAGAATTTTGTGAAGTTGAGTTACTGCACGCCCTGGCTGCACCATTCCGGTGGAACGGTATGCGAGCCAACGGATGTGCCGGTCAACAAGCGGCATCTGGATATGGTGCTGGCCCATCTCACACTGTCGAGTAAGCCGTTTATGGGTGGGGTGACATCGCCGGAGCGAGCGCAGGACAGCATAGACATGGCCCGCCTCGTGTTTGGCGCGGCTTTCATGGAAGATCATGCTGTCATGCAGGGCAATATCAATGTCAATTCCCCGCTGATCTATGACGATACCATGTCCGGCGCGCTACGCGTCTATGCTGCCGCTAATCAATGCGTCTGCGTTTCACCTTCTATTTTTGCGGGCGCCATGGGTCCGCTTTCGCCCGCCGCCGTTGCGGCGCAGACTTTAGCCGAAAGCATGGTAGGTATTGCGTTGGCCCAACTGGTGCGGCCAGGATGCCCTGTCGTTTTTGGCAGTTTTCATTCTACAATGAACCTTAAGTCCGGCGCGCTGGCTTTCGGCTCGCCCGAGGCCAATCTGGTGACGATGGCGTTGTCGCAACTCGGCCACCGTCTAGGCGTTCCCGTACGGTCCGGCGGCGGCCAGATTTCGGCCTCAAACGCGCCTGATGGACAGGCCATGCAGGACAGCACAGGTGCGATGTGGGCAACTCTGTTGTCAGGTGCGCATCAAGTCTGGCATGCGGCAGGCTGGCTCGAAGGCGGGCTGGTCATGTCATACGAGAAATTCATCATGGACCTCGACCAATGTGGCGCGATGATGACCCTGCTACAGGGATTTGAAACGGATGAAGAGGCCTTTGGTCGCGATGCCTATCATGAGACGGGCCCAGGCCAGAACTTTCTCTCGACCCAGCATACGTTGCGCCATTTTGCGACGGCGAATTTTCAGCCCGACATCCCCGAAGCAGGCCCTTACGAAACATGGGTCGAGAACGGAAGCCACACGGCCGATCAGCGCGCAACAGTGCGGTGGAAGCGGATGCTGGATGACTACAAACCACCTCCGATGGCTGAGGACATCCACACAGCCCTCACTGATTTCGTGGCAGCGCGCAAAGCAGCGGTGCCGGATGCATGGTACTAGAAAGGATTAAAGATGACCGAAGAACTCAGCCGCACATCGGCGCTTGCGTCCCGCCACACGGCGCTTGGCTCTGGTCTTGAAGATTGGAACGGGATGGGCACGGCGTGGAGCTACAATACTGACCCAAAGGATGAGCATGATGCGGTGCGCGAAGGCGCAGGCATGTTCGATATGTCGCCCCTCAAAAAAGTCATGGTACGTGGTCCCGACGCCGCTGCCACACTAGATCATTTGACCACCCGAGACATATTCAAGATTAGGCCAGGAACGGCTGCTTACCTATGCGTTTTAACAGAGAATGGTGGTATCGCTGACGATGCGATCGTTTCAAATAATGGTGGTGACGAATGGATGATCGTGCACGGATCTGGTGACACGATGGTCCTGCTCGAGGCATCTGCCCAAGGACGTGACGTGCAGATCGAGTTTTCGGATGATCTGCATGATTTGTCTGTTCAGGGACCAAAATCTTGCGATATTCTGAACGCACATTGTGACATCGACATTCTCTCACTGGAATATTTCCATCACGCCCCGGCAAAACTGTTCGGTCATGCCTGCCGTCTGTCGCGAACGGGTTACTCCGGTGAGCGTGGGTATGAGATTTTTGCCGATGCCTCTGTCATCGTTGACATTTGGGACAAATTGATAGCCGAGGGCGTCATGCCATGCTCATACACCGCACTTGATAAGGTTCGGATCGAAGCTGGGTTGCTGTTTTACGGCTATGACATGACGGCGGATAATACGCCTTGGGAAGTCGGCCTTGGCTTCACGATCAGCAAGGACAAAGGTGACTACCGGGGCAAAGACGCAGTTATGGCGGCACAAGGTAATGAGACGGTCAAAATTGCCTGTTTTATCATTGACCACTCCGACATGGTCGCAGGTGGGGAGGCGTTGTCACTGGATGGAACAGAAGTGGGCGTCGTCAACAGCCCGTGTTATTCGCACCGTATGAGCCAATCACTGGCACTTGGCCATATTAGGCCGGGCCTTGCAGCGGGAGCTGCCCTCAAGCTCACTGGTGATGGATATGAGACAATAGCAACAGTGGTACAAAGCCCGATTTACGATCCTGAGAAAATTAGAACACACGGTTGAATGTTCACAGCATGAAAGCGTAGGCATTGTCATACCATTTTTTTTAAACGCGAAATCTCGACATTTATTAAAATGCGGGTTGTTGTATTTCAACGGCTTAGGAGTTACTCAACTCCTTCATTAAGGCATTGTCAGAGTAAAGTGACCAAACGCCAAAAATGAAACTCGGCGTAACTTTTCAAGCAGCGAATTGACGCCAGTTTTTAAGAGCGCCTTCTCGATTAAGTTTGAATTGTTGTCGGCTTGTGAGGTGGCGTTCCAAGTTAAAATGATTATGAATTGAAGAATGGATTGAGACAAATTTCTGTAGTGTTTTTACACTCCTGAATTTGATCATCGCGAGTTCTCGTCGTCGGAAGGGTTGGTGTGAATTCTCAGCCCGATTATTCAACCACCGGCCGGTTTCCTGGCGGTCCGCGTTGCCTATTTCTTTCATTGCTGCTCGATAGGAGCGAAGCTTATCCGTCACAATAACCTTCGGACTGCCATATTGCTTCATGACTTTCTTCAGAAACTTCAGGGCTGCTCTACGATTGCGCCGCTTGGTCACGAAAGTTTCAAGGACTTCTCCTTCATGATCAACGGCTCTCCATAGGTAATAAGTTTCGCCATTAATCCGAACAAATACTTCATCTAAGTGCCATTGCCACTGTCCCGAATGGTGCGGAGGTGACGTTCTTTTCCTCCTGATTTCTGCGGCGAATAAAGGCCCAAAACGGTTCCACCAAGCCCGGACTGTTTCGTAGCTTACGTCGATCCCGCGCTCATGAAGAATATCTCCAACCTGACGCAACGAAAGTGGATATCGTACATACTTCATGACTGCCAGACGGATGATTTCAGGTGAAGTCTTGAAATAACGAAATGGATTTTTCATGCGCCGACCGTAAATCTAGCTTCGTGATGGCTCAAGTGTTTTTCCTCTGACAATGCCACGCCGGATCCTATTCCACGAAGTTAATGTTACAACCCTGTAAATGGATTGAATGATTCCTCGTAGGGAGATCAGGTTTATTATCGCTTGTGCATAAATACACAGATACGTGCAAATTTTTTGAATTGCCGATGATTTTTACAAAGAACATTATCAACCCTCAAACATACCATCGCGTATTATCGATGGGAGTTTGCTTAGAGGCATCAGCAGGGAGGGAAGTTTGGATCTGGTCATCGCCTTAGGACTAAACGGCATCGTCTGGGGATTGATCATAGCGTTAATTGCGCTAGGCTTGTCGATCATTTTTGGACTTCTCGACATTATCAATATCGCCCATGGCGATTTTTTCATGGTCGGTACGGTGCTTGCCTGGACCGTATTCGAAACGACTGGTAACTACTGGATAGCGTTTCTTATTGTTCCGATTATCGGATTTGGGTTGGGGGCACTGATTGAGTATGCTGTGATCCAACCCATTAAAAACGCCGCAGCGCTATCAATTGTCGCCACGTTTGGCCTTTCGATCATCCTTCAAGAGAGTGTGCGCGCAACATACGGCGCGGCACCCAACAGAATGATCGCGCCGATTGATGGCACTTTCTTATTGTTCGGCATTCAATATGAGATCTACAGAATCTTCGCAGCTTTAATCGCGATCTTGGCGATCTGCATATTCTTCTACTTCTTGCATAAAACGAAGCTCGGCACCTGGATGCGAGCTGTTAGGTTTGATCCGGAAACAGCAACGGCGATGGGAATTCCCGCGCGTCGGATTTACACGGTGACATTCGGGATTGGGTTTGCGATGGCCGCTTTGGGCGGTGTGGTTGCTGCTCCCATCACCACAGTTGACTTCCAAGCAGGCATCGACATCCTTCCGTTCTGCTTTATGGCCGTCATTATCGGCGGCTTGGGCAATTTGGAGGGAACGGTCGCCGCAGCTGTTTTGCTAGCATTCGTCGAGGGCATCATCACCAGCTTCGCGGATCCAACATTTGCGCGGATTGGCTCGCTTTGTTTAATGAGTGCCGTTCTCATGTTCCGCCCACATGGTATTTTTGCGGGAGCCACGCAATGAATGTGGCAACCATAAACCGTGCGGGAACGCTACTATTCGTTCTGTTTACACTGACAGCACCCTGGGTGTTACCGCTGGTCGTAGATTCATTTTGGGTTGATATCTATTCTGAAATTTTGATATGGTCCCTGCTCGCCGCCAGTGTGAATCTTTTGTTTGGATACGTCGGCCTGTTGTCATTTGGCCAAGCCCTGTTCTTTGGGATGGGGATGTACGGCGTTGCCGTCGGTATTGCAAAATTTGACCTTAGCTTTTGGCCAGCATTCGCATTCGGCGTCGCGCTTGCAACCGGAATGGCCGTGATTGCAGGAGCGCTCGCCGTTCGTCTGACATGGCATTACTTTGCGATTATCACTGTTGTATTCTCCTTGATCTTTTACTTCACAGCTTTGTCTTGGAAACCTGTGACAGGCGGTGATGACGGCCTGCCGTTCAGTGTCCCGCCTATCATTGCATTGGGAGGTTTCGAGCTTTCAATTACCAATCCAAATGTCCAGTACTTCTTTATCGTCACCATGGTTGGGGCCTGTTACTTCCTCATGCACCGGGTGATCAATAGCCCCCTAGGACGTGCTTTTGTGACGGTCCGCGAGAACGATACCCGGGCAGCACTTATTGGTCTTAACGTTTATTTGATCAGATTGAGCGCATTCGTCCTTGCCGGATTTGTCGCAGGGGTCGCGGGTGCATTATTTGCAGTATTCGGACGGTATGCGTCTGCCAGCTACATGTTCTATCACGTGTCTGGCGAGGCTGTCGTTTGGGCGATCATCGGCGGGGTTGGGACTTTGTTTGGCCCGATTGTCGGTACCGGCCTGCTTATTGTACTGCGTGAAGAGTTGTCCAGTGTCTGGGATCACTATCTGCTGCTCGTCGGCGTTGCCGTCATCGTTACCGTCATTTTCGCGCCACGTGGTTTGGCTGGTGTTTACAACCTAATAGTTCAAAGGTTTGCCAGTAATTCGACCAGAAAAACGGAGGAGGACTAATGACCGGGGTTCCTTTGTTAGATGTCTCTGAAGTGAGTAAACAGTTTGGTGGCTTAAGCGCACTTGATGGTGTCAACATGTCGCTAGATACCGGCAAACTGCATGCCATTATTGGGCCCAACGGTGCCGGTAAGACAACGTTCTTTAATGTGCTCACGGGGACACTTTCGGTAAGCGGCGGCCGCATTAAGTTTTTGGGGGACGACATTACAGATGATGCCGTCCATCAGATCAGTCATCGAGGATTAGCGCGAACCCTGCAGATTAAAAGCGTATTCGGCAACATGACGGTTCGTGAGAACCTTTGGATCGCCGCGCAATCACGAGACGGCATATTTTCGATCTTTAAAAACTGGAAGAAATGCATACGCGCTCAGGAAAAAGCCGATTCAATTTGTGAGCAGTTGGGCCTCCAGGCTCTCGCAGATCAACCCGCGGCCAATCTATCCTATGGCGACGTAGCACTCCTAGAGATCGGCCTTGCCCTCGCAACAGAGCCGAAACTTTTGCTGTTGGACGAGCCAATCTGCGGAATGGGCCCAGCAGAAACCGAGCAAACCGTTGCCAAGATTCAAGAAATATCTAAGCACATCGACATCATCATTATCGAGCACGATATCGAGGTCGTCTTCAAGATAGCTGATCTTGTGACGGTCATGGCGAACGGTAAGGTATTGGCCCAGGGCAAACCACAAGAGATTGCCGCAAATGCTGATGTTCGCACGGCTTATCTTGGAGATGATGACGATGATTAATCTTCAGAACTTGCACGCGCATTATGGGAAAGTTCACGTCCTTCGTGGCGTTAATTTGAACGTCCAACCAGGTGAGGCTGTAGCTTTACTGGGCCGTAATGGTGTTGGTAAGACAACCACGCTCAAAACAATCATGGGGCTTGTGCCTCCGACGGGTGGGATGGTGACATTCGACGGGCAGGAAACATCGAGTATGAAACCGCACCTCATTCCTGGCACGGGTATCGGCTATGTACCTCAGGGTCGTGGAATTTTTCCAATCCTTAGTGTCGAAGAGAACTTGTTTATAGGTGTTTCAAAGCGACCGCCTCAATCTGTCATCAATTATGTTTTTGACCGATTTCCACGCCTAAATGAGCGTTTGAAACAACCAGGCGGCACTCTATCTGGCGGTGAACAGCAAATGTTGGCAATTGCCAGATGTTTGGTCATGCAGCCAAAGCTGATCATTCTTGACGAGCCCACCGAGGGCATTATGCCGATATTGGTCAAAGAGATCAGACAAGAAATTGAAGCCGTTCGTGAGACCGGTGTTTCAATCTTATTGGTTGAGCAAAATATCAAGACAGCGCTTCGACTGTGCACACGCGTGTACTTGATGGAAAAGGGTCAGGTCGTACACGAGGCTGCAGCCGATGATCTTAAAGAAGATCAAGATACCCTTCATCGTTATTTGGGAGTCAATGTTTAGGCGCGGAAGACGTTGATTTGGCGGATATTACTTAAAGGAGAGTACGGATGAAATCTACAAAGAAACATACGATTAAGGCACCTAAAAACGGCACAACTCGTCGGTCATTCTTGCAAACCGCGATGGCAGGTGGTGCGCTAGCTTCTACCGCTTACTTAGGGCTGACACGTGATGTGTTCGCAAAGGAATCAGGTCCCATCGTTATTGGACATCATGCTGAATTGACCGGCGGCTTCTCGTCATGGGGTTATTGGCATGATAAATGTGCGAAAGCAGCTGTAAAGGTAATCAACGATGGCGGAGGCATTAACGGTCGTGAGCTTAAGCTTGTATCTGAAGATACCGAATCCAATCCTGCAATTGGTGCACGGAAACTGCGAGCCTTGATTCAACGCCGTAAAGCGTCATTCGTTGTCGGTTCTGTTCACTCTGGGATCATGTTGGCGTCTATTCCAGTCGCAACTGAATTGAAGACACCTTACTTCTCGGCAGGAGAAGCAACGGAAGCGACTGGTTCGAAGGGATCCCGCTATAGTTTTAGAACTGGAACTGATACTTATGCGCTGGCAGCTGCAGGAGCACCCTGGGCGGTTGAGAATTTGGGTAAAAACTGGACAATGATTTTCCCTGATTATGCTTGGGGGCATAGTCATCACCAAGAGCACAAAAAGCTTATTGAGGCCATGGGCGGTACAGTAAATGATCCGATTGCTGTACCTCTTGGTACTAAAGATCTTGTTCCATACCTTGCTAAAATACCGGAACAGACGGAAGTCTTGTTCTCTGTCTTTTTTGGGGCACTTTCAGTGGCATTCTACTCTCAGTCGAAGTCGATGCGCCTGGATGAGAAGATGAAAATGTACTCCGTAAGCGGTACGATCGAAGCGATTGACCCTCGTGATATTGGTGGCGCTGCTGAGGGCGTTTACTTTCTCGAAAATTTCCCTCGCCCTGTTGAGTACAAAGACGATGAATACCATCGGGAATTCGTCGAAATGATGAAAATTGACCCCGTGCATGCCGAGGAAATTGGTTCTGACCGTGTCATGGCAAAAAGCCATGCGTGGCAAAGCTACGAGAATTTCTTTGCGCTTAAAAAAGCGATCGAGATGTCGGGTTGGCAACGTCCGAAAGATACGCCGGGGGTAATTGAAGCACTTGAAGGTTTGGAGCTGCCGAACTCGTTGGCCCATCCGCAAGGTACGAAGCTCCTCCGTGCTGAAGATCATAGTGGAATGGTCGATTGCTATATCAGTAAGGTGGAAGATTCCAAATTTGTTGTGAAAAAGAAAATTCCACGTGAAGAAATGATTTCTAAACTCCCCGTTCGTTACGATTTCCGTAAAGAATCGTTATAAATATAATCTCTGCTCTCCCTGGCTACTGCGCCAGGGGGGCATTTTTAGGATTTTAAAATGGTGCAGCAAATTAAAGTGGCGGCCGCCCATGTCGCGCCGGTGTTCTTGGACGCGCAAGCAACAGTAAGAAAAGCCTGTCAATTTATCCATGACGCAGGCAAAGAAGGTGTTGACCTATTGGTCTTCCCTGAATCATTTATTCCTGGATTTCCACTTTGGGCGGCGGTTTCTGCACCGATTCAGAATCACAATTTTTTTGTCGACTTTGCGCGCGAATCTATTCGTGTGCCAGGCCCAGAAGTTATGAGCATTTGTGCGGCTGCCCGCGAAGCCAATTTGATTGTGTCGATTGGGATCAGCGAAGACGCACCACAGAGTGTCGGGTGTTTGTGGAATAGCAATTTGTTGATCGATACCGATGGTTCGATCATAAATCATCATCGCAAACTCGTTCCCACATTCTATGAAAAGTTGGTGTGGGCAAACGGCGATGGAAGTGGTCTTCGCGTGGTCGATACGGCCATCGGTAAGATCGGTGCATTGATTTGCGGTGAGAATACAAACCCGTTGGCTAGGTTTTCATTGATGGCGCAGGGTGAACAGATTCATATTTCAAGCTACCCGCCAACCTGGCCGACACACGAGCCTTCGAAGAACGAGCGTTATGACTTAGAGTCGTCCATTCGTATTCGTGCAGGGGCCCATTCATTTGAAGCAAAGGTATTCAACGTTGTCGCAGCATCCATTGTGGATGACTCATTGTTAGACCGTTTGTCGAGCCTAGGGCCCGACACACTTCGCGTAATCATCGACTCTCCGCAAGGTGTCTCGATGATCGTTGGACCGAACGGGCTGCCGATCGCGGAAAGCTCCGCCCGCGAAGATACCTTGCTGAGCGAAACAATAGACCTGGCTGATTGTGTGGTGCCTAAGCAATTCCACGATGTGGTGGGATACTACAACCGATTTGATATATTCAATCTGACTGTTAATAGACAAAAAATGGTGCCGGCCCAGTTTAAAGACGAGGACATTGATCAACGGAATTTGGATTTTCATGATATGGAGCGCATGTTAGACTCTAACAATGCTTGAACTAGGTTGATATAAAGGAGGCTCATGTCGGACGAAAAAGCCGCTAATCAGAGTAATGTTCGTCGTCCCGTACTATCGCGCTTCGATTGGAGTGATCTTGCAGTTTTCCTAGCGCTTGCGCGACACAAATCGCTTAGTAGCGCAGCTCGATTGTTAAATGTTAATCATTCGACCATTGGGCGCCGTGTCCGCGAGTTAGAAAGTGCGCTTGAAACTAAATTATTTGAGCGTACTAGACATGGATTTTTGCTGACAGATGCTGGCGAGCTTTTGTTTAAGGAAGCCGAGGGCGTTGAGGCACATATAAGCAATATTGCCGTTCAGTTTTCCGGTGAAGCATCGCGTGTTTCCGGGACAGTCCGTGTTGCCACCATGGAGGCACTAGGGAGCTTATTTCTGGCTCCCCGGTTTATTGATCTATATGAGGAAGTGCCTTCGATAAATGTTGAACTGGTTACTGCTTCTCATTGGATAAATTTATCTAAAAGGGAAGCCGATGTTCTCATCAGTTTTCCGAAGCCAAACGGTCATCGAATTGGATCAGAGAAAATTGGTGAATTTGCGCTATATTTGTATGCTTCCCATGATTATCTACTCGAACATGGGACACCCGAATCTGTACGTGATTTAAATCACCATCGGTTCGTTGGATATATCGACGAATTAATTATGATTTCCGCTGTACGTTGGCTATCCGAAGTGATCAAGGTTCAGGACATCCAGTTCCGCTCAACGAGCCTGGTTGCTCAATATCATGCAACTGCGTCCGGACTTGGTATATCCATGCTTCCGACATTTGTCGCAGAGAGCGATCCTCGACTAGTTCGCGTATTGCCGAAACAAGTGAGGGTAATGCGCGATATATGGCTTAGTGTGCATCATGACCTGGAGCACATTGCGCGCGTACAGCAGGTGATGAAGTTTCTTAAAAGACTTATCCAGGAAAATGCAGCCTATCTCAAAGGTCAGCAAGATTAGTCTAGCGATCGACATATAGCCTGTATGCGGTACTTATTCTACAGGCTTTCTGATCATGACAAAGTGACGCTTCGTAGCACACCAATGCGAAAAAATGCACGTTATTGTGCGAATTTCCCAGATTGCCGAACTGCGAATGAGACGGCATCATTGTGTGTATTTTTTGTTAAAGGCTTTGCGGCCGATAAACAGTTAATCTGTGGATCAAATCGGATAAATGAGAAAAGGCTTCTTACGATGGGTGTTGTCAGAGGAAAATTACTGGACGGGGCATTATTAGGAGAAAGTAGCAGTGGCTCAAATAGGGGATGAGGCCTTGATTTTTAAGCAACGAGCTGACGCCACTCCGCAAGAGCAATTTCACGTTTGAGTTCGAAGTTTTTACGGTTATTGAGATGGCGTTCTAGATTAAAATAAATTCGATTGACTGGGTGACATTGAAAACCAGATTGGAGCCTTCATCAATCACTATAATCATCATCGTTATCATGAAAGTCTCAGCAATCTCACATCCGCTTATGTCTGCTTGGGACGTAGACAATTAGTCTTGAAGCAAAGGAACTAAACAGAACACTCTTAAATTACGACGCTTGCAATACCGCAAAGCTGTCGCCTAATATTTGTTAACTGATGAGCCAAACTTTCTCTTAGCTCAAACTACCATTAAGCCTATTTTTTATGACGATGGACAGTCATTACCTAATTACAATTAGGTAGGATTTATTTTTCCGGTTAGGAGAAAAGACAATGGAAACAACCTCTTCAAAAAAAAGGGAGGAAATCCTCGATGTGGCGGAGCATATGATCCGCGTCGCAGGATATAACGGTTTTAGCACTCGCGGTGTTGCTGACGCTGTTGGCATCAAAGCCGCAAGCGTGTATTATTATTTTCCGTCAAAGCCAGACATCGGTGTTGCGGTAACCGAGCGTTATACGGATCGCTTTATTGAATCGTTGGGCGATCCGGAAAGCTTCCCGAAGAAATCACCGAAAGTGGTGAAGGCGTATATTGATGCGTTTCGTCATGCATTGGTCAAAGATAAGAAGCTCTGTTTGTGTGTCGTGCTTGGCGCGGAAAGCGGAGGATTACCGCCAGATGTATCACACCGGACAAAAATTTTCTTTTCCAAAAACCTTGAATGGCTGCAAACTGCGTTCAAATCTTCGTTCGACCTGAAGCCGGCTGATAGTCGACGGCGCGCCAATCTAGTACTTGCGAGCGTTGAAGGAGGTTTGGTCCTTAGTTGCTCACTGTATGACAATTCAATATTCGAGGACATCGCTGCATCCTTGTTGAATTATTTCAATAGTAAGTCGGTATTGCCACATTAACTTACGATAGGAGCGGAGATTTCTAAGTAATAAATTTCAAGTAGCCTTGTGTGCACTGGCCCAAAGGCTTGTATTATAAAGACAGCTTCATTATCCGGTTACGCCCCAGATACCCCAACCATATCTGGAGTATTGACTTCGTCCATGATAAGCCCAGTAATGGTCGGCTATACAAAATACTGACGGTGCTCGATGAGTATTCTCGGGAGGCTCTTTGTATTGCCGTGAAATCCCGAATGGGGAACCAGGATGTACTCGATGCCCTATACCCGATTTTCCTCACCCATGGAAAGCCGGAGTTCCTCCACTCCGACAATGGCTCGGAGTTCGTTACAAACGCTTTTCAGGAGTGACTGAGCGAATATTGAAGAATGTTTGGGCAGATTTTAGTGGTCTAAATTTCTGAATTTTTTGCTCTCGTAGCCGAATGAGGAGATATGAATTCTCGGCCCTATTTTTGCTCGTTTGTTATCAATATGCTCAGCATTTACGCTTATGATCTGAAATGCTTTGTAATAGGGTTTTAGCTTATCTGTCACAATTACAGTCGGTGCAAAGCCTTGTTTCTTTGCAAGCGTAGCTCCAATTTTATGGCAGCTTTGGCTTTCCTCTTGGATAGCACAAGAAACTTCAAGACTTCGCCTTCGTTATCAACAGCACGCCACAGGAAATGGCACTAACCCGGACAACGATGACCATTTCATCCAGATGCCAGATATCATTGGGAGTAAGGCAAGAGGATCGTAGATTTCTGGCGATTGGCTCGCTAAATTTAAGAAACCATCTTCGAACGGGTTCGATAGGAAATATCCAGCCCTCGTTCGGTCAACAGATCTTCAATACCCCGTTAGCTCAGCGTAAATCGAGCATAAGGCCAAACTGCATGCTGAATGATAAGAGGTGGAAAACGATACCGGGATTAGGAGATCTTTTGCATCAAAGAAGGATATTCGAACGCTGGATTCATTTCCATCAAGTTAATGTGACGATACCATTATCTCGACACCGTACCGAATAAGTTTTCGCTTACATGGTGTAAATGACTAATCATTGCTGCGCGAGCGGCAGTAGAATTCCGTTCGAGAATAGCATTTAAGATTGCCCGATGTTCATCGCTATGAAAATCTTTCTGCGCTTCTGTAAGGCTTTGCTTTTTCATTATGCCCCATTCGGTTTCGTTTCTAACAGCGCTGATAATTTCGTGAACACTGTCAAATAAACTGTTGTGGCAGGCTTCAGCAATCGCTCTATGAAACGCGTCGTCGCAATCCTCAAATTCTTGCAAATTTTTTGCTTTTAGCGTCATTTCAAATGCATTCCGTATTTTTTCCACGTCATTGGCGCTGGCGCGTTTAGAGGCCAGTTCAGCTGCTGACGGTTCAAATACTTTACGGAGTTCCATAACTTCCACCGGGCCAGCAGACTTGACAGCTTCGGAAAGAAACGAAGATGCATTCGAGTCCGAAATTTCTTCTTTGGCTGCATTATCGTCAGAAATATATGTACCGCTTCCGACTTGCCGGGTGATCTTCCCTTCGTTTTCAAGGGCAATGAGAGTTTTACGAATGGTATTACGCCCGCCGCCGAACATTTCCATTAACTCACGTTCAGTGGGAAGTCGTTGTCCAGGTTTCAAGCTATCGTCGATGATCCCATCTTCAATGAATTTTCTTAGCGTTTTAGAAACTGCCTGCGCACGCTTTCTTATATTGCCGTCTCCGTCATTCGGTCTTTCGAATAAATTTGGCACTGTTTTTTGGTCCATTGAATTGACTAGAATCCTATATCGTATCGAAATGGTACTTAATTTAGTCTCATTTTGGAAAAGAATCAAATTATTCCGAATCACGTTTAAAAATGGGAATAATTTACGTTAGATTACAAAATAGAATGACAGGTATTTACAAAATATCAGGATTTACTTCACATTTTTACGAAAGATACGTTTTTGATCTTGAAAAGATGCCTAAATAGGCCTATTAATGTTCGGGCATATTAAAACAAAGGGAGAGTAAGTGTGACGAAAGAAATAATTGTGGTTGGAAAACTAACGGAAGCAATTGCAAAACGGAAAATTCCACTTAACGCTGCGACCAAAGGCGGTGGATTGGTTTTTGTTTCAGGATTGCCGCCTGTGGACTGGCGAACCGGCGAATTGATCCGCGGTGATGTGCTTGTTCAAACCCGCCAATGCCTCGAGAATGTAAAAGCAACGCTCGAAGCCGCAGGTTCCTCCATGGACAAAGTATTGAAAACAACGATTTACGCCGTCAATTGCGCCTACTTTGACGAAATCAACGCGATTTACGCGGAGTATTTTCCACAAGATATGCCCGCGCGCACCTTTGCAACCGTAGGCGCTTGGCCGTGGGAATTTGATATAGAAATTGAAGCAGTCGCACTCGCCTAGCCTGGTACCGAATACAAAATAGGAAAGCCATAGATAATGAAGTTATGCAGATACGGTCTAGAGGGCGAGGAACGACCCGGTTTAATTGACGAACTGGGTGATATCAGGGATTTAGGAACAATTGTTGACGACATTGATGGTGACTGGCTTGCTGGCGATGGTGTGACTCAATTAGGTGCGATCGATGTGACTTCCTTACAGAGAATAGGCCCGTCCACACGATTGGCACCGCCTATAGGGAAGATAGGAAAAATTGTTTGCGCAGGAATGAACTACATAGATCACTGCGAAGAGGCTGGCTTCCCGGTTCCGGAGCAGCCAGCGCTATTCATGAAAGCTACGTCAGCATTATGTGGGGCAAATGACAATATAGTCATTCCAACGGGCGCCAGGCAAGTTGACTGGGAAGTCGAGCTTGCCGCGGTGATTGGTCGACGTGGGAAAAATATTTCTGGAAAGGACGCGTTAAATTACGTAGCTGGTTACACAATCCTCAATGATGTTTCAGATCGGGATTTTCAGTTTAACCGAGGTGGGCAGTGGTTTAAGGGAAAAAGTGCCGACACGTTTTGTCCCATCGGTCCTTGGTTGGTGACCGCGGACGAAATTTCCGATCCGCAAAAGCTAAATATGTATCTTGATGTTAATGAAAATCGTATGCAACTCGGAAATACCTCAAAAATGGTTTTTTCAGTGGCAGAATTGATAGTGCATATCAGTGAGTTCATGACATTGATGCCAGGTGACATCGTGAGCACCGGTACGCCGCCAGGAGTTGGAATGGGCCAAAAGCCAGAGCCTCGATATCTTAACCGTGGTGACATTTTGTCTCTTGGAATTGACGGTTTAGGCCATATGAGACAGCAAGTAATTTAACGTGCTTGATGAACACAGTTTCTAACTGGTTTTGGACCCCAAAAAAAGCAAAAAAGGCTCGCATAAGAGGACAAACGCTTTGTTGGCGGCATGTATAGTGGAGGTAATAAAATGGACACAACGGATACAACACTGCTGGAATTCAGGGGAGTTAATAAAGCCTATCCAACTCGTGACGGAGAAGTTGTTGCGGTGGAAGATCTTGATCTAATAGTAAGAGATGGCGAGTTCCTCACAATTGTTGGCCCAAGTGGGTGCGGAAAATCAACAGTACTAAATATGTTGGCAGGATTGGAAAATCCCTCTTCCGGTTCGATCTTACTGAATGGTCGGTCAGTATCAGAAAATCGGATGAAAATTGGTTATGTAATGCAAAGTGACAACTTGTACCCCTGGCGCACACTCGTGCAAAATGTCGAATTTCCTTTGGAGATACGAGGAGTTCCTGCCAAAAAACGGCGGGAAATTGCAATAGATTATCTTCGCAAAGTAAAGCTCGATGGATTTGAAGACAAATATCCGTACGAACTTTCAGGTGGGATGAAGCAGCGGGGCAATATTGTGCGGGCCCTCTCTTTTTCGCCTGACTTGCTCATAATGGACGAACCATTTGGCCCGCTCGATGCGCAGACGCGATTGCTACTGCAGGTTCAACTTCTGGAACTATGGCGTGAAGAAAAGAAGACGGTGATATTTATTACTCATGATTTACCGGAGGCCATCGCTTTGGGGGATAGGGTTATGGTTATGAGCGCGCGGCCTGGTCGGGCGAAATCCATTCTTGATGTAAAAATTCCGAGACCACGTGATATCGCGCATATACATGAACATGAAAATTACAGGGAGTTGCTTTCGGTTCTTGGAGATCAACTGGCTGAGGAAATGCAAGTTGCCTCAGCTATCAAGATGGAGGCTTGAACAATGAAAGCGAAAAAATCACCTATGAAATCAACTGCTGCATCGGTCAAACCAAAGAGATTTCGTTCTAAAAGGGACGTATTAATCTGTCAAATTGCATTGTCGGTCATTCTTATAGGGGCTTGGCAATTTGCGTCTGGAACTCTGATTGATCCATTTTGGATTTCGCGTCCCAGTGACATTATCGTTTATATCGGAAATTGGATTTTTGCAGGAGATTTTGTTTTTCATTTTGGCTTTACCATGGCCGCGACCTTTATCGGATTTATCACAGGTGCTGTTTCCGGTTTCTTCTTAGGGTTATTGCTTGGCAGAGCCGAGTTCTGGGCCAAAGTACTGGATCCGTTTCTGGTCGCGATAAACGGAATTCCAAGGGTAGCCCTTGCTCCGTTGTTCGTTGTTTGGTTCGGAATTGGACTGCTTCCGAAAATTGTTCTTGTTTTCACGTTGGTGTTCTTCGTCATTTTTTATAATACTTATTCTGGTGTTAAAAGTGTCGACAGAAATTATATTGATTTGGCCTGGGTCATGGGAGCGGATGACAGTGTTTTGTTTCGCAAAGTAATTCTGCCTGCGGCAATGCCGTATATTTTTCTGGGAATAAAATTGTCCATACCTTATGCACTTATCGGCGCAATTATTGGAGAATTTGTGGCATCAAGTGCAGGCCTTGGCTGGAAAATACAAGTAGAAACAAGTCTTTATAATACCACAGGAACAATGGGTGGATTGGTTATCTTGATGGTTATCGTGATGTTAATGAACTGGGCACTGGAGCGACTAGAACAGAAGATCCTTTCTTGGCGTCCGCAGCAACGTAGTGCGGGAGCCGACATCGCCTAAGGTTCCTCCCAGATATTAGTGCGATGCAATTGCCCGCCGACATAGTCGGCGGGATTTTTTAGCGCAATTAGGAACCTATATTATTAAATTGAATAAAGGTTCGTAAAAGATCTTGTAAAGCTGCCTTAATGATGCTATTATGGTTTCACCATTTGAATATTGCTGCCTTTAAGGACAGATGGTGGTGTTCAGGAACAGGGAGAACTATAAAATGATTACTAGGCGTTCACTTTTAAAAACCGGTACTGCGTTAACAGGGATAGCGTTGTCTGGATCAATTGCACCAGCTTTTGCTGCAAAATCAGTGCGAATTACACAAGCCGTAACAGCGCTTGCTTTTATCCAAAATTATGTCGCCCAAAGTCAGGGTTTCTTTGAGGCGGAAGGGCTTTCAGCTGAAATCATCGATACCAGAGGTGGGGGTCCGGATGTGCAAATGGTATTGGCAGGCCGGGCGGAATTTACCACAAATGACGGCGCTCAGGTGTTGCCGGCCATACAACAAGGTAAGAAGCTTGTATGTGTGTTGAATTTATTAAACCGGTCAATCATCAACGTCACCATGAGCACAAAGATGGCAGCGGATCGCAAGATTACCGAAGAATCTTCTATTGAAGAAAAAATTGCCAGCCTTAAAGGGTTGCGAATTGGGGTAACCCGGCCAGGATCGCTAACATGGCAATTGGCGCGCTCAAATCTGGTGAACGGCGGCATGGATCCGGATAAGGATGCTGAAATCATAGGAGTAGGCGGTGCATCCGCGTTGGCAGCAGCGTTGGAAAATGAAGATATTGACGCAATGTATATTTCGGTTCCGATCGGCGACCGCGTGGTTGCCCGGGGAAAGGGCATTACACTAATAGATAACGCTAGAGGCGAGGACCCGAATATTCCCTATTTCTTGATGGAAGGGCTGTGGGTCACGCCGGAATATCTGAAAAGCGACTTTGAGACCGTTGGAAAAACAGTGCGCGCACTCCATACGGCTTCGAAATTTATTGTCGAAAAATCACCAGAGACGGTTGCTGACGCTGTCAGTCATGTTTTTGGAAGCATCGATCGGGAAGTTCTAGTCGCGGCATGTGCGCGCGTGGCTGGAGCGGTATCGGCAGATGGAAGAGTGACAGCAGCAGAACTGACTTCAACGACGAATGTTCTCCGATCTAACGGATTCCTGAAACAGGAGTTTACGGTACCCGATATTTTTGATGACCGTCTGATCGGCTGAATGACTGGCGAGGGGGCATCGCAGTGCGCCCTCGTATCTATAATTTCTTAGGGAACCATAAAAAATGAAGTTCGTTAATATTAAAAGTGGCGAGGCGTCGAAGCTTGGTGCTTTAAAAGGCGACTTAATAATACCTTGCTCGATTTTGGGGTTTGATGGAACATTACTGGACTTGATTGACGCAGGACCTGAAATCCTTATCGATTTGAAAAGGCAATTGGACGATGCACGCCCTTCAAGCGCCATCGGCAGTATTTTCGAGATCGATCTAGTCGCGCCTATTCAAAAACCACGACGCCCAATTTTCTGTGCTGGTAAAAACTATGCCGACCACGCAGCAGAATATTCTAAGAGCGGGTACGATAAACCTGGTGCTCCGGAAATTGTCGACATGCCCGTTACATTTTTCAAACTTGCGGAATGCGTCGTCGGTCCATTTGATCCGGTTGAGGCGCAGCCGACTGTCACACAGGAAATGGACTACGAAGCGGAACTTGCCGCTATTCTCTCTCGGGGAGGCCGTGGAATTTCGAAAGAAGAGGCACCGCAATGTATCTTTGGTTATGTTTTGGTAAACGACATAACGGCTCGAGATTGGCAGAAGGGTCATGATCAATGGGTTGTTGGAAAGTCCTTTGACGGATATTGCCCGATGGGGTCAATTGTAATTACCGCAGATGAAGTTGAAACAGTTGCTGATCTTCAGTTTGAATGCCGTGTAAACGGGGAACACCGTCAAACGGGCAATCCCGCAGAACTCACCTTCAGTGTTCCTGATTTGATAGAATATTTTTCTCAAGGAATTACGTTGCAGCCCGGTGATATCATTGCAACTGGATCTCCGCTCGGGCCTGGTATTGGGCTTAACCCGCCTCAGTTTCTGAAACCCGGTGATACTGTGAGCATTCATTCCAGTTTACTGGGAACTATTGAAACGCCTATTATCTAACGTCAGCGACGCTATTTCCCCAATTTTTTTAAGGAAGACCAGACAGATGAATGATAAGCGCATTCAAGCTGATAAGAATACTGATATCCTTCGTATTTTAGAGAAGCAGATCCTATGGAACTCCTGCTGGACAATTCATAACGCTAATAACCTGAGATCGAAGTCTGATGGCGATGTAAAGGTTGGTGGGCATCAGGCTTCATCGGCGTCTATGGTTTCAATTATGGCAGCTTTGTATTTTAAAATTTTACAACCGGAGGACCGCGTTGCTGTTAAACCGCATGCCTCACCGGTTTACCACGCCATTCAATATATAATGGGTCAGCAAACTAAAGAGAAACTAGAGAATTTTCGAGGATATGGAGGCGTCCAGTCATATCCATCGCGCACGAAAGATATTGATGATGTTGACTTTTCGACAGGGTCAGTTGGTCTTGGCGGCGCCATAACCGTATTTTCGTCAATGGTGCAGGATTATTTGGCAGCGAAACCTTGGGCTTCAGATCGCCAAAAGGGCAGAATGATTTCGTTACTGGGGGATGCTGAACTTGATGAGGGAAATCTCTATGAATGCCTTCAAGAAGGATGGAAGCATGATGTTCGTAACGTATGGTGGATTATTGATTACAACCGACAATCTTTGGACGGAATTGTCCGAGAGGGGTTATGGCCGCGCCTTAAGGGCGTTTTTGAGGCGTTTGGTTGGAACATCGTAGAATTGAAGTATGGCTCATTGCTTCAAGCAGCATTTGAAGAAGACGGCGGCCAAGTCTTAAAAAAATGGATAGATAATTGCCCCAATCAACTTTATTCGGCGCTGACTTTTCAGGGTGGAGCGGCATGGCGCAAACGTCTAACCGATGAATTAGGAGATCAAGGTAGTGTCTCAGCGTTGATAGAACGCCGTTCCGATGACGAATTGGCTAAATTGATGGAAAATTTGGGCGGACATTGCATTGACACCCTCGTTGATACATTTAGCAACATCGACACTGATGAACCAACTGTCTTTGTTGCATATACAGTTAAGGGTTGGGGCACATTACTTGCTGGGCATAAAGATAATCATTCCGGTTTGATGAATAATCAGCAAATAGAGCTATTTCGGGAAGGGCTTGGGGTTTTGGCTGGTTCTGAATGGGATAAACTTTGTTGTGTGCGTCCTGAGGAGCGTCCATCTGTTGATGCTTTTCTTGAGGATGTACCCTTCTTCAGCAAAGGTCGTCGTCGCTTTACCTCTCCAAAAATTGAGGTGAAGGATGACCTGAGTTTAGATGACCGGATACTCTCTACACAGGCCGGGTTTGGTAAAATACTTGATGGCATAGCAAAACAGGGAACCGAGCTGGCAGATCGTATTGTGACGACCTCACCAGATGTGACAGTGTCCACGAATTTGGGGTCATGGGTTAATCGCCGAGGTCTTTTCGCCAGGGAGGCAATGGAGGACGTTTTCAAAGATGAAAATATACCCTCTACGCAGAAATGGGTATTTACTCCTGAAGGGCAACACTGGGAATTGGGTATTGCGGAAATGAATTTGTTTCTGCTGTTGGGGGCGGCCGGTTTGTCACATTCATTGTACGGTGAACGCGTGATTCCAATAGGAACACTTTATGACCCCTTTATTGCAAGAGGCCTTGATGCTCTAAACTATGCTTGTTATATGGACAGCCGTTTTCTTTTGGTTGGTACGCCATCAGGTGTAACTCTTTCCCCGGAAGGTGGCGCGCATCAATCAATTGGCACACCTCTCATTGGTATAAGTCAGGATGGGTTAGCGTGCTTTGAACCCGCCTATCTGGACGAATTGTCAATTATCATGAAATGGTCGTTTGACTATCTCCAAAGAGACGGTGAGGGTAATCCTGATGAACGGACATGGTTGCGAGATGAAACAGGTGGTTCCGTCTACCTTCGCTTATCGACAAAGCCTGTTGAGCAGATAGGCCAGCGTCGTAATGAAGAATTCAGTCAGGGTGTTATTGATGGCGCTTATTGGATGCGGGAACCCGGCCCTAATGCGGATATTGTGATCGCGTACCAAGGATGTGTTGCCCCAGAAGCAATCGACGCCGCGGGACGGATCATGTGTGATCGCCGTGATATCGGTGTACTTGCGGTGACTTCTGCGGATCGCTTGAATGCCGGATGGACAGCGGCGAAGAGAGCTCGGCATCGCGGCAATCCGTCGGCCGTCAGCCATGTCGAAAATCTATTAAACGGGTTACCGTCGCATTGTGTTATCATTACTGTCATTGACGGGCACCCTTTGACGTTGTCCTGGATAGGTTCCGTAAGTGGGCATCGTACAGTTCCGCTTGGAGTGGAACATTTTGGTCAAACTGGTACCATTTCAGATTTATATCATCATTACTCAATAGATTCGGATGCAATTGTTGATGCAGTCGAACGGCTATCTCCGGGTAAACCTGTTCAGCTTCGGGCAATTTGATTTTCGATTTAGGAACAGTATTATCAATTTAACTGGTATAACTATCTTAATTTGAAGTAGTCGTAAAAGTTTCTGCCCCAATTGTCGGGCCGCTTTGGTTGTTGCAGCCCATACGCTGAAAGCGCTGGTACGACATTTCTTGAAATAATTTCGATTGATAAGGTGATAATACCGCTGTTTTAAGGTTAAAGGCGGCAGTTACTGTTTTCTGTCTGAATCACTACAATAAGTTAATGCTCGCCGGCACATCACATAGGCTAATTGCTTGCGGTAGTCTTCATTAGCAAAGTGATCAGACAAAGTTTCCACATTTTCAGTTACCAGTCGAGAAGCCCGTTCAATTAAGTCTGGGGTAATCGTTTCTGATTCCAAAGCGGCTGAAGCGTGTTTCGCCAGATATGCTTTTTCACCAACGCCGGAAACCGCAATTCTTGCACTTTCTACTTTGTTGTCCTTCAGCGTTAGGCACGTGCCAACAGAGGCGATGGCATAGCCTGATGCAGGGTGTCGAAACTTCTGGTAATCTGTGATTTTGTTTTTTGCATTTCTAGGAATATTTATTTCAACCAGAATTTCGTCATGGTTACGGGCGGTTTCCAACATTCCCGTAAAATAATCCTTTGCAGAAAGAACACGTTTGCCCTGTGTGGATTGCAATTCAATGGTTGCATCCAGCATTAGTATGATAGCTGGCCAGTCTGCTGAAGGATCGGCGGCAGATAACGAGCCGCCAATTGTTCCACGGTTGCGGACTTGAATATCTGCAATTTGGGTTGCTGCTTTGGAAAAAACCGGCCATTCCCTCAAAAGTGCCTCGGAGTTTTGTAAGTCGACATGGCGCGTCATTGCGCCAATTTTTATCTGATTCTCTTCAAAAGTAATGCCTTTCAACTCATACAAATCTTGAATGTCGATGAGTAGGCCGGGGGCGGCCAGCCGCATTTTCAGAAGGGGTAAGAGTGTGTGTCCTCCGGCAAGAATCTGACCTTCCTCTCCATGCTCCTGTAATAGGAGCAGTGTTTCCGAGAGTGAGCGGGGACGGACATAATCTAGTTCTGAAGGTATCATGAATTGTCTCCTGCGAAAGATTGGGAACGGTTTTTTTGTATAGCTGCCCATATTTTGGGTGGTGTTAAAGGCATGTCGATATGCTTAATACCAAAAGGTTTTAAGGCGTCACATACAGCACTAACAATAACCGGTGGGGCGGCAATTGTTCCAGCTTCGCCGACACCTTTTGCGCCCAGCGGATTCGTTTTGGTCGGTGTACACAGAAATTCCGTTTGAAATTTTGGCAGCGTATTAGACTTTGGAAGGGCATAGTCGAGCAGGGAGCCAGTTAAAAGTTGGCCGTCTTGGGCATATTGAACATCTTCCCATAGCGCCTGTCCGATACCCTGAGCAATTCCACCTTGGATTTGACCCGCCGCCAATAAGGGGTTGATCAAAATGCCAGCGTCGTCCACGGCTATATACTCTAAAAGTTTAACGTTCCCCGTTTCAATATCGACCTCAACGAGGGCAGCGTGGCTCCCGTTTGGTGACGACATGGCAATAGGATCATGAAAATAAATCTCGTCGAGACCCGGTGTTTCATCGGCTGGCTTGCGATGAGGGATGGCGGCAAGTCGCGCTATTTCACTGAATTTGACATGTTTATGGTTTTTAGATTCAGCTTTGCTAAAGGTTCCGGCCATATGAACAACCGCATCCGGATCGCAGCCTAGAAGGACCGCAGCATATTTTTTTGCTTTTTGGATCACCTTTTCTGCACAAATCTTTGCAGCACTTCCTCCGACAGCCATAGAGCGGGAATTATAAGTTCCCACGCCAACAGGAACGGCATCGGTGTCGCCGTAGAGAACTTCAACATCTTCCATTGGAATTTGTAATATACTCCCAACTATCTGGGCGTAAGAAGTTGCATGGCCATGACCTTGCGGCATTGAACCGGTGGCGAGCGTCACCTTTCCATCGGGGTGAACCCTGATTTGTGCGCTTTCGTACCCGCCTCGGTCGAAGCCAATCCGGGCAAGAACATCAGAGGGGGCCATACCACAGGATTCGGTATAATTTATGACACCTATACCAAGATAACGCCCTTGTTTTCTGGCCAATATTTGCTCTTCTCGCCGAGCGTTATAATTGATGCGATCTTTGGCTACCTCCATACATTCGAGAAAACTTCCGCTGTCATAGAAATTGTGGGGAAATTCCTGGATAATATTTTTTCGGCGAACCTCCAACGGGTCCATGTTTAATTGAGCTGCGACCGCATCCATAGCTCGCTCGATAAGGTAGGTTGCTTCCGGTCGTCCTGCCCCTCGATAAGCATCAACCGGGACAGTGTTCGTAATCATCAAGTTGGTTTCTGCCACATAATTTGGAACACGGTAATTACCGTTCGCAAAATACGTACAGTTTACAGATGGGACCCCAGTTGCCATATTAGAAAGATACGCACCCATATTGGCGAATATTTTGAGCTTTAACCCGAGAACTTCACCATCATTTTTAACTGCAAGTTCAAGATACTGAGTATGTGCTCGTCCATGATGAGTTGATAAATGACTTTCAGACCGGCTTTCTGTCCATTTTATGGGACGTTTGAACTGACGGGAGGCATAGCAGACAAGAATTTCCTCGACATAAAGGTGCATTTTCGCCCCAAACCCACCACCTATGTCAGGTGAGATGAGCCGAAGTTTGTGCTCGGGCCAGCCAAGAGTTTCGGAAATCCATCTACGATGTAAATGGGGAACCTGGCTGGGTATATGCAACACGGTCTTTGCGGTAATCGGATCGACGTTTGCAACCAATACCCTTGGCTCCATGGGGCTGGGAATAAGACGGTTGTTTACAAGGCGTAGTGAGACGATTGTATCGGCCTCTTCTTTTGCAGCGGTATAATCACCCCAGGCCATCAGTGGCTTACCGGCCTTATTATTCTCCAGAGTATCGTGAATACGTATGGCACCTTCTTGGGATGCTTTTTCTTCGTCGACGATTGCATCGAGAGGTTCATAGTCAACGTCAATCAGTTCTAACGCGTCCTGAACAACTTCACGGGATTCTCCGACTATAAAAGCGACAGCATCTCCGACGTAATTGACTTTTGTATGGGCGAGGACAGGATGATCTGGAACCTTAATGTCGCCAGCCAGCCAGTTTGGTTTGATGGAAGCAATTTTCCCCTTAATGTCTTCCCCTGTAATGACGCCGATAATTCCAGGGAGAGCACAAGCTTTTGTTATATCAATATTGTGGACAACAGCATGTGCATGGGGGGAGCGCAATACTGCAGAATAGGCCATATTCGGCAATTTCAGATTGTCGATGAAGGTGCCTCTGCCAGTCAATAGCGATGCGTCTTCCCGGCGAATAACAGAATGCCCGATGAAATCAAACGGCTTGACTTTGGCACTTGTATCGACGGATTGGTCAGCACGTAAATCCAATGAAGATGATCGTGTGGTCATATTGAAGCCCCCTCGCGGATTTTTTCTGAGGCCAGGGTAACGGCGTCGATAATATTGCCGTAACCTGTGCATCTACATATATTGCCGTGAAGAGATTCTCGAATTACTTCTTCAGTGGGATTCGGATCATTTTTAAGGAGTTCCGCTGTCGTCATTACCATGCCGGGTGTGCAGTATCCGCACTGAAGCCCGTGCTTCTCCTTAAAGGATTGTTGTATTATGCTCAGTGTGTCTTCGCTCATTTGGCTGGCAACTGTTTCAATTTCGGCCCCGTTCGCCTGGACAGCAAGAATAGTGCAAGACTTCACAATCTCATTGTTGATAGATATGGTACAAGCACCGCACTGACTGGTGTCGCACCCAATATTGGTTGAAGTTATATCTAGATCATCCCGCAATAGATGGACAAGCAGCTTTCGGCTGTTTGCCTCGCACTGATGTGTTGTGCCGTCAACGCTTAGCTCAATTTTGTGAGTGCCCACCTTTAAATCTCCTCTTTGATCGATAGGGTAAAATTAGACGCTCGGTTCGAGATGCCCGAGTTTCGATGGCTGATAGTCATCGCATATAATTTTACACGTGTAAATACACATTACGACTTTACATGGAAATTTATATGTGTAAATACACTATTTCAGCCTAAAGCGTAGTGATGCCCAATTCAGGGAGAACTGAGTTCCGGGCATGAAGGACACAAAAAAAGAAAAAGGGATAAATAATGTCAAACAAAGAAGTAGTCGTGAGTGAGCGGGTTGGGGATCTGATGGTAATTTCGATGAACCACCCTCCTTTTAATTTGCTCGGGCCCGTTTTGCTTGGCGGAATAATGAAAGCAATGAAACAAGCAGCAAATGACGGTGCACGAGCCATTTTGCTGAAGTCTGCATTGAAGCATTTTAGTGCCGGTGCGGATTTGGAGGTTTTCGCGGTCTCGGAGGACAATAATGAAAAAAAAGGGAAAAATTCCACCAGCCCCTTAAGCTTCTTGTCTTTCATGAGCGAATTTCCGTTGCCGGTCGTCGCGTCTGTGCAAGGGGCAGTTTTGGGCGGCGGACTGGAAGTCGCTCTGGCTTGCGATATTATTATCGCAGCTAGGTCATCGCGGATAGGTGCTGTTGAAACGACCTTGGGGTTGGCACCGGTCATGGGTGGCGTTCAGAGAATGGTCGAACGTATAGGTCTCGCCCGGGCGAAGGAATTTGCCATGCTCGGCCGACGGCACGATCCCGAAGAAATGGAGAGAATTGGGCTGATTAATCTTGTTGTTGCAGATAACGATTTGGAAGATGTGAGTGTGAATTACGCGCAACAACTTGCAAATGGCCCAAGCATTGCCTTGGGAGCGATCAAAAAGATAGCGAACCTGATGGCTGAAAAAGGTTTGAACGAGGCTGATCAGCAAATGGCGGCGATAATGTCAGCGGTTTTAACAAGTGAAGACGTTAAGCTGGGCATCCAGGAATTTCAAAAGTCCGGGCCAGGTACAGCCGTTTTTGAGGGGAAATAGCATGAGTAATCTTCCACTAAAAGGCCTAAAAGTCATTGATTTTACCAGGGTACTAGCTGGGCCACACTGCGCAAAAACACTGCTGGATCTGGGAGCGGATGTTATTAAGGTTGAACCTCCGGGGTTAGGGGATATTTCTCGTTATGCGGCACCTGGAACGCCTGGAAAATCTCATTATTTCTATCAACAGAATGCAGGAAAAAAATGTATCAGTGTGGATTTGAATTTTCCGGAGGGACAGGAAATTGTAAAAGAACTGCTCAAAGAAGCAGACATCGTTACCGAGAATTTTCGGCCAGGTACGCTGGCACATTTTGGATTGTCTTATGAAGAAGTAATGAGAATTAATCCTGGAATAATTTACGTTTCCATCAGTGGATATGGCCAGAATACCAGTATGAGTTATCGCGGTGCATTTGCGCCAACCGTTCATGCCGAAGTTGGATTTATCGACAGGTTAATGACACATTATGAAGATCGTCTAACAGAACCGGCTAGCGACGCTTTTTCTCATGCGGATGTCTATACAGGGTTGGAAGCTACCATCGCAACATTGGCTGCATTGCAGCATCGCCAAAAAACGGGTCACGGTCAGCATGTGGACGTCGCGATGGCGGCAACGATGATGTATGTGAATGAACGCGCTCATGTCGATCTGGGCGAAACCGCACTCAATGGCGAGCCGGCAGCCCTCGGTGCAACAGAATCTCCGACCTTGCATTTTCGCGACGGACAGCTTGTTGTCATTTCAGCTAGCCCGGTTTTCTCACCCATATTCGTCCGGTATTGCGCGATGATGCGGCGGAACGATTTACGGCAAGATCCTCGTTTCCTGAATGCTAATTTGCGAAGAGAAAATTTACCGACATTGCTCGGTATCGTGCAAAGTTGGGTTTATAGCTTCCAATCGATCGATGAATTGGAAGTGCATTTGACAGAGGCCGGTTTAGCAGTAGGAGAAGTGCGATCGAGTGCAGAGTTTGGGAAGAGTGACTGGGCAGAGGAGTGGGGCGCAACAATCGCTGCGATTGATGATGGAGGTCAGGAATTGAAGCTTCCCGGTCAGCCTTGGAAGTTCTCAGCGAGCAAGACCACTTATCATACTCGTGCGGCATCAGTAGGAGAGGACAATTGGGCCGTTCTTTCATCCTATGGAATAGACGAAGCGCGCTACAATGAGTTACGTAAAAAAGGTGTGGTGTATTCTGTCATTCAGCAGAAAAAAGCAGCTAATCCGGTGGAAAAAAATTGAAGCTAGTAACCTTTTATACGAGTGGTGGCGAAAATCGGTTGGGGGTGTTGACATCCGAACATTCCATTCTTGATCTAAAGGCGGCTGCAGAAGCTTCAAAGCATGATATTCAAACCGGCCCGTTTGAAAGTATGCTGGCGCTTATAGAAGCGGGTGAAGATGCGCTGACAGTAGCGAACGAGCTTGTACAGATGCCAAATGAAAGCTGTATCGTTGATCGTCGCGATATCTTTCTTCGTGCCCCATTGCCGCTCCCTCCGCAAATACGAGATTTTATGGCGTTCGAACACCACGCTATGAAGTCGTTGGAATCAGCTCTAAAGTTGAGAAGTGAACGGGCATCCAATCCTGAATTGGTAAAAGAAAACCTAGTTTCTTCAGGGGAATACTCTGTTCCAAAGGCTTGGTATCTGCAGCCTCTATATTATAAATGTAATCGCTTCGCCGTTGCCGATCCGGAAAAAGAAATCCGATGGCCATCCTATTCTAAGGTAATGGATTACGAGCTGGAACTTGCCTGTGTCATCGGCAAGAAAGGTAAAGATATCCCCGCGGATTTGGCACGGAACTATATTTTCGGTTTTACCGTTTTCAACGATCTTTCTGCACGCGATGTTCAGGGACTGGAAATGAGTGGGCGGTTTGGGCCCGCAAAATCGAAAGACTTTGATGATGCGAGCCCCATGGGCCCGTATCTGGTGACATTGGATGAAATTGAAGATCCGTATAATCTCGAGATGATCGCCCGAGTAAATGGTGAGGTCAGGTCACACGGAAATTCTGGATCAATCTACTGGAAATTTGAAGATATGATAGAGCATGTCAGTCGGGGTGAAACATTGTATCCGGGAGAAATTTTTGGCTCAGGAACTATAGGAGATGGAAGCGGGCTCGAGCTTCTAAAATTTTTAAAAGCAGGGGATGAAGTCGAGCTTGAAATAGAAAAAATCGGATGTCTCAGAAATAGAATTATTCAATAGAACTACACATACAATTCAATACCTTCAAACTGATTTGGTCAGCATACTCAATCCTGCAGAAACCATGTTCCATTCGTCCTGGCCCATTTTTTCCTTCAATTCGTCCTGAGCATTCTGCCATAAGGGGATCGCAGCGTCTAGTTTGGCTCTACCCTGATCAGTGAGACGCATTTGACGAGATCGGCGATAGCCTTCATCGAAAATCTTAATTAATCCTTTCTTTTCTAGAAGTTGAAGATTGCGTGTCAATGTTGTGCGTTCTACGGCCATATAATCGGCGAGTCCGCTAATTGAATTAGTGAGTTCTGTCGCTATGCAAGCGAGAACTGTAAATTGGGTAATCCTTAAACCTATCGGTTTTAATGCGGCGTCATAGGCTCTGGTAATAGTCCGCGCCGCCATTCGCGATCGCAACGCCATACATTCCTTGCCGATACTCAGCATTATTCAGTCCAGTTAAAAAGTTTTACAAGTGTATAGGCATTATATTTGTGACTAAACGAAAGTCCACCCAGATAATATGAATGGCGCTATATATTTATAAAATAATAATTTTAGGAGATTGGTTTCAGTTGATTTTGTCCAGGGAAATAGAATATGATATGTGTATATACATGATAAAATATTCAAAAAATGGATCAGAGTATCCCAATGGAGATTGTTGAAATGCAGGACTTGCTTGAATTCGCTGTAAATGCGCACGGTGGAATTAACCAATGGCACAAATTTAAAGGTATCAGATTAGAGGCGTCAATCGGAGGGCTTGTCTTTGACATGAAGGGACAGCAGGGCATTTTTCAGAAAGTGGTCATTGAACTTGACAATAAAGCACCGCATGTCACGTATACTCCGTTTTCTAAATCAGGTCACAGTGGGATGTTTAGTCCGGAATATGTTGCGCATAAGAATGGCAATATGATTGTGCAGGAGCGTTCCTCACCAAGAGAATCCTTCAACGATCTCAATCAGGAGTCTCGTTGGGATTTGTTGCATGCCCTTTATTTTGGCGGGTACGCCATATGGAATTATTTAACGGCACCGTTTCTTTTTACATATCCGGGATTCCAAGTGTCTGAAGGGGACGTATGGAAAGAAGGTAGCGACATTTGGCGCCGTCTTCACGTAACTTTCCCCAAAGGGATACCGACCCATTGTTCAGAACAGACTTTTTACTTTGACAATGCCGGGCTACTCCGTCGGCTGGATTACCATGTTGAGATTTTGAATGCCAAAACTCCGGTCGCTCATTACCTGCTTGATCACAAAGAAGTCAACGGCATTGTAATACCTCATCGCCGAAAAGCAGTTCCAATGATGGAATCTGGACACTCAATGGATGGGCCGGTGTTTGTGGAAATTAATCTAGAAAAAGCAAGTCTGTTATAGCGTAAAATCAGTTGCCGGTGTCAACTTTCATATTTTCTAAGGAGTAGGAGCACGTTAGCTTCAATGATTTCTGTTTGAGCTTCCTGTTGTTTTGTATAAGACGTGCCAATACAATAGTACCAATTAGCTTGGCGAGAATGTTAGCGCGTGAAAATGACAATCCACCCGATCGTTTTTACCGATTTCCTTTTTTTGCTTCTTCGAAATTTTCATTTCAATCTCACTTGTGACTGAATGGCATTTTATTCCATGGAGCTGTTCGAAAATACTCCGCAAGAAAGTCCAATAGTACTTTTACGCGAGGAATACGATTTCGTATTGGCGGAGTCAGCGCCCAAATAGGAACAGGATCGGCTACGTAGCTATTGGTCAGCAAGGGCACCAGGGCGCCTCGTTGAAGTGGGTCGGCCACCATTGTTTCCAAGAGGCATACTACGCCATGACCGGCAAGTGCCAGATCGCAAAGAGCGTCGGCGCTCCCTGCAGATACGTTTCCTTTCACAGCCAATTCAATATTTTCATTTGCGGTGCGAAAATGCCAGCGTGTTAATTCGATATACTGTGTTATCAGCAAGCAGTTGTGATTCAACAAATGCTCGGGCGTTTCCGGTATTCCGCACCTATTCAAGTAGTCCGGGCTCGCACAAATTATACGGCGGGCTTCGGCAATTTTTTTAGCAACGACAGGGCTATCCGTAAGTGTTCCTGAACGAAAAACGACATCGATATCTTCTGCGCGCACCTCTATGCGCTTGTCGGTAATTTCTATTCTTATTTCGATGTCGGGATAGCGCTCCATAAAGAGCGGCAACGCAGGTATCAATTGGTGTCTCCCGAAAGCAATCCCGGCATTGAGTCTCAATAGCCCACTGGGCCTCTCGCTATTTGAGGCAACGGCAGCTGCGGCCTCAGAAATTGATGCCAGAATTTCACGCGCGTAATCGAGATAGACGTTACCTTCAGCCGTGAGTGAAACTCGACGAGTCGTCCTTGTGAGCAATTGGGTCTCAAGGCGTTGTTCCAGGCGGGTTAACAGCTTTGAAGCGGCAGAGGGAGTTACTCCGAGTTCACGTGCTGCGGCTGCAAACCCGCCATTTTCAGCAATCCGGACAAATGCGAGCAGCTCATCTGGGGTGGCCATTTTTTTCATGAAATTATGTCACTAAAGTATTCTAAAATAAGCAATTTACCCGAAAAAACGGAAATAATATAGTGATTTCGTTGCTAGAAATACTTGTTTAGAGCAGCATTTTGATGAAAGGTAGGATCAATGTTTTCAATGCAATATTGTGTAAATTTCGATCAGGAATTTGATATGGCTCAGATTGTTGATCGGATTTCTTCAAGAACAGCTCCTTATGACAATCTAGAAGGATTGGCATTTAAAGCATTCATGATGCAGACAGCCGAAGAGGAAGGGAAAAATTCCTATTCCTCTTTTTATATCTGGCGTGATCCCGCAGTTTTTGAATCGTTCTTGGTAGATGGTGAAATGTTTGCAGGATTGTCAAAGAGCTTTGGTCGGCCGAATGTGGCATTGGAGATAGTTTTAGATTGGAAACGCCATGATAAGATATCGCAGTCGAGATATGCTTTTCAGTCCTGCATGATTATATCCGATGATACTGATCATCGCGGGATATCTCGCATACTCCAAAGCACTCACGCGGTACTAGATCCAATCGAGACGATTGTTACTGTTACTGGCGATCCTTGGAGAATATCCTGCATTTCCCTGTTACCAGAAGCCCCAAAAAAGAAAATCCGCGATGACCTGGATATCGAAGGGCTTTGGTTCAAAGTTGTTCATATGTCCCGACCGCAATAAAAGCATAGACCAGTAAAATTGACCTGATTGGGTTGGTGTGTGTAGCCGGAGATTTCTTGTTTGAATATCAAAAGCGAAGGAATGAAATCAATGCGACTAAATGGTAAACGAGTGGTGATAACGGCTGCAGGAGCAGGGATTGGCCGAGCAACGGCTCTGGCAATGGCGGCAGAAGGTGCGCTTGTTTTTGCGACGGATATCTCCCAAGACTCTTTGGCAAGCTTGCGACGAGAAAATTCCGAGATTTTGACGCATATTCTCGACGTTCGTGATTTTTCTGGAATTGGTGATGTTCTGCAATTTACCGGAACGCCAGATGTGCTGTTTAATTGTGCCGGGCATGTTCACGAGGGAACGATCCTAGATACGAGAATAGCCGATTTTGACCTTTCAGTAGATGTCAATATTCGGGGCCATTTTAATGTAACACGTCAATTTCTCCCATTAATGTTAAAGGCCGGAAAGGGTTCTATAATCAATATGGCTTCAATCGCCTCAAGCCTGAAAGGAGTTCCAGACAGGTATATTTACAGTGCGACAAAAGGGGCTGTTTTAGGAATGACGAAAGCCATAGCAGCTGATTATATAAGTAAGGGTATTCGGTGTAACGCAATTTGCCCCGGAACGGTTGACACACCCTCACTTCAGGAACGAATGCTCGAGAAACGCGATTATAAGGCCGCAAACGCGGATTTTATTTCCAGATCTCCGATGGGCCGTATGGCGGATGCCACTGAAATTGCTTCGGTAGCCATTTATTTGGCAAGTGATGAAGCGGCATTTATGACTGGCCAAGCGATTGTTGTTGATGGTGGCTGGTCACTCTAAACTTCCATATGTCCTAATTTTTGTGATTGGTATCACGTAAGCGTAATTTGCAAACTGCCTTGCGAGGAATTGGTTGGATTTATTATCATATCGTTTGATATGATAATAAATCCTTACTAAACCGTAAGCATATGAGAGGAGCTAAAAATGCAAGATACGATGCAGTGGTCCGTTAACGGAAAAAGCTTTGAGGATGGCAGTGATTTCGACACTGACTGGAAATTGATTTACGAAAGTGGCGAATGGCATTGGCAATACGATACCCACGACCTGACATTCAAAATATATGAGCATGACGGCGAATTCTGGAAGTTGTATCATGTGAGATATGTGAGTGATGGGGACAACAAATATTCCTTTGGATTTGGTGGCCAAGCCTGCCGTATGACCAAGGTGCGCTATTTGAAATGCACGAAATCACCTCATTCAAGCCGACTGATGGATAAAGGAGAGGAAGAATGGGTTCGAACCTACGAAGTGAATTCTGCCATACATTCAGTACTGTTGACGGGTGCGCATGACTGGCAGATCCGTCAATTGAGCGATGAAGAAACACACGTGACGGACTAAATCAAGGCTGCATAAATATTCGATGGTTGTGGTATTTGTGAGAGCAGATTTGCACCTATAAGTACCACAATCGTTGATATCGCAATATCTAGGGTGAATTGGGAACAATTGCGATCTTCGCTGTCGCTGTATATCGGGTAATTTGATCAAGTGAGCTGCCGGATCGGGCAAGCAATCCGATTGTATAAAAATTGGCTACTATGAATTCCGAGAGGGATTTAACATCAGTCCCTACACCAAGCTCATCTTTGGAGACGGCAAAATCCAGGCGCTCTGACAATAGTTTTTCCAGTAGTCCTCGGTGAGTTTTTAGTTTCTGTGCAACTACTTTGTCATGTGGTGCGACTTCAATAGTCGCATTGCAGACCATGCAACCTGTGAAACCGTTCTCCTTCGTTGTCGTTTGAATTAGAAATTTGAAGAGCGCTTCAATGCAATCGGATAGGCTTTGGTTTTTCGATATTATTGCTTCCACGCCATCAACAATCCGATTCTTATAGAGATCAAGGGCCCTTAAATATACGCCGTGTTTATCGCCAAATACGCTATATAAACCATAGAAATTGACACCAGTTTTTTCGATCAAATCCCGGATTGAGGTGTCGAAGTAACCATTTTCCCAGAAAACACGCATGGCTTTCTCCAAAGCAACTTCCGGATCAAATTCTTTTTTTCTGGGCATATACAATAATTCCATATCTTTTGATATGAAATTATTGTATAGAAAAAATGACGAATGATCAATTTTTAAAACACATGGTTAGAAGGTAAGTCAATTGTATCCTGAAGTGCAGTATGAGGAAGGCGTGGCCTGCCTGATTTTGGATAACCCGCCTTTGAATACGCTGGATTTAGATATAATTTTGGCGTTGGAAAAGCGTTTTAAGGATTTACAAAAAAAGACGCCTCTAGTTATTACGGGGAACGGAACTGCTTTCTGCGCTGGTGTTAATGTTAAGGCGTTTGCCGGATACCGCAATTCGCAAAAACAGGAAATGATTCTCGCGATTACGCGTATGACCTCGGCACTTCTATCTATTGATGCGCCGGTTGTTGCCGCTATTAACGGCCATTCCATGGGAGGTGGGTTTGTTCTTCCACTATGCGCGGACTATCGAATTTCAATTGATTGCGACAGCATTAAACACGGGCTAACAGAGGCCGAGGCAGGCATTCCCTTTCCCATTGGACCGGTGGAGATCGTAAAGCATGAACTTTCGCCGGCATTGACCAGGCAACTCACGCTTTCAAGCCGAATTGTGACGTCTCGGAAATTGCTGGAGCATTCGGTACTTGATGAACTTGCGACTGCAGAAGATCTTCAGAAAGTGTCCGTTGAACGCGC
>Ga0315338_1001008_pt1 | contig 43049 bp, 40 predicted proteins | sample ASW8metaG_FD_204518 | JGI IMG/M metagenome (GOLD analysis project Ga0315338, IMG submission 204518) | Ammonia-oxidizing marine archaeal communities from Monterey Bay, California, United States - ASW #8 | ecosystem: Environmental > Aquatic > Marine > Coastal | place: USA: California | collected... | reverse complement strand
CCAGGGATGACGATCAGCCGTCCCGGGCCGTGCCGGTGGGCCTTCTTGTAGCGCAACGGCGGGAAGACCGACATGTGGGCCGACAGCTCGGAGCCGGGCACGTACATCGCGATCGAGGAGCCGCCCGCGCCACGGCTGTCCAAGGAAACCAGCTTGTCCCAGGCCAGCAGGTCCGGCCAGAAATTCCCGCGCCACACGGTGGAGCCGATCTTGCCCCAAGCGCTGCCGAAATCCTTCGGCACGTCCTTGGCCTCGGAGAAGAAGTCATCCTTGGCTTCGTCGATCATCGAGCCATTCACGTGGGTGTTGTTGAAGAAGAAATCGGGGTCGGTGATGATCGACAGGCCAAGCGGCAGGTAGTTGAAGTGCAGTAGGCGAGCCGGATTGTCGCCGTCCATGTTCCGCAGCTCACTCCACGCATTGCGTGGGATCACGAACGCGCTTCGGGTCGACCACTCGAAGTCGCGCCGATTGTTGCTGATCTCGCCATACACCGACGCGAATCCGCGGCCACCCAGCACGTATACCAGCTCGTCCACGCCCAGCTTGAATGGCTTCAGCGATCCCCCAGGCGGTATCTCCTGGACGCGCGCTTCGGTGATGCCCTCCATATCCGTGAATCGAACGAAGGCCGTGTCGCAGCCGCGGAGGTCCCAGTGGCTGAGCTCTATGTTCCGAAGGTCGTCAACGTAGCAATCTGAGTAGAGCGGAACGCCCTTGTCAGCCTGCTGCTCGAGCCAAACGTCGTGGGTGAAATAGCTGCGTACCATGCTTTCCTCCTAGAGCCTGCCAGCATAGGGGTCGCGTCAGGCGGTCGTTCTGCTCAGCCGCCAGCGTCTGCGTTTCCCGTCGCGGGGATGGTGCGCACGCTGCGCACCAAGGATCGGCGCTGCACCGAGCGCGCAGCGCAAAGTGTAGCAGGCAGCCCGCACGCACGCAGTACACCCGAGCGCCCGAGACTACTACGCGCGCATCCAGCGAACAGCACTACGTGTCCAGCGTGCTCGAGGCGAACACTTCATCCAGCGCCAGCTTCCTGCTAGTGATGCCCTGCTCTGCGCTGTATGCGACGAAGCTCTCGATATTCGCCTTGTCGCCGCCGACCCCGTACTTCCAGGGGTCCCCCCATTCCCGCGTCTGCTCAACGAATCGCTCGCGCAGGTACATCACCGAGAATCCCGCCCGGTCGTTGACGATGTCCTGATAGGCGATCCGTTTCGCCTGCTCGAAGGCGTCGTACACACGCCGCGCAAGCCCAGGGTCTTCGCGGTCGAGCTTCTTGCTCATCACAATCAGGTGCATCGGCGTATAGATCCCCGTCTCTTGGTAGAGCTTGCGGTCCTCGGCCATGTAGTCGAAGAGTCGCTTCACGTTAGGGTCTCCCTCTAAGCGCTCCCAAGCAGGGCCGTCCGATATGTCCGTGATGATCGCATCTACCTCGCCGTCGATCAGGCGGTCCCACGGCGCTTTCCGCTCGCCCTCCGCCACCTCGACGCGAGGCAGGTCTTTGTGCACGGGGAACACTTCGCTCGTCCCGTTCGCGACCCATACCAGCGACGACGTGTCGACGCCGTGCCGGTGCTGCAGCAAACCCTGCAGCAGGATCGTGATCCCCGTGGGGTAGAAGTTGGTCCCGATCCGTTTTCCCTCCAGATCCTTCGGGCGGTCGATCCCGGCGTCGGCACGGCAAAACAAGTATTGGTAGACAGGTTTGCGCTTGATAAACAGTGGCAGCCCTATCAGCTCCCAGCCGGCCTCAATCGCGCTGAGCCAATACCCCGTATTCAAGTCACAGAGCCCGAAATCTCCGGTGCGTAGGGACGGGATGTCCTTGGTCACCATAGCCGGGGTAGGGCCCGGCACGATCTCGACACCAGGAATCTCCACGCGGCCATCCAGCAGCGGCATGGTGTGGTCGTAGCGCATGTTCGGAAACGACAATTCCATCGGTGAGCCTTTCCGCCGCGATAATGGCCGGTATCCTATCCGATTCCCCACCCCTGCAAACCGGCGCTTTCGCGGGCTCACCACCAGCCGATGGAATGGCGTTCCCTCTCTCTGCACGGCTCTCTAAATTGCCCGCCGTTCGCCCCATTCTCGCCTACGGCTACTCCGACAAACCATGGCGTATCATGGACAGCCAGTGCCCAGCATGGCTGAGGAGGTCTCGCCCCATGACCACGCTCATCACCGGAGTCGGACTCATTGGAACCTCCTTTGCCCGTTACGCGCTGGAGCTTGGTAGCCGATGAACGACCTTGCCGCCGTCTCCCTCCAGCAAACGACCCGCGCGATTGAAGCGGGCGCAAGTTCGGTAAGCATTCTCTGGCAGCATCCGGAGTCGCTCGCCTTCGTCGCCAGAGGACGGGAGCATCGGAGTGAGTTTCACGTCGACCCCACCGACGAAGTAATGTTCATGATCAAGGGGGACATGCGCCTTCACTACCGCACGCCGGATGCAGAAGAGAAAGTAGCTCTCGTTAAGGAAGGGGAGCTCATCCACTGCCCGGCCGGCACGCCTCATTCTCCACGTTTCTCTCCCGATTCCTTCGTGCTCGTTCTCGAGCGCCAGCGGAAACCGAGCGAGGACGACCAGTTCGACTGGTTCTGCGGCCGGTGCGGCTCACCTCTCTACCGCGCGGTCCGGCACGTCTCCGACTATGGCGCCGACCCCGTGTCAGCGGTGTACCGCGAGTTCTATGGAGACGATCAGCACCTCAAGTGCGCCAACTGCGGCCACGAGAACCCTCGCCCAGCCGAATAGTCCGCGCTTCGTACGCTCCCTCCTCTAGCACGCGGCGCCCGCTTCGGCTACGCTTGCCCGCATCGCGGTGGGCGACTGATCCCGTCGCGGCGAACTTGACGGCGAACATAGAGCAAAGAGGTGAGCGCATGCCGACCATCGACGCCGATTGCCATGTGATCGAATCGGACCACACATGGGACTTCCTCGACGACGCGGACCAGCGCTTCCGGCCGCAGCCGTTCGAGTCCGATGCCAACCCTGGTGTTCCCTACTGGGTGATCGACGGCAAAGTAAGACCTCGGCCATTCGGCACTCTCACGAGAGGCAGCCGCTCGGAGGAGCTATCCGGCTTCAGCCGAACCAGCCTTGCGACCCGGTCCATGGAGGACCTTGGCACCCGGCTCAAGCACATGGACGAGCTAGGAATCGACACCCAGGTCCTCTATCCCACCGTCTACCTCACCCAGATCTCCCAGAATCCCGAAACAGAACTCGCGCTGGCGAAGAGCTACAACCGCTGGCTCGCAGAGGTGTGGAAAGAGGGAGGCGGCCGACTCAGGTGGGCCGCCGTGCCCCCACTGCTGAGCATGGACGCCGTACCCGAGCAGCTCCGATTCGCCAAGGAACACGGCGCGTGCGGCGTCTTCATGCGCGGCTTCGAGGGCGACTACCTCATCTCCGACCCTTACTTCTACCCGCTCTACGAAGAGGCCAGCGCCCTCGACCTGCCGATCTGCGTGCACGCCGGCTGCGGGAATCCTGCTTTCACCGAGCTCACCAAGAACGAGGCGTTCCCACGGAACAAATTCCCCGTGCTCAGCGCCTTCCACTCCTTCTTGTACCAGGGAACGCCGGAGTTATTCCCCAAGCTCCGATTCGGATTCATCGAAGTCGCCGCCCAGTGGATCCCGTACATGCTGGTCGACCTGAAGCGCAGGATCGAGCGTGACGGTGGAGCGTTCAGCTCCAAGCCCATGGCCGACGGCCGGATGTTCGTGGCATGCCAGACCAACGACGACCTCGGTTACATCCTCAGCTACGGCGTTGAAGACAACCTCGTCATCGGCTCGGACTACGGTCACTCAGATACCTCGAGCGAGCTCGAGGCGCTTCGGGAACTCAGAACCAACGGCAACATCGACCCATCAATCATCGATCGCATCCTCGGTGACAACCCGCGGCGGCTCTACGGTATCTAGAAAACGACGAATCAAAGGGCTTTGGGAACGCATATCGACGTTGACAGCCATGAGTTACAGGGGTACTGTCCGCGCACCTGAGCATCGCTCCATCGAATCCATCCGGAAGTCCGTCCGCGACTCGGCTGCTGCGTTCTATGGGGTTTCCGTCCCCGAACCCCTGGCCGTCGGAAGCCTCGCAAAGCTATTAAGGACAGCAGCGAACACGCAAGGAGAATCTATGGCGACCCAGAAGCAGAAGGTCAACGCACCGAGCAAGGAAGTCACGTTTGCCAACGTCTGGGAGAACGTCAAAGACACGCGGTCCCGGCAGCGCATCGGCCTGGCCCACGAGGCCAACGACATCGGGATCGCCATCAACTGCTATGCCCCCGGTGCCCGCAACGAGATGCACTACCACGTCGGTACCGGGCAGTCGTTCCTCGTCCTCAAGGGTCCTTGCGTGATTCGCCACCGCCACAAAGATCTACCTCCGGAAGACACCATCGAGACCACCATGCAGGAAGGCGACTGCGTCCTGATCCCCGCCAACGTCTACTACCAGTTGCACAACCCCGGACCTGACCACCAGGTGGTGCTCTACCAGGTCAAGCAGCCCGGCGACATGATTGCCGTAGAGGGCAAGGGTGTAATGAACAACAAGGACTACTTCACGCAGAAGCGCGAAGATTCCCACGACCTGAAGCAATTCGCTGAGGAAGTTCCGACGCTCAGCAAGTAGTAGCGCATAGCGCCTATCAACCTGCGAGGAGGGTAGCCATGCTTAAAGGCTTTCCCATGAAGTGGCTGATCGTTGCCGTTGCATCCCTGACCCTGGCGGTCGCCTGTGGCGGGGACGATCCGACCGCCACGCCGGTGCCACCGGCCGCCACGCCGACAACCGCGGCCCCAGCGGCCACCGCGACCCCGACGCCAACCCTGGTGCCGGGTGCGCCCACGCCCACGCCACGCCCGCCCACGCCAACGCCCAAGCCTAAGCCCACGGCAACCCCTCCGCCGTCCTTCGATGCCGAGGCGCATTTCAAAGGCAAGACGATTCGGTTCGTGTCAGTCTCCCCGCCAGGTGGCGGCACCGATACGCAGGCGCGCGTCATCGCGGCCCGCTTCGGGCAGTTCCTGCCCGGCAACCCGCGCATAGTCGTCTCCGACATCCCCCGGGTCGCCGGCTACAACTACATGCATCAGGCCAAGCCAGACGGCTACACGATCATGTACAAGCCAAGCCCTGGACTCGAGCGTCAGCTCGAACCAGACGCCAAATTCAAGATTCATGACTTCGAGATCGTCGCCTCCGTCGGCCTCGCTCCCCAGGGATGGGTCGCCACGAAAGAGGCGCCCTACGACACGCTAGCCGAAGCCATCGCTGCCGGACCTGGGGGCGCGCCCTTAGTCATGGCCGAATCGGTCGCCGGCGAAAAGAACTTGCTGGGAGGCCCGCTCACCGCGTCATTCTTGTGCGACCGCCTGCAGATGCCATGCAAGATGCTCCGCGTGGCTGAAGCCGGTACCAACTCTCAACTCTTGATGATGGAGCGCGGGGAGATCAACAGCAACCTGCGTGGCGCCCTGTGGACCAACCTCTACGCCTTGCGGCCGGGCAAGGTCGCCGACGGAACCTTCAAGGTCCTCGGCATTGCCGGGCCTCCCGATCTCCCGTTCATCCAGAACAAGGAGAAGGACGTTGAGGTCGTCAATGCCTTCGAGTACCTTGCTGAGAAGGACAAGGCCGACTACGCGCTGGTTTCTTACCCGTCGACTCTGTTCATCAAAGCCATGGGCCTGCCGCCCGAGGCGCCCGACCATATCCTCAATCTCTATCGAGACGCGTTCGCAAGAGCCATAGCGGACGATACCTTCGCAGAGGCCCTGTCTCGGGTAGCGGGCTTCGACGTTCGGCTGACGTACTTGCCCGGGGAGAAGATCCAGCCGGTGCTGCGTGAGACATCCATCACGTACCTGGAGAACCAGCCAAGGATTAAAGAGCTCCAGGCTCAGTTGTTCAAGTACTGGAAATAAGCTTCAGCTAACGCGATGAGCCGGCGCCGTTTGCGGCGCCGGCTCATCGCTGCCTCCCGCTTCGTAAGGACAGCACCGCGAAACCATGTTCGACGCGACCCTAACGGGACTTGGATATCTGCTCGAACCCCAGTATTGGTACGCCTTTTGGGCGGCCATGTTTCTGTCAATCTTCGTGTCTGTCGTTCCTGGCGTTTCTTCCATCCTAGTGATGGCGATCACGCTTCCATTCATCATTCTCAATGTTTCCGACCCCGCCATTGGCATCGTCATGCTGGCGGCCATCGCCGGAACCAACAACACCCTCGACTCTATCCCCGCCGTGCTGCTCGGCTTGCCTAGCTCGGCCACCCAGGTCACGTTCCTCGAAGGCCACCAGCTCGCGCGCCAAGGCAAGGCCGCGCACACGCTAGGTGCCATCTTCTCCGTGTCCGCCATAGGCGGCGTCTTCGGTGCACTCATCCTTGCGGTGTCCATCCCCGTCATCAGGCCGTTCGTCCTCTCGTTCAGCTTCGGCGAGATCGCCGTTATAGCCCTCTTCGGGCTCGCCATGGTTTCGATCCTCAGCCGGGGAGCGATGCTCAAGGGACTCACCGCTGCCTGCATCGGACTCCTCTTAGCATGCGTCCGTATCGAGCCTTTCAACGGCGCTGAGCGGTTTATCTTCGGCTGGTACGACCTCGTCGAAGGGCTTCCGGTCATCGCTGTCATAGTGGGCGTATTCGCCCTACCAGAGATCATCGATCTGTCCATCCGAGGGCGAGCCGTCTCTTCGGGCAGATCGAGCGACATTTCCACGGCAGAAGTGTGGAGGGGCGCTCTCTATGGTCTCAAGGAATGGAAGGTCACGCTTCGTCAGTCCTCATTCGGGGTGGTGCTAGGCGCGATCCCTGGCGTCGGCAGCTCCGTGGTCGACTGGCTCAGCTATGCCTTCGGCATGATCTTCGTCAAGGACCGGAGCATGATCGGCAAGGGTTGGCTCGACGGGGTCCTGTTCGCGGAAGCCGCCCAGAACTCAAAGGAGGGCGGGCAGGCGATTCCGACCCTGGCTCTCGGCATCCCCGGAGGCACAGGGTGGGTCATCATCATGGTTGCGATGATGGCCTACGGGGTCTCTCCAGGGCCGCAGATGCTCGACCCCGACGGTACTGCGCATATCACCGTAGTGCTCGTTATCACGCTTGCGCTCGGCAACCTGATGATCACTGTGCTCGGGTTGCTCGCGGCGCGCCAAATGGTGCGGCTTACCACGATCCCCTATCCCGCCGTCGCAGCCACGATCACTCCCATCGTGATCCTGACAGCCTACCTCCAGTTCCTCGGCTGGATCGCGATCCCCATCGTGATGATCTTCACGGGGGTCGGTCTGGTGATGAAGATCTACGGCTGGCCGCGGCCTCCGCTGATTCTCGGATTCATTCTCGGTAAGGTGATCGAGAACAACTTCTGGTCCGGTATATCCGTCCACGGCGCGTTCGGACTTGCCACGCGGCCACTCACCATCATCCTGATGCTCTTCATCATCGCGACCGTCGTGGGGCTGAACGTTGCTCTCTCCCGCAACGACAGCGTCCTCAACGCGGATCAGGGCATGCAACAGTCAACCACTGCCATTGCGAAAGAGCGAGGCTCCTCGCGGCTGCCGTCGTTCCATTGGGAATGGGAGAACATTGTCCCCCTAATCCTGATCATCGCCGGCACTCTCGGTGCCATCGAGTCCATGGGATTCTCCGACAGGGGTAGGCCTTTCCCGCTGTACACCAGCGCCGCCATCGGAGTGCTGTCTCTGTTGATCTTCCTTCGCTCATCGTTCAAGGCAAAGCAAGAATCAGACATTCAAATCATGGATCTAGCCATGTCCAGCTCTGGGGAACCCGGGGCAGGCAGGCGCGCCTTGATCATTTCCGGGCTGCTCTTCCTCTACATGGCCTCCGCAGTGGCCATCGGGATCGAGTACGGTGCGATTATCTTCGCCGCTCTATCACCTATCTTCCTCATGCAAGGGAAGTGGAAATGGATTGCTTCGGCCATCTCCACAGCCCTCGTCTCGATCTTCATATACGGTTTCGCTGGCTATCTCATGGCCACGGTGTGGCCCACGCCCGCTCTGCCGGGCTGGCTCGGCTTCAACTAGCCGGCCGGAAAGGGACAAACAATGGGCATCCTCAAAATCGAAGGTGTCACGCACTGGTCGATCCCGGTCAACGACCTCGAAGAGTCGGAGGCGTTCTACGGCGACTTGCTTGGTCTCGACTTCATCGGGCGGCTTGGAGGAACGCTGATGTCGTGCTACGGGGTAGGGGAGCATCGCATCCTGCTCTGCGTGCGGGAGAAACCAGGCGAGCCCGAGGATCGGATCCACCACTCCCTGACCGTCACTCCGGAGACCCTCGAGCTAGCCTGCAAGGTGTTCAAGGAGCGAGAGGTCCCTATCGTTGACCTGATCTACCGGGCGACCGGCACCTTCATCGGGCGCGAGCTCTACTTCCTCGATCCGAGCGGCAACAAGCTCGAACTGCGCGACCCCACCTGGTCAAAGGGCATGCCCGAGCCGACCTACGACGAGATCACCGCCTCTTAGGTCTACGCAGGGAAGACTCACGTTGGAGCGGGAGACCGGATTTGAACCGGCGACATCTTGCTTGGAAGGCAAGAGCTCTACCGCTGAGCTACTCCCGCTCGTGAGCTGTTAGGCAAGCTGGCGCGTTGGCACCATCGCCTCGAGCAGCCGCTGAGAAGCGGCCACGTTTTCCAGCACCACCTGGTCGAACACGTCTGGGTCGTACGCGCGCGGCTTGCGATAGCCGCTGACCTCTCGCACGTGCTGAAGCGCGGCCGACCGAAACTCACCGCTCGTCGCGAACGCCTCTTCGGTACTCAGCATCTTAATGCTTCGACACATGCTCGCCACTCCGCGTTGTCACTTGCCGCCACTTCGCTAGTCGGCGACCTCGAACACCGCATCGATCGAAACCACCCCATCGAACGGGTTCCGCGTTACGCCCATCGAGCTACGCGCATGCTTCCCATTCTCTCCGAACAGCTCCACCAGCAGGTCGGAGCAACCGTTCACAACCAGGGCGTACTGGTTGAACTCCGCGGTCGCCTGCACCATGCCGAACACCTTCACGACGTGCTTCACCTTGTCTAGGTCACCAACGACGCTCTTGACGTTCGTCAGCATCCGCAGGCAAGTACGGCGGGCCGCCTCGTAGCCGTCCTCTAGCGTGCAGTCTTTGCCCATCACGCCCGTGATGTTGCTCTCGTTCGTCCGAGGTCCTACTGCCGACGTGAACACCAGATCACCCGCGCGATACGCGACCAGATAGCTCCCCGCCGGTGCGACGTGCTCTGGCAGCTCCAGTCCAAGTTCGGCCAGTTTGTCCTCGATACGTGACATCAGATACCTCGTGGGGATGGCTTCAGGCGCCCGTTCATTATAGCGGGGCGACCCGCTCAGGATGGCGGCGCCCCCATATCCTCTTCCTCGCGCTTCGCCGTTTCCTTGCCCAACATGGCCAATAACAGCGCGGACACACTCAGAATCACCGCCACCGTCACGAAGGCGGTCGTGAAACTGAACAGATCGGCTAGGCCTCCGATCAACAGTGGGCCGGTGATCTGGCCCACGTTGGTGTACAGCGACCACACGCCCAGGTACGCGCCACGTCGATCGACAGGCGCCAGGTCCATCGCATAGACCTGAAGTGTCCCCGTACCGATCGCCTCGGCTACCCCGAATACGATCACCGCGATCAACGCTGACGCGAACCCGGTCGTGCCCGCCATGAGGTACGTGGCCACCCCCGTCAGCAGCAGCCCCACAAAGAGCAGCCACTTGCGACCCCAGCGATCCGCCACGAACCCGGCGGGGAGGGAGCCGGCCAGCGCGAAGAACCCCGCGATGGCTATCAGGTTCCCGATCTGAACCTTGCTCAGCCCGGCCACGATCTCCATCTGCACAGGGAACAGAGTCCTGAACACGCCCGTTCCCCCGACGACCAAGCCGAATCCGATCGTGCCCACCCCAAGCGCCACGAAATCCCGGTTGCGGAACATGGTCAAATCCGGCAGTCGGAGCCCGCGGCGAGGTCCGGTCTGGACAGGCTTTGGCGCTTGCGGATGGCGAAGCTCCCGCATCCACAGCACCGTCACGACGATCACCACAACCTTTGCAGCCGCGATGAACAGGAACACGTACCGGAGACCCAGTGTTCCAGCGATCAGTCCGGAGACCAGCGGTCCAACGAGCAGCCCGGTGCGCGCGGATACCTCACGCACAGCCACCGCACGGCCTCGGCTCTCGGTCGTTGTCGCGTCCGCCATGAGCGCGTTCGCACTCGTCATCCACACCGCGATGCCGATACCTCCCACGATCTCCAGCAGGAAGAAGTAGATGTAGTCCTGTACGAAGAAATCCAGCACCATCGCGATGATGTGGAGGATCGAGCCAATCACCACGAACGGCCGCCGGCCAAAACGGTCCGCCAGATACCCAGTCACCGGCCCGGTCACCAACCGAGGCGCCGCACTGATGGACGAGATGAGCGCCACCAGCAAGAACGTGCCACCGAGCTGGTAGCCGAAAAGAGGCCGCACCAACCACAGACCGCCCGTCCCGAATGCCCAGAAGAAGAACATCAGGAACACCGGCAAAGTCTCGGGGCTCAGTACCTGGCGGATGCTCGGGCGGGATGGCGGCTCTCTCACGCGGTTGGACCGCGGGTGGCACGCTCAAGAGGAGTGCTTGGCAATACGTGCACCGGAAACGCGCGATCGATCGAGACCCACGCGTGAGATCTCACAAATGGTAACACGGGCATAGCGAGACCCCGGTACAATCACCTCATGAGCGTTCCACAACCCGCGTGGGAGCGATTCAGGCCGCGTCCAGCTATTGGATCCCATTTGCTAGGCTTCCCTGAAGTCATCTCCACCATGGACATCGCCTGGGAGCTTGCCGAGTCGTCCGCAGCGCACGGCACCGCCGTGCTCGCGGACGTGCAGACGCAAGGCCGTGGTCGCTTCTCGCGCCGTTGGGTGGCCGACCCCAGCACCTCCCTACTCCTATCTGTCATCCTGCGTGGTGAAGCCGTCCCGCTAGGCCCACTCAGCACGGTTGCTGTGGGCCTAGGGGTTCGGGCAGCGGTCACGCACCTCGCGCCGATCGACTGCGCCCTCAAGTGGCCAAACGACGTGCTCGCTTCCGGTCGCAAGCTGGGCGGCATACTGGTCGAGTTGCGCACCACCGAGCAAGAAGCCACCGCCGTTATCGGCGTGGGCCTCAACCTCAGTCTCGACGTCGCCGTCCACGATCTGCTGCGAGATACCGCTACCAGCGTAGAGCGAGAGAGTGGGGTGCTGGTTCGTCCCGTGGACGCCGCTGACGCGGTGCTCGACGCAATCGATGCCGCACTAGAAGAGCTACGCGGTGGCGCCGACCTCATCCCGGAGTGGCGAGCCTCGTTGGCAACACTCGGTCAGCACGTCACGGTCCATCGGCGCCAGGGTGAGATCACCGGGTTGGCCGAAGACGTCGATAGCGATGGTCACCTGCTTCTGCGTACCCGCGATGGGATCCTGCACGTGCTCGCCGAAGGCGACGTCACACTCGCGGGCTGAGTAGCGTAACGGGCCCGCTGGCTCGTCGTTGCGCCGTTGCGGTAGAATGATATGCCGCCGGCCGCTGCCTGCGGCAGCAGTGCAGACCGTGCGGAGAAGCCCGTTGCAGTCCGTCCAAGACTATTCCCCAGCCGCCTGGCGGCGGCTCGCCATCATCCGCGACAGGCTCGAGCGATTCCTCGATCGGCGTGGCTACGGCGTTGTGGCCACCCCCATCCTTGAGCAAACCGACCTCTTCCTGAAGAAGTCCGGTGGCGAACTCGCTGCCCGGATGTTCAGCTTCATCGACCCCAGCGGTCACCGCGTCAGCCTGCGCCCCGAATTCACTTCATCCGTGGTGCGCGCCTTCATAGACGGCACCTACGATGCCCCTATGCCCATGCGGTGCCAGTACTGCGGCCCCGTCTTCCGGTACGAGGGTGCTCAGGAGCGCGCCTCCTCGAACGGGTCCGTCGAGGCCTCCGGAAGCATCGAGTTCCAGCAACTCGGTGCCGAGATCATCGGCGCCGCGGGTCCCAAGGCCGACGCCGAAGTCATCGCGCTCGCTGTCCAGGGACTCACAGCGCTGGGTGTCAAGGGCCACAAACTGCGCATCGGGCACATGGGCGTGGTCAACGCCATGCTCGACGGCCTAGGCCTCTCCGAGCGGGCCCGCGTTTTCATCCTGAGCAGCTTCCCGGCGCTACGCAGCGGCGAGTCGGGCATGGACGACGTCCGTGCGCGCGCCACGAGCCTGGGTCTCCTCGGGCATGAGCGCACTCATCGCCTCACCGAGCTCACCCGGCGTATGCCGCCTGAGCAGGCCGAAGGCATGGTCGAGGGATTCCTCGCTCAAGGTGTGGCCGGCCTCACAGGACAGCGCACGCCTGAAGAGGTGTTCCAGCGGTACCTCAAGAAAATCCGCGAAGTCGGCGTTCCCGAAATCGTGGAAAAGGCGCTGGGCCTCTCGGCCGAACTCGTCACCCTATCCGGCTCCGCCAGCCGCACTCGGGGTAAGCTTGGCGCGTTGGCCAAGCGGTTCGGGCTCGGCGAAGAGGTGCTGAAGCCACTCGACGACGTTCTGGAGGCGCTCTCCCAGTACGAACTGAGAGGCGTACCCGTCGTCCTGGACCTCGGCATGGCCCGCGGCATCGCTTACTACACCGGCGTCGTCTTCGACATCGACCACGCACGCATCAAGAATCGCCCCGACCTCGGTGGAGGAGGACGGTACGATGGCCTGGTCAAGGCGCTCGGTGGGCCAGACGACCTCCCTGCCCTCGGCTTCGCCTACTCCTTGGACCGCGTCTCGGAGCTGCTTCCTGCCGACTTCGGGTTCGAAGAGATGGATGGCACGGTGCGCGTGCTGGTCACGGCGCCTGGCGACGGCATCGCCCAGGCCGTCGCGACAGCAGAGCGCCTCCGCGCCCGAGGCATCCCTGCCGAGCTCGATCTGCAGGGCCTGAGCGACATAGCAGCAGCCAAGTACGCCCGTGCTCGCGGCATACAGACCGTCATGCGGATAGGCAAGGATGGAGATATCGATGAGCGGGCAGTCTAACGGCAGCCAGGAATTCGGTGCCAGCCGCGCGTCGGGGGGCAGCCTTCGCCTGGCCATCCCCAGCGACGGAGCGATGTCCGAGCCGACCATGCGCTTCCTCGAGGAGTGCGGCATGCCCGTGCACCGTCCATCCCCGAGGCGCTACACGGCCACGATTCCAGCCATAGACGGTATCGAGGTCATCTACCAGCGCACGTCCGACATCACCTCCAAGGTCGAGGATGGCAACGCCGACATCGGCCTCGTGGGGTTCGACAACTTCCAGGAAAGTCGCATCGAAGGCGGTGACACGCTCCTGATCATGCCCGGGCTCGGATTCGGCAGATGCGAGTTGGTTGTTGCCGTACCCGATTCCTGGGTGGATGTGGACTCCATGGCCGACCTCGCTGACCTCGCCGTCGAGTTCCGCGAGACGGGGCGCGAGCTGCGCGTCGCTTCCAAATACCCACGCCTCGCGAGCCGCTTCCTCTTCCGTAACGGCGTGAACTACTTCAGCCTCGCATCCGTCTCCGGCACGCTGGAAGCCGCACCCTCCATGGGTTACGCCGACATCATCCTCGACGTCACGGCCAGCGGCGTCACGCTCCGCGAGAACCGGCTCAAGCGCCTGGAGGACGGCACCGTCCTCGTCTCGGAGGGATCCCTCGTCGGCAACAGGGCGCTGCTCCGACAGCACCGAGACCGCCTGGAGACCGCGCGCGAGATCATCGAACGCATCGAGGCCCACCGCAGTGCCGAGGTCTACCTACGCATCACCGCCAACGTTGAGGGAGACTCCGAGGAAGCCGTTGCGGCCAAGGTGCTTGAACGGCCGGAGACCGTCGGCCTGCAGGGACCAACGGTTGCTCGGGTCTTCGCTCCAGACGGCAAGCTATGGTTCGCGGTCACGGTCTACGTCGACAAGCAGAATCTCACCACCGTCGTCGATCACTTCCGAACCATCGGCGGGGCGTCCGTGACCGTCTCGGACGCAAGCTATGTCTTCGGACAGGAGAGCTCGGCCTACGCAGCCTTGCTAACCGAGCTCGGACTAGCGTGATGCGTATCGTCCACGGCATGGCCGCGGGCATGGAGTTGATGAGCCGCCGTCCCGGCTACACGGAGCCTCAGCTCTCACCGGCCGCACTCAAGAGGAACCAAGAGATCTTCGGAGAGTCGCTGTCCGCATCCGACGCGGTTCGGCGCATCGTTGCCAGCGTGCGCGAGCTCGGAGACAACGCCGTGCGTGAGTTCGCGCGCATCTTCGACGACGCTGCGATCGAGAGCCTCGAAGTACCGCGGGAGCGGTTGATGGAAGCCGCCGATTCGCTGCCCTCCGATCTCCGCGACGCCCTCGAAACCGCTGCTTCACGCATCATGGCCTACCACACAGCAAGCATGCCCCAGGCCTGGAGCAACGCAGGCGCGGGCTACGGAGTACGCATCGTTCCCATCGAGAGGGTAGGGCTCTACGTGCCCGGTGGCACTGCGCAATACCCTTCCACGGTACTAATGTCGGCCATACCTGCGAAGACCGCCGGCGTCCCGGAGGTCATCCTGTGCACGCCAACGCCAAGCCCCGTGACGTTGGCGGCCGCCCACATCGCGGGCGTCGACCGCCTCTTCCAGATCGGCGGAGCCCAGGCCATCGCGGCGATGGCATTCGGCACCGACAGCGTCCCACGGGTCGACAAGATATGCGGTCCTGGCAACATGTTCGTCTCTATCGCCAAACGCGAGGTGTACGGCCAGGTAGACATCGACGGGCTCTACGGACCCACGGAGACCATCGTCATCGCCGACGATTCGGCCGATCCAGAGCTCGCGGCGGCCGATCTGCTCGCCCAGGCAGAGCACGACGAGCTCGCCTCACCCATACTTATCACGACCGGCTTGGACGCGGCCGAGCGCATCGCATCGGAGGTCGAGCGACAAATCTCCACCCTCAACAGAGGACCGATCGCGAGGGCCGCCGTCGATGCCCAGGGCGCCGTCGTTGTCGTCGACACCATCGCCGAGGCGATAGAGCTCGCTAACGCCTACGCGCCGGAGCACCTCTGCCTCCTCGTGCGAGACGCTGCATCCTTCACCGGCCTCGTGCGCAACGCGGGGGGCATCTTCGTCGGCGAGCACTCCCCTGAGGTCATCGGGGACTATGTCGCAGGCCCCAGCCACGTCATGCCTACCGGAGGGACCGCTCGCTTCACCTCATCGCTCGGCGTGCAGGCCTTCCTGCGGCACATACCTGTGATCTCCCTCGATAGTGAGACGCTGAACCAAGTCGGCCCAGCGGCCGCTGCCATTGCGAGAGCAGAAGGGCTCACGGGTCACGCCCACGCCATCGAGTTGCGACTCGAGGGGTCAGGCGTCGACAAAGACTTCTTCTCGGAGGCCCGGTGATGGCCGATCGCAAGGATGCACTGAGCCTGGTGCGTCCGCACCTCCTGGCCCTGAATGGCTACGAAGCGGTCGAGCCGCCGGAGGCCCTTGCCGAGCGCGCCGGCATACCCGCCTCACAGGTCGTGAAGCTGGACGCCAACGAGAATCCCTACGGCCCGTCACCGAAGGTCGCAGCGGCGCTTACCAACCTACGGACGCATCTGTATCCGGACCCGGCACAAGTAGCAGCGCGTCGAGCGGTCTCGGCCTACATCGGCCTCCCGCCGGAGCACATCGTCGTGGGCAGCGGCAGCGACGAGATCATCGACCTCGCGTTCCGCTCGGTACTTGATCCGGGAGATGCGGTGGTCAACTGCACCCCAACGTTCGGCATGTACGTCTTCACCGCTCATGTATGCGGCGCCACCACCATCGACGTGGAGCGAGACCAGCTTTTCGCGATCGACGTCGACCGAATGCTGATCGCCGCCAAAGATACCTCGGTGAAGATCATCGTCGTCGCATCCCCCAACAACCCTTCAGGGAATGCAACTCCCGTGAGCGACCTCCGGCGCCTACTCGATTCAGACTGCTTGGTCATCGTGGACGAGGCGTACGTGGAGTTTGGCGCCGAGAGCGTCACGCCCTTGGTCGCGGAGTACCCGAACCTTCTGGTGCTGCGGACGCTGAGCAAGTGGGGAGGGCTCGCCGGTCTGCGGGTCGGCTATGGCCTCATGGCCCCGGAGCTGGCGGAGCTCCTCATGCGGGCGAAGCTCCCCTACAACGTCAATCAGGCAGCTGAGGCCGCGCTGCTCGCCTCCCTGGAAGACACCGCGACGCTCAACACCCGAGCACGCCAGATCGTCGCGGAGCGAGGCCGCATGTTCGACGCTCTGGCTGGCCTGCCGGGCCTCGATCCTCTGCCATCCGACACCAATTTCATCCTCTGTCAGGTGCCCGACGGTCGCGGCAAAGCGGTCTACGAAAGCCTCGCTGCCCAGGGCGTCTTCGTGAGATACTACGCGCGCGGCAAGCTTGCTGACTACCTGCGCATCAGCATCGGTACCGAGAACAATACCGACCGTCTGATCGCCGCATTGCGAACCACACTCGCCGCCTGAGCCGGCATCGTGAGGCCATGGCAAACCGCACCGCCATCTACAACCGCAAGACCGGCGAAACCGACGTCTCCGTACGCATCGGCTTGGACGGTACCGGCGAGTCCACTATCGACTCGGGCAACGGCATGCTCGACCACCTCCTCAACCAGCTCTGCCGTCACGGTCTGATCGACCTCGACGTCAAGGCCAGCGGTGACAGCAAACAGACCGGGTGGCACCACACGGTCGAGGACTGTGGTATCGCCATGGGCCGCGCCTTTGCCGAGGCAATCGGTGACGGCACGGGCATCCGCCGCATGGGACATGCCCTCGTGCCCCTCGACGAGGCTCTCGCGCGTGTCGCCATGGACATCAGCGGGCGAGGGCACGCCGTCATCGAGCTTGGCGTATCGGGGACCACCATCGGCGACCTACCCGGGGATCTCGTACGGCACTTTCTTCAGTCGTTCGCGACCGAGGCCCGTATCACCCTGCACGTCACCGTACTCGCGGGCGTGAACGCGCACCACAAGGTGGAGGCTTCCTTCAAGGCGCTAGCCAAGGCGATCCGCGACGCTACCGAACTCGATCCGCGGGCCGCAGCCAGCGTTCCCAGCACCAAGGGCACGATCTCGGGCTAGCTCGCGGAGGCGATATCGGTGGTGTAGGACTCGATCACGGGATTCGCGAGCAGCTTCTCGCACATCTCCCTCACCTGCCTGCTTGCGGCGTCCTGGTCGACGGCGTCAAGCTCCAGCGTCAGGAACTTACCCACCCGTGTATCAGTCACACCGGTGAACCCGAGTGAATGCAAGCTGCTTAAGACCGCATTGCCCTGCGGATCGTTCACCGTAGGCTTGAGTACGACGTGGACCTGCGCATTGAAACGCATCCCTAGGACGCGCCCGTTTGGGTCGCCGCAGCTTCCGCCCCGCAGGTCGCGTCCAAGAAGAGTGGGCCTGCGTTCGAGTGCGTGCTGATGAATCGTTGCATCCCGGCGCGGTCGTCGGGCTCGTACGTCTCCGTGACTCCCCAGGCAGTCAGCACCACCTGACCGGCTGGCACCGATCCATGCGGCTGCGCCACGATGCACGCCGGGTAGTTTTGCTGTTCTTCGATGAACTCACGGAGCACCAGGACCGCGGCTGGATCCGTCACGTTGTGATTAATCGCCACCGCCCCTTGCTCGAGATTGCGGACCACCGCCTCTTCGGCCAGTTGAGTTGAAGATATGCCCCAAGGCGCGGGCTCCTGGTACCTTGGCCCCGAGGTAGGTGGCAACGTCGTATACGGCTCGTGCGCAGCATCGATCGCGATCACCTCGCCGGCCATGATCGGCACAGCGGTGCCTACTTGCTCGGGCACCGGCTGGTCCGACCCGTCGTTCGCCTCCGGATTGTGCACCGTGCCCAAACCCCCGAGCGAGGGGACGACGAGCCCAGCTATCAGCATCAGCGCGATGGATCCACCACCTATGCCGAGAAGGGTGCGGCGGCGCGTCTTGCGACCCGCTGAGCGCCGTCTCCGCTCGTCGCGTGAGACCGTGCGCTTCGACGCGCGCTTGTGGAGATCGAAATGCCCAGGGGCGACGCGGGCGTCTGCCTCTTTGGGCTCGACGGGCTCCTCGGGCGCGTCATCCTGGTGGACAGCGCCCTCTTCTTCTTGCTCAAGCAGTTGCTTGTCACGTTCTTCGTCCGTCATCATCCGCTTCCGCCCTCGCTAAGCCAGCGCCTGCCCCGTGATACGGCGGTACGCTTCGAAGTAACGCTCTCGTGTCTTGTTTACGATCTCGTCCGGCAGCTCGGGCGCGGGTGGTGTTCGGTCCCAATCCTGCGTCAGCAGCCAATCCCGTACGAATTGCTTGTCGTAGTTCGGCTGGGACTTGCCCGGCGCGTAGCCGCTACCCTCCCAGAACCTGCTCGAGTCCGGGGTCAGCACCTCGTCGATCAGGATCACTTCGCCGTCCCTGATACCGAACTCGAACTTCGTGTCGGCAATGATGATGCCATTCTTCGCCGCCAGGGAATGCGCCTGGGTGAAGACGGCGAAGGAGAGATCACGCAGCTGCTGGGCCAGATCGGCGCCGATCAGCGCGGCAACCTCTTCCATGGCCATAGGCTCGTCGTGGCCGATCTCCGCCTTGGTCGTCGGCGTGAAGAGCAGTTCCGGGAACTTGCTCCCGTCCACGAGCCCGGCTGGCATCGGTATCCCGAAGACGGTTCCTGTCTCGTTGTAGTCGACCAGCGCAGACCCTGTCAGATACGCCCGTACCACGCACTCCACGTCGATGCGCTCGGCCCGCTTCACGATCATTGACTGCCGTGCAATCTCCGAAGGAAGCGAGCTAATCTTCTCATGCGATGCTAGGGCTCCCAACGCATCGGGGTCGTCGGCGAGCCCGATCAGATGATGCGGTACGATGTGCCCTATCTGATCGAACCAGAACCGCGACATACGGCTTAGGATGAAACCCTTGTCGGGGATGCCGTTCGGCAGTACCACGTCGAACGCCGAGATACGATCGGTCGCGACCATGAGCAACAACCCGTCGCCCAGGTTATAGGTATCCCTTACCTTGCCGCGGTGCAGCAGATCGGGGAGGTCTGTCTCAAGCAATGGCATTGGTGCGCTCCTCAACGGTCAAGCCGACACGATCAAAGATCGCGTCCACGTTCCTGATGTAGTACCTGTAGTCGAACAAACCAGCGAGCTGATCAGCAGAGAGTCGGTCCTGAACGGCGGCGTCGCTCTTCACCAGCTCACGGAAATCGGCCGACTGCTCCCAGGTGGTCGCCGCATGTGATTGCGCCAGGTGGTAGGCATCGTCACGGGACATGCCCGCCTCCACCAGCGCCAGCATCACGCGCTGCGAGAAGATGATCCCTCGCGTCGACTCGATATTCGCCATCATCCGGTCTGGGAAGACGCGCAGGTCTTGGATCACTCCCGTGAACAGATCCAAGATGTAGTCGAGCGCCATGCACGCATCCGGCAACACGACGCGCTCGGCGGAAGAGTGGGATATGTCCCGCTCATGCCACAGCGCCACGTTCTCCAGTGCGGTGACCGAATGCCCGCGTATCAGACGTGCCAGCCCACACACCCGCTCGGACAGCTCGGGATTGCGCTTGTGTGGCATGGCTGAAGACCCCGTCTGCCCTTCGCCGAACGCCTCCTCCACCTCATGAACCTCTGTGCGCTGGAGCGAGCGAATCTCCGTCGCAAATTTCTCCAACGATGCGGCGATCACCGCCAGCGTCGTGATGAACTGGGCGTGGCGGTCCCGCTGCACGACCTGGTTCGAAAGCGGGGCGTAATCGATCTCCAGCGCCTCACACGCGTAGGTCTCCACCTCGAGCGGGACCGTGGCATGCGTCCCGACCGCTCCGGAGATCTTCCCCACGGCGACCTGCTTGCTCGCATCGACGAGGCGCTGCCGGTTGCGCCGCATCTCGTCCCACCACAGCGCCAGCTTCAAGCCGAAAGAGGTCGGCTCCGCATGCACGCCATGCGTACGGCCCATGATCAACGTCTGCTTCTCTTCCAGCGCCCGCCGCGCGAGCACCCCGATCAGCGAATCGACCTCCTGGAGCAGGATGGCCGAAGCGTCACGGAGCTGGAGCGCGGTCGCCGTGTCCCAGACATCATTGGAAGTCATGCCAAGATGGATCCATCTACCCTCGGGGCCCAGACTCGAGGTCACCGAATACAGGAACGCTGTCATGTCGTGGCGCGTCTGCTGGAATTTCTCGTCCAGCTTCGCAGGATCCCACGTTGCCGAGCGCAGCAGCGTCATGTCACCTTCAGGAATGGTTCCGAGCCGTGTCCACGCCTCGCACGCAGCCACCTCAACCGCCAGCCAGCGGTCGAACTTGCCGGACTCGCTCCAGATGGCCTTCATGGCTTCCCTGGCATACCGATCGATCAAAGCTTCATCTCTCTTACCGCCGCCTGCGATGCACGCAGTCGGTCATGGCATCATATCCGCCGGTAGCGACCGTACGTAGTCGAGCACCACGTGGAAATCGGTGAGCTCGAGGTGCGGGATCCCCTGCGCGCGGCAGAAGCTGAGCAAGCCGTCGCGCGCGAACACGTAGTCCGCTTTGCGGGCAGGGCAGGTATCGGAGATACCGTCGCCGGCATACAGCACCATCTGCCCAGGCTCGCGATACTCCTCGATGATGTGGCACTTGCAGTTGCCCGGGAACCAATCGCAGGCCTCACTAGAGAAGCGGTAGGTGAAAGAGGTTCGTCCATCAGTCTCGTTGGTGTGCACCGCGAAGAAGGGTAACTCTTCCAACCCCGATTCCTCCAAGAGGGCGCGCACGTAAAAATCGAGCCCATGGCTCACGATCGCCAGCTCTATCCCGTGGTCCGCACAGTACCCCGCAAGCTCCACGAACCCCGGCCGGAGTGCCGCCTTTTCTTTCACATAAGCGGCCTGCTCTTCTTGCGACGAGCGCATCTGCGCAAACGCGGCCTCCTGATACTCAGCGAGCGTAATCTCCGCCCCAAGGTAACGCTGGTGGAGATCTCGCCAGTGGGGAGCGCCCGCGCTGAACGGGACGGGTTGGAAGTGGTTGAGCAACAGAGTCGCGACGTTTCGGTCGGCGGCGGTGTCATCGAAGTCACAGAGGATAACCATCGATCACACGCGGAGGCACATGCAACGCGGGATACGCCAGGATGTGCGGGGGAAGATTCGCGAGTGGAAGGATCGGATCGAGGGCTTGGTAGCCACGTGCGTCAACGCTGCCTCAGGCCGGCGCGATACTCATCAACAGCGCCGCGTATCTTAGGATATTTGATGCCCAATATCTCTGCCGCCAGGAGCGCTGCGTTCCGCGCCCCCCAAGCGCCAACGGCCACACATGCCACCGGTACGCCGGGCGGCATCTGTACGATGGAATGCAGGGCGTCCACGCCACCCAGATCACTCGAGGCTAACGGCACGCCGATCACCGGGATCGTCGTATACGAAGCCACGACACCGGGCAGCGCGGCAGCGCCGCCTGCTGCAGCGATAATCACCTCGATGCCTCGCTCCGCCGCCCCGTTGACCCACTCGCGCACGCGCTCCGGATTCCGATGGGCCGAAGCGGTGACCAGCTCTGCCTCGATCCCGAGTCCCTCCAACGTCTTCATCGTGTCTTCCATCACGGGATGGTCGCTGGCACTGCCGACGAGGACACCAACCTGTGGCATTTCCACTGTTCTCCAACGCCTCGGATACCGCGCGCCTTCGCACGGGCACCGGTAGCCTAATTTCTGCCAAGCAAGCAGTCAACTGCTCCTCGATTGCTATACATACGCAAAACTATTCTCCAGTCATCGCGGAAGTACAATCTGTGCATGCCGCCCTCCATCGCAATCGAAGTCCCCGCGACGGCTCCCGTCCGCGAGCAGGTGGAATATGTGCAGCGGGCCGAAACTCTGGGTTTCTCGGCGGTCGGTGTGCCCGACATTCTGCTCGGAGGGCGCGACGTATTCGCGACGCTGGCGATCGCCGCCGCCGAAACGCGCTCGATAAGCCTCTATCCTGCGCTCACGAATCCCGTGACGCGCAGCCCCTTTGTGCTAGCCAATGCCATACGCTCCATAGCCGAGATCGCGCCGGGGAGGATCGCGCTGGGCATCGGCGCCGGAGACTCCGGCGTCGTCCAGGCCGGGGCGCGTCCCGCCACGCTCCCCCAGCTGCGGGAGGCCGTCACTTGCATCGTTCGCCTGTTGCACGGCGAGGCCGTTGCCTACCGCGGGGGGGAGCCCCACAGCCTCGGTAAGCCACTTCGCAATCCTCCGCCGGTGATGCTCGGCGCGAGTGGGCCGCGGACCATTGAACTGGCAGGCGAGATCGCCGACGAGGCGATCCTCAGCGTTGGCCTAAGCCCCGCCATCCTCGCGGTCGCAGATCACCACCTCGCCCAGGGCGCCATGCGAGCCGGCCGCGTGCCCGCCAGCGTGCCTATCATCCACTACGCCCTGGTATCCATCGATGACGACGCCACGGTCGCCGTGGAGCGGACCCGCTACTGGCTGACGCAGTGGCTACACCTGCGCACCTTCCGCATCGGACTCGACGCACTCGGCTTGCAGATCCCTCCATTCAGTCAGCCATCGGACCTGCCAGCCGATCTAGTCCGTTCATTGGCGAGCCATTTCTTCATCGCGGGCACCCCCGAGGGCGTGGCCCAGCAGATCGAGAAGGTGGCTGCCAACGGTGTGGAACGGCTCTTCTGCATGTTCCCCGCCGGCCGCAAGAGCCATTGGGCTCACCTTGAATCGCTCGCCAGGCTGGCCCTCGGCGACAGGACCAAGCAGGCACCTCTAGCTTAGGTGGCGCATCAGAACACAAGAGGCCCTACCTTGGACCCGGGTTACAAACCTCTGGGAGGGCCGATCGGCGAGTACAACGGCACGTCCATGGCCGGTCGATGATGCAGCGAAGCAGCCTCCCGTGTGACGCCGGCCTCCCACACCAGGGCCACCTATTAAGAACCTCTTCTACACGCCCGATCGTTCGCAATCCAAAGGCTTCAGGCTCGCGTAAGAAGGCTAGCGAGCGAACGCAGCGATATCCGTGCGGTGGTACTCGCCCTCGAAGCTCACTTGGGATGCACCCTCGTAGGCAAGATCTCGCGCCTCCGCCAGCGTCGCGCCGCTGCCCACAACGGTCAGCACCCGCCCGCCGCTGGTGACCGGAACTGTAGAGCTGCCGGCCACACCCGCGAGGAATGCAAGCGAACCGGAGGGCAGGGCACCCAGCCCGGCGATCGATTTGCCCGTGGCGTACGAGCCGGGATAGCCCTCGGACGCGAGGACGACGCCGACCGCACACCTATCCGACGTGCGTATATCCAGCGCGGACACAGCCCCGTCAACCACCGCAGCCACCACATCGACGAAATCATTCTCGAGGCGTGTCAGCACGAGCTGAGCCTCGGGGTCGCCTAAGCGGGCATTGAACTCGATCACTTGGGGCCCGTCATCTGTGAGCATCAATCCGCCGAACAGAACCCCCGTATACGGAATACCCACCTCGGCCAGGCGCGCCAATACGGGGGCGATACACCGCTCTCGAATCGTGCGCTCGAGGTCATCAGTCCACCAGGGCGGCGGACTGTAGCCGCCCATGCCACCGGTATTCGGCCCGCGGTCGCCGTCGTGGATCCGCTTGTAATCGCACGCCGCCACCAGCCGCGTCACGCTCTTGCCATCCGTGAAACAGAAGACGCTCACTTCCTGGCCCGTCAGGCACTCTTCGATCACCACTTTCGCCCCGGCGTCCCCCAAGCTCTTGCCCACCATCATCTCGTCGATGGCCGAAAGCGCCTCGTCGATGGTTTGCGCCACCACGACGCCTTTCCCGGCAGCCAGCCCGTCGGCTTTCACCACGATCGGTACGCCATGCTCACGCACGTAGCGGCGCGCATCTTCCGGGTCCGTGAATGTTTCGAAGGCGGCTGTGGGAGCCCCGGCCTCACGCATAATCCGCTTGGCGAAGGCCTTGCTGCCTTCGATCATCGCCGCCGACTTGGTGGGCCCGAATATACGCAGGCCCGCCTCTCTGAAGCGGTCCACCACGCCCGCGACCAACGGTCCCTCGGGACCAACGACGGTCAGGTCGATGGCGTTCGTGTGTGCGGCGCGAAGCAGTCCCTCTACGTCATCGGCTCCAACGGGGATATTCGTGGCCAGCATGGCAGTGCCGGCGTTGCCCGGCGCGGCGAAAAGCTCCGGCGCTGAAGCGCTCGCCGCAAGCTTCCACACCAGGGCATGTTCACGCGCGCCGCCTCCGATCACCAGGACCCTCATGGGCGGCCCACCGCGGCTACTCCCATTCGATCGTGCCCGGGGGCTTGCTCGTCACGTCGTAGACGACCCGATTTACCTGAGGGACTTCGTTCACGATCCGATTGGATATTCGCGCCAGCGTTTCATAGGGGAGCCGCGCCCAATCGGCGGTCATCGCGTCGTCGCTAGTGACCGCTCGCAAAGCAACCACGTGCTGGTAGGTGCGCTGATCACCCATGACACCTACGGTGCGTGTATCCGTCAGCACCGCGAAGCTCTGCCACAGCTGGTCGTAGAGGTCATCCGCCTTGATCTCGTCCATCACGATCCAGTCGGCCGCCCGCAGCACCTCCAGCTTGTCGAACGTCACATCACCGATCACCCGGATGGCAAGTCCGGGGCCTGGGAACGGCTGGCGGTTCAGGATCTGAGGCGGAAGCCCCATCTCGGCGCCGGCGAGCCGTACTTCGTCCTTGAAGAGGTAGCGGAGAGGCTCCACGAGCTTCAGCCTCATCCGCTCAGGCAATCCACCGACGTTATGATGCGTCTTGATCTTGTGGGCCGCAGAGTTCTCCGATGTTTGGCTTTCGATCACGTCGGGATACAGCGTGCCCTGCGCCAGGAAGTCCACCTCGCCAAGCACGCCTGCCTGCTCCTCGAACACATTGATGAACTCGGCTCCGATGGTCCTGCGCTTCTGCTCCGGGTCTGACACGCCGGCAAGTGCGGTGAGGAATCGTTCCGTGGCGTCGACGTAGATCAAGCGCAGCCCGAGGTTGTGCTCGAACACTTCCCGTACCCGTTCCGGCTCTTCGCGCCGCAGCAGTCCGTTGTTCACAAAGATGCACGTCAGCTGATCGCCGACGGCCTCGTGCACCAACTGCGCGGTCACTGCAGAGTCGACACCGCCCGAGAGGGCGCAGATAACCTTGCCCGTACCGACCTGAGCCCGGATCCGCTCCTTCGCCTCGGCAACGAAGTGTCCCGGCGTCCACGACCCATCAAGGCCGCAGATGCGGTACGCGAAATTCCGTAGTATCTCGATCCCCTGCGGCGTATGGGCCACCTCTGGGTGGAACTGGATGCCATAGAAGCCGGCGTCACTGGCCATCGCAGCGATCGGCGAATTCTCGCTATGTGCCACCGCACGGAACCCCGGCGGTGGCACATCGATGCGGTCGGCATGGCTCATCCAGACAGGGATCTCGCCGTCCATCCCCTCGAAAAGGGGAGACCGCTCGGTCTGCCTGATCACGCTGAAGCCGTACTCTCGCTCTCGAGCCGCGCCAACCTTCCCGCCAAGCTGGTGTGCGAGCAACTGCATCCCGTAGCAGATGCCGAGTACCGGGACGCCCGCATCGAACACCCAGGCGGGAGCCACCGGTGCGCCCTCTTCGTACACGCTCGCAGGGCCACCGGAGAGGATGATTCCGGCCAGCCGAAGATCCTTTATCGACTCCCTCGTAGCATCAGGCTGTAGGATCTCGCAGTAGACGTTCTGCTCGCGCACGCGCCGCGCGATAAGACGGCTGTATTGCGAGCCGAAATCTAGGACCGCGATCGCATCTTGCTGGCTCTCCTCTTGGCCGGGGTCGCCAGATGCGGTCTCCCCACGGTCCCTTCTCGCCACCTCGCTCGCGATCTCCAGGTAGGTGGAGACTTCGACGTCGCCGGTGGTGGAGACACGGTGGGTTCCCGGCGGCGTCTGCTCGTTGTCGTCGGGCATGAGGTCTCCTGGACGCACGGTTGCGAGAAGTCTGAGGTGACGGTTAACGATAGCGTTGCCCCTAGGGTGGGTCAACATGGACAAAACGGTGTCCGCACCAGGCGCGGTGTATACTCGTCAGCCCCGAAGCAGCTACCCCAGGAACCACTTGCTCATGTCGCGCGTGCCCGACAATGCCAACAACCGATCCGTCGCTGCGATCTTGCTGCGCGAGGGCGGTGTCATCGCGTTTCCCACCGACACCGTGTACGGGCTTGGCGCGGTCGTTTTCAAAGCGGGTGCCGTCTCATCGCTCTTCGTGATGAAGGCACGTCCGCGTGATCTTGCCCTTCCTGTTCTAGTGGCATCCGAGAGTCAGCTCCGCGAGGTCGCGAGGGACATCCCAGAATACGGAACGGAGCTAGCAAAACGCTTCTGGCCGGGTCCGCTGACACTGGTGCTCCCAAGGCATCCAATGCTTCCGTCTGCAATCACCGGCGGAGGCGATACCGTCGCGGTCCGCCTGCCGGATCACCCCGCACCTCAGGCCATCATCTCCGCCTGCGGTGCGCCGATAACCGGCACGAGCGCCAATAAGCATGGAGGCCCGGAGCCGCGAACCGCCGCCGACGCACAGCGCCAACTGGGAAATCGTCTGAGCCTAGTCCTCGATGGAGGCCCATCGCCCATCGGCGTGCCATCCACCGTCGTCGATCTCACCACCTCTCCCCCCACGCTGGTGCGAGAGGGGCCATTGTCACTCGAGCTGTTGCGCGAGGAATGCCCGACGCTGGAGAGACAACCTGAACTCACCCCCGCCGAGCGCTCCGGCTGAGGCCCGTTGCATGCCCACCTCCACCGGACTTCCACCGCTCCTAGTCGACTCACAGGAACAGATAGAGCAGGCGCTGCGTGCGCACATGGACGGCCTTGCCAACGGTGGGCTCGAGCTCTACCGAATGATGCGCTACGGCCTTGGGTGGATCGAACAGGACGGCACACCGGCGCTTTTTGGGGCTCCAGCGCGCCTTCATGGCGCGCTCTGCCTGGAAGCCTGGTCCGCTCTGTCCCCCGCTGCGAGCCGCCAAGACGAAGACCTCGCCGCCATCGCGGCCGCCGCGTGCGAGCTGCTCGTCGCATCCATCGAGATCCACGAGCAGATGCAGATCGCGGAGCAGGGACCGCTGGACCATCCGGCCATGTGGTGGGTGTGGGGCCCCGCGCAAGCCATAAACGTCGGCGACGGCCTGCACGCCCTCTCGCGATTGGCGGCGCTCCACCTCGCCGCTCGAGGGCTGCCCGCAGACCGGACTCTCGCCGCCGTCACCGAGCTAGACGATACGGCGCTCCGGTACTACGAGGGCCAGTATCTCGAGCTGCGGCTTCAAGAGCGCTTGGACGTGACCGAGGCCGAGTATCTCTCGGTCGCCAAGCAAAAGCGAGGAGCGCTGCTGGGCGGCTCCATGGCGCTGGGCGCTCTGCTAGCACATGCTCCGACGCCCGCTGCCCATGCTCTGCGCTCGTTCGGGCAAACCCTGGGGGCCGCCGCGCAGATGCAAGATGACATCGCGCTGATCTGGGGAGATCCGAAGGCTGGGCTTACACCGATGGCCCGAGTCCTCAACAAGTCCAAACTCTACCCCGTGGTCCACGCTCTGGAGCATGGCTCCGTCAAGCAGCGCCGCTCCCTGGGCAGGCTGTACTACAAGCGCGTCATGGAGCTTTCGGATGTCGATGAGATTCGCCTCATCCTGGAAGAGGCCGGCGGGCGCGATACAGCACAAGCGGCAGCGTCAGCCATCGCCGAGCAAGCGGTCACGGAGCTCCGCGAGGTCGGGATGGACGAGCATCGGGTCGGCCGATGGCAGGCCATCGCCGATGCGATGATGGGCGGGTAGCATGCCGAAGCAGACCGTTCGCGACGTGGAGTGGTCTGGCAAGCGGGCCTTGGTCCGGGTCGACTTCAATGTGCCGTTCGAGCGCGAGCCGGGGGAATCCCAGAGCGCGCGCATCTCCGACGACATCCGGATACGTGAGGCACTCCCCACGATCAACTATCTCCGCGAGCGGGGAGCGGGAGTGCTGCTGTGCACGCACCTCGGCCGCCCCGGTGGCCATGTGGACCCAAGCCTGGAGCTCACGCCGATCGCCGCGAGGCTCGCGGAATTGCTTGGTACCCCGGTGAGCTACGTGCACGATGCGCCAGGTGATGGCGCCAGGCAAGCGGCGGGTGAGCTGCGAGCAGGCGAGGTCGCGCTCCTCGAGAACATCCGCTTCTGGCCGGGTGAAGAGGCCAACGACCCTGATTTCGCCCGCGCCCTCGCGGACCTCGCCGATGCTTACGTGAACGATGCCTTCGGCACCGCCCATCGTGCCCATGCATCCACTGCCGGAGTCGCGAGCTTCCTGCCTGCGGTTGCCGGCCTATTGATGGACAAAGAGCTGACGTTCCTGGGAGGCGCGCTGCACGACCCGAAGCGCCCGATGGCTGCCGTGCTCGGCGGTGCCAAGGTCAGCGACAAGCTGAAGGTGCTCCAGCGACTGATCGGGCACGCCGACGCGCTCTTCGTAGGCGGCGGTATGGCCGCGACTTTCCTCAGAGCCAGGGGGCTGCCCGTTGGAGCGTCTCTCGTAGAAGACGATCTCGTCGACGCGTGCGCGGCCATGCTTACCGACGCCGAGGACAAAGGCACCCGATTGGAGCTGCCGACGGACGTTGTCGTGGCCGAGCGGATCGAGGCGGGAACGGAGACCAGAACTATCCCGGCCAGCGAGATCCCCGACGGCTGGATGGTGTTAGACATCGGTCCAGGTACCGCCACTCGCTACGCGGACCTGTTGGCCACGCTGGGCACGGTGGTTTGGAACGGACCCATGGGTGTGTTCGAGGTACCGCCATTCGACGCGGGGACGCGCGCGGTGGCCGACGCCATCGCACACAGCGCCGCCGTTTCGATCATCGGCGGAGGCTCCACCGCAGAGGCCGTGGGCAGCCTCGGTCTTGCCGACCGGATGACCCACGTATCGACCGGGGGAGGTGCCTCCCTGGAGTTCCTCGAAGGCCGCGAGCTGCCCGGTGTCGCAGCCCTGGCCGACGCGTAGTGCGGCGAAGCATGCGATGATGTCGTGGTGTGCCCGCACGGGCACACTACGACGCCTCGGAGGTTGAGCCGCTCGGCTCGCACACCACATGGCCATTCCTCTCGTTACTGGAAACTGGAAGATGAACACCACCGTGGATGAGGCTGTCGCGCTGGCCACGGCGCTGCGCGAACCACTAGGGGCGATCGACGGCATCACAAGGGTCGTCGCGCCGCCTTTCGTTTCTCTCTCAGCCGTTGCCGGCGTACTCGCGGGCTCGGGGATCGAGGTCGGAGCCCAGAACATGCATCCCGAGCCGAAGGGCGCGTTCACGGGTGAGGTGTCTGGGACGATGCTTCAGGGAATCTGTGCGTTCGTGATCCTTGGGCATTCGGAGCGGCGGCACGTGCTCGGGGAGCATGACGACTTCGTCAACGCCAAGGTCACCACTGCGCTTGGGATTGGCCTGACACCGATTCTATGTGTGGGCGAGACGCTGGGTGAGCGGGACGCGGGCCGCCAGAGCGCAGTGGTGCAGCAACAGCTCGAGCTTGGCCTCGCGGGCCTGGACGCCAGAGAGATCGGACGCGCGGTCGTGGCGTATGAGCCCGTGTGGGCGATCGGAACTGGCAGAGCGGCCACGCCTGAGATTGCGCAGGATATGCTCGCTGCGATACGACAGGGAATCGCAGGGCTGTCGGACGCCATGACCGCGAACGCGGTTCCGCTCCTGTACGGGGGCAGCGTGAGTGCAGCCAATGCCGCGGAACTCGCGGCACAGGCGGACATCGACGGAGCGCTGGTTGGTGGGGCGAGCCTCTTGGCGGAGGACTTCGTGGCCATCGCGCGAGCCTTCGCCAGCCGCGCTTCGAGCTAGGCCCGCATGGCCTCCAAGGTCACCTCCCCCACTGCGTTGTTCGTCGTTGGGCCGACGGCCTCGGGCAAGACCGAGGCGTCCCTGGCGGTGGCACGCGCCCTGGGCTCGGCCGAAGTGGTGAACGTTGACAGCCGGCAGGTGTACCGGGGGATGAGCGTCGGGACGGCCAAGCCGTCCGCAGCGCAACTCGCCGAGGTGCGCCATCACCTGATCGACGTAGCCGAGCCGTGGGACGGGTACGGGCTGGCGATGTTCCTCCGGCAGGCCCGACGCGCCATCGATGGTGTTCTGCTCGGGGGCGGGCGGCCGGTGCTGGTGGGCGGCACGGGGCAGTACGTCTGGGGGCTCGCGGAGGGATGGCAGGTGCCGGCGGTGCCGCCGCAGCCGGAGGTACGCCGCCAACTGGAGGCGGAGGCGGAGGCGCACGGTTCCGAGGCGCTGCATGCGCGGCTCGCGCAGGTGGACCCGGAGGCGGCCGCAGGCATCGATGCGCAGAACGTGCGGCGGGTGGTCCGAGCGCTGGAGGTTTGGCGGGTGACGGGCAGGCGCTTCTCTGGGCTGCGGCGCAGGTCGCCTCCTGCGTTCACTCCCCACGTCGTGGGGATGCGGGTCGAGCGTGGCCAGCTACACCGACGGATTGCGGCCAGGGTAGAGGCGATGCTGGCGGCGGGGTGGCTCGCCGAGGTCCAGGGACTGTTAGAGGCCGGGTGTGGGCCGGAGCTTCCGTCGTTCTCCAGTGTCGGGTACCGGGAGATGGCGGCGCACCTGCGGGGGGAGACGTCCCTGGAGGAGGCGGTGGCGCTGACGGTGGCCTCGACGCACCGACTGGTGCGGCGGCAGGGCTCTTGGTTCAAGGCCGGGGACGAGCGCATCACGTGGGTCGGATCAGCGGACGAAGCGGCCGCACACGCCGAGGCTATCTGGGAGGCGGGCGGCTCTTGACGGGCCATGCGGGCTCATGCACCCTTTGGGGCACATCCGGCCCAGCGTTTCCGTTGGGCTGAAAACGCGAGGCAAGAGAGATATGGCAGGCACGATCGACCCGAACGACGCGATGGTTGTGGCGTTCTCGAAGCTGGGCACTACGGGGGTCAGCGATGCGATGGACCGGTTGGGGCTCGGCGGGCAGGTTCTCGGCGTGAAGCCGGTGGGCCGGGACTTCACGTTGTGCGGCCGCGCGTTCACGGTGCGTAACGAGCCGATGACGGCGGGGCACAAGGGCGAGAGCGTCGGCGACTACATCGACGACGTGCCCGTGGGTGGCGTGGTGGTGATCGACAATGGCGGGCGGATGGACGCGACGGTGTGGGGGGACATCCTAACGATCATGGCGGACCGGAACCACTTGGGCGGTACGGTGATCAACGGCGTGTGCCGGGACTCAGACCGGGCGATGAAGCTGAACTACCCAATCTTTTCTCGCGGGACGTACATGCGCACGGGGAAGGACCGGGTGCGGGCGGATGCGTACAACGAGCCGGTGTCGCTGGGGGAGGTTCGTGTCGTGCCGGGGGATCTGATCTTGGGGGACGGGGATGGGATCGTGGTGGTGGCATCGGAGCATGAGGAGGCGGTGCTGGCGGCGGCGAAGGAGATCGAAGAGGCGGAGGAGCGGATCCGGAACGAGATCGCCAAAGGTGGGCGACTCGATGCGGCTCGGGAGAAGTTCAAGTATCACTCGCTACAATCCAGGCAGTAGGGCGCAGCAGCGCGCCACGCGCGGGAGGCACACGATGGGCATGATCGACGCTGACGCTCACGTAATCGAGATCGACGCGACGTGGGAGTACATGGATCCGGGGGAGCGGCACTACAAGCCGGGGGTGTCGTACCGGACACTGGACTCGGGCGAGGTGACGAAGCACTGGATAATCGGCGGCCGTGCAATTCGCACACCGTGGCCGGGCGGCGGCCCGCAGGGCGAGTTGGGGTTGTTCATCGGCAACGTGGCGCTGCCGACAGAGTCGAAGTACATGCTGGACGTGGGCTCACGGGTGCGGCACATGGACGAACTGGGCACGGAGGTGCAGGTGCTGTACCCGTCGCTGTGGACAGCGCCGATCACGACGGACCCCGCCGAAGAAGCCGCGATCTGCCGCAGCTACAACCGGTGGATGGCCGACGTATGGGCGGAGGGCAATGGGCGTCTCCGCTGGGCGGCGGTCGTGCCGGTGCTGGCAATGGACGAGATTGAGGGACAGCTCAGGTTCGCGAAGGACCACGGCGCGGTGGCGGTCAACCTGCGTGGCGTCGAGGCAGGGAATCACCTGATCGGCGATCCGTACATGTACCCGCTGTACGAGTGGGCGGCGGAGCTGGACATGCCGGTCTGTCCGCATACGGGGACGGGCAGCTTCGAGATCGACTCTATCTTCGGCGGTCCGTTGACGGCGTTCGAGCGCAACAAGTTCAACGGTCTGTCGGCGTTCCATTCGCTGCTGATGACGGGGGTGCCGGAACGGTTCCCGAAGACGCGGTGGGGGATCATCGAGTTCAGCGCTGACTGGATCCCGTACTTGCTGAACGACATCAAGCGCCGGGTGGAGCGCCGTGGGGGCACGCCGGCAGAGCGGCCACTGACGGACAATCACATCTGGGTGACGCTGCAGCTCAACGATGACCTGGAGCAGATCTACCGGTACGCAGGCGACGACCGGCTCGTTATCGGAACCGACTACGGCCACGCGGATTCGGCGACGGAGATCAACGCGCTGAACACGTTCGGCGAGGACGAGCGCATGGGGGCATCCAGTCGTGACCGGATCCTGTGGGACAACCCGCGGGAGTTGTACGCGATCGACTAGGACGCCGCTCAGCCGGTGCCACGATGGAGTGGGACGCATGTTCTTGAACGAGGAGCAACGGCGGTTGGCGGGCGAGATCGCAGAGCGGCTCACGGCGCGCGGCGAGACGGTCGCGGTGGCCGAGGCGACGGCGGGCGGGCTCGTGTCGGCGGCATTGCTTTCGGTGGCTGGGGCGTCCCGCTACTACCGAGGTGGCGCGGTGGTCTACACGCTGGACTCGCGCACGGCGCTGGCGGGGGTGGCGGCCGAGCAGTACGCCAACTACCAGGGCACAACGCCGGAGATGCTCGCGACGCTGGCCGAGTCCATGCGCCAACGGCTCGATGCCACGTGGTGCATCGCCGAGTCGGGCCAGGCGGGCCCAACCGGTGGGCGCTTCGGCCACTCGCCGGGGCACGCGAGAATCAGCGTTGCAGGTCCTGTGACTCATACCAAGGAGATCGAGACAGGGCTCGCGGACCGCGAGGCGAACATGGTGGAGTTTGCGACGAGAGCCTTGGCGTTGTTGGACGATGCCATCGGTGAGGCGGGCGGTTAGCCGGTTTTCGAAGCCGCGTCATTCACGGTAGGCCGCCCGGCTTGACCGCGCGACGACGGGAGGCATACCGTTCCTGGAAGTCATTCCAGGTGACGAGGAGCAGACTCCCGATGCAGACGAAGATCCCTTGCGTTCTCATGCGTGGCGGTACCTCGAAAGGGCCGTTCTTCCTTGCCTCCGACCTTCCGGCGGACACGGCCCTGCGCGATGCGGTGCTGCTTGCAGCCATGGGCTCGCCGGACAACCGGCAGATCGACGGCGTGGGCGGGGCCGATCCGCTGACGAGCAAGGTAGCGATCGTGGGTCCGCCGACGCGGGACGACTGCGACGTGGACTACTTGTTCGCGCAGGTGGTGGTGGACGAGGCGACGGTGGACGTGTCACCAAACTGCGGAAACATGTTGGCGGGGATCGCTCCCTTCGCGGTGGAGCAGGGGTTGTTCGAGGCCCAGGGGGACGAGACCACGGTCCGCATCCACATGGTGAACTCGGGCGACCGGGCCATCGCGCGTATCCAGACGCCGGGCGGCGAGGTGGAGTACGAAGGGGATGCGACGATCGACGGCGTACCCGGGTCATCGGCGCCGATCTGGATCGACGTTGAGGACCCGTCGGGGTCGTTCTGCGGGGCCCTGCTGCCTACGGGGAACCCATCCGACGTGATCGACGGCATCGAGTGCACGCTGATGGACAACGGCATGCCAGTAGTGGCGATGCGCGCCGCCGACCTCGGCCGCACGGGCTACGAGACGCGAGATGAGCTGAATGCCGACGAGGAGCTCAAGGCTCGGCTGGAGTCGATCAGGCTGAAGGCCGGGCACCTGATGAACCTGGACGACGTGACGGACAAGGTTGTACCGAAGATGTTCCTGCTAGCGCCTCCGCGAGCGGGTGGTGCGATCTGCACGCGGTCGTACATACCAAAGGTGGCGCATGCGTCGGTCGGGGTGCTGGCTGCGGTGACGGTGGCGACGGCATGCGTGATGCCAGGCACGGCGGCCTACGACTTGGCGGTGCGCCCAGAGGGGTCGCGCAAGCTGCTGATGCTGGAGCACCCCACGGGCGACTTCCCAGTGGAGCTGGAGCTATCCTGGCTCGACGACAGCCCGACGATCGAGCGCGCTGCGCTGCTGCGGACAGCTCGGCGTCTGTTCGAGGGTGTCATCCTAGTGCCACGCAGCGTCTGGGACGGCAAGGCGACCGAGCTGGAAACGGCGTCCGCATGACGACCAATTTCATCGCCGGACCCGACCTGGACCCGCACAAGCCCACGCTGCAGCTTCCGGCGAACGCTTGCGACGCGCACTGCCACATATTCGGGCCTAGCGACCGCTTCCCGTACCATCCGAACCGCTCCTACACGCCTCCGGACGCGCCGAAGGAGCAACTGAAGGCACTGCATGACCACCTGGGCATCGAGCGCGCGGTGATCGTGCATGCGAGCTGCCATGGGACGTACATGGACGCGACTCTGGATGCGATCGCGAGCTCGGGCGGGAAGTATCGCGGGACGGCGATGGTGGAGCAGAACGTGTCCGATACGGAGTTGCGCCGCCTGCACGAGGGCGGGATACGGGCGGTGCGCTTCAATTTCGTGAAGCATCTCGAGAGCGTGCCAGAGCCGGCTGAGGTGGTGCGCATGGCGGAGCGGGTGCTGCCGATGGGGTGGCACCTGGTGGTGCATCTGGATGCAGTGGACATCGTGGAGCTTTCGCCGCTGCTGCTGGGGTTACCGGTGCCTTTTTTGATAGACCACATGGCGCGGGTGAAGACGGCGGACGGGCTGAAGCAGCAGCCGTTCCAAACGCTGCTTGAGTTGATGGCGCAGGACAATGCGTGGGTGAAAATCTGCGGGGGCGAGCGGGTGTCGTCCGGCGGCCCTCCGTTCCACGATGCGATCCCGTTCGCGCAAGCACTGATCGCGGCTGCGCCGGATCGAGTGCTGTGGGGGACGGACTTCCCGCATCCCAACGTGAAGCACATGCCCAACGATGGGGACCTGGTGGACCTATTCGGGCTGTATGCGCCGGATGCCGCGATACGCGAGAAGGTATTGGTGGACAATCCGACGCGGCTATACTTCGCCGACTAGGTTTGCGGTAAGGATAGGATAGCTGCCGCTGACTGTTGCCTCATTGCGATAGGTGCAACGGCTGTCCTAGCCTTCCGTCGAAGAGGGCTTCGCTAGCGAGGCGGGGTACCTCCTCTAACTCCTCCGACATTGCGCTGCCCGGCACCAAGCTGCTGTCCTGGAGTCACTCGCTGCCGCATTGCGCTAGGCACTCCGGAGCGGCAAAGACCGCGACCTTCAGTCCGGAGCGCAGCGAAGCGCGCATAGTCAAACTGGGCTGCGTGACACGTCTTCCTCGCCGCGCCCGCTCTTAGTCGGGCCAGCAGAGCCACGCAGCGCCCATGGGATGCAAGAGATCATCGGCCGCCACGAGATCGTCGAGCGGATCGTTGCTGGGACGGATTTGAGCAGATCTTCGTGATGAACGCGGATGGCTCCGGGCAACTCAACGTCTCGCACAAAGGCCGAACCGAAGCCCAACCAGGATGGGCAAGCGCGTCAGTCCCGACGACCGAGAGCGTCTGTTGACAGCCCCGCTGACGGCTCCCATGCTGCGCGCATGGTGCAGCCGTCACATTTCATGACCCGCTGCCGGTCACGGTGGCGGGTGACGTTTGTCGCTCTTTGGGCTGCCACGCTCGTCGTTGGCATCGCGGGACAGGTGCTGGTGCAATCCCAGGGGCGGCATGCGGATCTGGTGGAGCTGGATTCGATCATCCATCCGATCTCAGCGCGCTATCTGGCGCGGGCGATCGATGAGGCGGCGGCGGGCGGGGCCGAGGTGGTGGTGGTGGCGATCGATACGCCGGGTGGGCTGCTGACGTCGACGCGGGAGATGGTGGCGTCGATCTTTGCTTCGCCGGTGCCCGTTATCGTGTTCGTCTCGCCCATGGGGGCGCGGGCGGCGTCGGCCGGGACGTTCATCACGGCGGCGGGGCACGTGGCGGCGATGGCGCCGGGGACGAACATCGGCGCGGCAAGCCCCATCGGCGGGCAGGGCGAGGAGTTCGGAGAGACGCTGAAGGCGAAGATATTCGAGGACACGGCGGCGGAGATCCGGACCATCGCCGAACACCGCGGACGTCCGGTGGAGCCGCTAGAGGCGACGGTGCTGAAGGCGAAGGCGTACACGGCGAACGAGGCCTTGAAGCTGGGCATCATCGATCTGGTCGCGGACGACGTAGGAGCGCTGCTGGAGGCGACCGACGGCATGAAGGTAGTGGTCTCGAGCCCCGACGGCGAGCGCGAGCTGGTGTTGGCGACGGCGGGGATAGACGAGCGGGACGTTCGGATGGGGTTCTTCGAGCAGATCCTGTCGTTCATCGCGGACCCGAACGTATCGTTCATGCTGATCTCGCTGGGCGGACTCGGGTTGTTCGTGGAGATCACGAATCCAGGGCTCATATTCCCAGGGGTCTTCGGCGTGATGGCGCTGGTACTTGGGTTCGTGGCGTTAGGGAACCTGCCGGGGAACTGGGCGGGCGTGGCGCTGATCATGCTCGCCTTCGTGCTGCTGTTCGCCGAGGCGAACGTGTCTGGATTCGGCGTGCTGGGTGCGCTGGGGATCGTGTCGTTCGTGTTCGGCGGCATCCTGCTGTTCGGGCACTTCGGCACGCCAGACCCGTCTTTCCCAGGCATACGCGTGAGCCCGTGGGTGTTGGTCCCGTCAGCAACGGTGCTGGCCGCCGTGGGCGGGACGCTGGTGCTCGCGATGGTAAACTCTCGCCGCCAGACGGCTCGATTGCCATCGTTCCGTCTGGACGGCGCGGAGGGGGTCGCCACGACGGTGCTGAACCCATCGGGCACGGTGCGCGTCCACGGCGAGGTATGGTCGGCTCGGGTGAGCGGCGATGGTCGTATCGAGCGCGGCAAGGGGGTGGTGGTACGGGGCGAGGAGGGCGCGATGCTGACGGTGGAGCCGGCCGGGGCGGCAAGCGAGCCGCTGGAGGCGGAAGGCGAAGAAGGGTCGGATACACAGCAGTGACGTAGAAGGGGGAAGCGATGGCCACGTGGGGATTCAACGTCGTCAAGCAGTATCAGCGGCTGGTGGTCTTCAAATTCGGGTCGTTCGCCGGCGTGAAGCACCCAGGCATCCGATGGCTGTGGCCGATCTACCACAACGGCAGCAAGACGGTCGATCTACGCGAGGTCCCGGTGCCGATCCCTCGCCAGACGAGCATCACACGGGACAATGCGCCGATCGATATCGACTTCTTCGTGTACATGCGCGTGATGGAGGATCGGCCACAGGACACGATCCTGAACGTGAGCGACTTCAACGCGGCGGCCCAGGCCCTGGCGATGACGACGCTGCGCGCGGTGGTCGGCGAGATGGACCTGGACGAGGTGCTGTCCAAGCGCGAGCGCATCAACGGCGCGCTGCAGGCAAAGCTGGACGAGGTGACGGCCGACTGGGGCGTGAAGGTGACGCGCGTGGAGATCCGCGAGGTAGAGCCGCCACGCGACGTGCAGGATGCGATGAATCGCCAGCTATCGGCTGAGCGCACGCGGCGTGCGGCGGTGACGGAGGCGGAGGGGATCCGCGACTCCGAGGTGCATCGGGCCGAGGGCGATAGGCAGGCGGCCGTGCTGCGTGCGCAGGGATCGCGCGAGGCGGCGATCCTAGAGGCGGAGGGCGAGCGGCAGGGGACGATCCTGCGCGCCGAGGGTTTCAGTATCGGCATGGAGCGCATCAACCAGGCGGCGATGCAGGCGGACCCGCGCACGATGAGCTTGCAGTACTTCGAGACGCTGAAGGACATCGGCTCTGGGCCGTCGACGAAGTTCATCTTCCCGATGGAGTTCACGTCGATGCTGCAGCCGTTCCTGCAGGGTGGCCGAGCGGGTACGGACGGGGAAAGCGCGTAGGGTTTGGAGTGTTGTGCGGGGGTTGATCTGGGCGGCTAGTTTGATTGTGCACCACCGCTCGCCCGCTACGGTTCCGGACTAAAGGTCGCCCTCCTGCGGAAGGGCCCCGGCGTGGGTAGATTGCGGTAGCGTGTGGGTGCAGAGCTGCACCCTGCCGGGAGAGAGCGAGGGGGCTTTCCTCGTGACAAGGCATCCCGCACGGGAGGGTGGGGAACTCAGCGCATGTACCGCGACACGGGAAGGGGCTTTGCGCTCACACTTGCGGCGTTGGCGGCGCTCGTGGGTTGCTCGTCAGGTGCGCCCACGGCGACACCCACGCCGAGCATGCCGGAGCCAGAGGAGCTTCGCGACCGGGTGGTGGTGGCGCTGCGGGGGTTGTCCAGCGTTCGCTTCTCGGTCACGCACGAGAACGAGAACGTGGGCACTGACATGGGCAGCGGCATCACGCTAAACGCGGCAGTTGGCGTCGCGGTGTTCCCGGACCGCGCCGAGCTTACGGCAGACACGACGCTGGAGGAGTTCGGCCTCAGTTTGGACATGGCGATCGTGCAGATCGGGGCGCAGACGTACCTGCGTGATCCGATCAGCAGCGTGTGGAGGGAGGTGCCTCCAGGTACGCTTCCTTTCGACTTCGTAGGCATGCACGAGAGCGTCGCGAATGCGCTAGGTGCCGCAGCGAACCTCACTCTGGCCGATGCGGCCAAGGTGGACGGCTTGCCCATGCTCAAGCTGACGGGAATGCTGCTGCCGCAGGATCTCAGGGGGCTAGTGCCGGGCGCACCGGAGGGCGATCCCATCCTCGCCGAGACGTGGGTGGGCCGCGACGACGCGTTAACGCGCCGCGTGCGTCTCGTCGGCAAGTTGATCGAGGCCGACGCGCCGTCCATGGTGCGGCTCCTGCATCTGTCGGGCTTCGACGAGCCGGTGACTATCGAACCGCCGCTCTAGATGCTCGCCGGGTATTTCCTACCGCGAGGGATTCGGACCTCTGACCCCCTGCTTGCAAAGCCTAGAATATACTTTCCTATAGCTTCAGAGAATGTACTTGAAAGCTTCATTGGCGACAAGAAGAACACCACAGGCCTGACTTTTCTGTACACACTGTATAGAATCCCATCGTCATACCGCTCAGCAAGCATGGGCAAACGTACAGACATATTTTTGTCGTAATATCTACCATGCAATAACATCTTAAGGTTGAATATAAAGGAGGAGTTATGAAACTTATAATCATTGCAGAACTTACACAAGGTTACGAGCTTTGGAAAAATCTTTTTTTGAGTACAGATTCTCAAAGAGAAAAATATGGGGTTAAAGTTTTGGCATATGGTCATGCCCAAGATAATGAAAATAAAATTTACCAAGTTGTTGAAGTAGAGTCTATGGAGAAAATGCAAGAAGGGTTGCAAGACCCTGAGATAGCTAAACTTAGAACAGATGCAGGTGTTAATTTAGATTCTCAAGAAGTTGTATTTCTAGTTGAGTGAGATAAGGCTAACAATGGATATATATTCCCATGTAATGCCGAATATGCAGAAGGATGCCCTGGCGGACTTCACCATGCCGGTAACTCCTGCAAAATAACCACTATTTCGGTACATGCTGCGACCTGAAGAGTCAAATTGACCCCTGACATAGCGTTGGGGGTCTTTTTGTGCATAGGAAAGAATGGGCTCGAACCCCTGACCTCCTGCTTGCAAAGCCAATCAGCAGAGGCCTAGTCGTTAAGCCCTTGCTATTCCCAAGGGTTTGCCATTGCCAACTTCAAAATAGCGTTAGGCCTTGTAAAGCAACCCGATTGTTCTACATATCGCTTTACTACAGCGAAAATAGCCGTCTGGCATAACGTCAGGAGGGTTTTTGTGCCTGACACTTTGTGCCTAACGCAATGGTGGGTGATATGGGATTCAAGGCGCTGGGACGGCGATGTCAATCAACTTTCGGCAATATCGCTAATTGTTGGTCGAGAGGCAAATCAAGGAATGCCACAAATTCAGTATGGAATTCTCTGCCTGGTATTCCATATGCCTTGACGAATGATCCTTCCCAACCTAGTTCCTCAACGTTAGGGTAAAACACGTCTAAAAAGACCTCATGCCCGAACTTGTGAGCTAGCAATGCATAAAACCAGATATATGGAGGGCGACCCGGGATTTTCAATATCTCTTCCATGGTCTCTTCATAACTATAAGGTGTGCTTCCCACATCTAGATCGCCAGAACGATGGGCTTGGTCCAGTGCTGTGAAAGCCATGTAATCAGCACTCGACTCTATATGGAATCTCGGGCCTCGTACTCTGGTGCTACCCCGCTCGTCATAATCTTTGGTTTGTAGATGTGCGTGCTGGACTGCATGAAAATATTCATGAAATACTAACTTCTGAGAACCCCACCCTAATCCAGGAAAAGACGAGGTGAAATAATGGATGCCCCAATGCCGATTCCCGTTACGTCCCGCTGACCGTCCAATAGTATTGCCTCTAGCGCTTTTTACCTCTCCAGCGCTAACTGCGCGGTAGTACTCAAACTTATAGGTGTGTTCACCTGTTTTATCCAGTTGTATTTCCAGGCATTTGTCCATATCAGAATAATCACCACGGTCAACGCGCCTCTGACAATTTACATTAGCAAGTTTTTCCAGAGCTTCGACTTCAGGTCCGACTACCCAGTATTCAACCGGTCCATAATTCCCCCAAGCTTTCATAGCTGCCAACAACGATGAGGCTACCAACTCACATACCTCGTCAGAGACGTCAGTTCCACAGAATACTTCAGGTGAAAAACTTACTAGGGCCCCCCACGTCTCAGGCGGAATGGCTGGTGGAGCAGCAAGCTCAGAAGACACACAATATTTGTAAGTATCTTTGTCCTCGCATGTATATTTCTTCCCACTGGTCACGGGGATAATTACAGGAGGAGCTGTTGGAGTCGGGGCAGGAGGTATTTGAGTAGGAGTCGCTGTTGCGAGGGGTATTGGGGTAGCCGTCGGGGGTATTTGGGTAGGAGTCGCTGTTGCGGCTGGTATTGGAATAGCCGTAGGAGGTATTTGGGTAGGAGTCGCTGTTGCGGCTGGTATTGGAATAGCCGTAGGAGGTATTTGGGTAGGAGTCGCTGTTGGCATTGGCGAGACCGATCCCGTTGGTGCTGACGTGGAAACCTGACCAGTGCCCGTATCAGAGCCACCTGAACATGAAACGGCTAAGAACAGTGTTGCGGTTAGCAATGCGATATAGCGAATCATCACCTTATTCGACAAACATCGGTTGTATGGGGCAATACAGCCACAACCCTGACTCTCTGCTTGCAAAGCCCAGAATAGTTTTTCCTTTATCTTCGTTAATGACACGAAGAACACTAAAGGTTTGTTTGGTAGTGGAGGAGAATGGCTCAGGAAGCAGTGTGATCTAGGCGGTCCAAAGTGACAGTACCTCTTAGTCAGACTCAGGCACTATCTTTAGGAACTCAGCATATTCTGATATGTAATTCTCTGGCGGTGCCCATCCATCAGGTGGTTCATCATCTGGGTCACCCGTTCGCAAGAATTCATTGTAGGAGTCGTAAAACTCTTGTTTGGACATTCCTGCATGTTTTTCTAATGCACCCCAAAACCCTAAGTCGTAATAATCTTGTGGGATATCAATCCATACAGTCTTATATGAGGTTATATAACCTAGATAGGCAGCGGCCATAAAAGCTGTACTACAGCCAGACAAAGTGTCATATGTTTCGTCTAGACTGGACATATACCAGTCTGGTGTGCATACCTTTGAATCTCCGTATCCCATTATGTTTGTTCTATGTTCCTTATACACCCGAGGGTTAGTTTCATTGGCTATGCTGGCTGAAAATGCTTGTTCCAATGTAAGGTCTTTTAATAATGCGAAAGACTGCCAATTTTCTTTATACCACGCATTTTGGAACGTGACTGCTGCACCTTCGGTCCACCATGTTGGAGCCTGTACTGTTGTTTCTGGATTAGATCTGTCCGCTTGGTAGTCTAATCCTCTATCTAAGGCATGGACTCTTTGGTAGTGGTGGAAATATTCGTGTCCTAAATGAAGGATCATTCTGATGTCACTTCTATACGGATGCTCTATCTCTACCCCAAAGGGACTTTCGATGAAATCTAAATCTTCAAGACAAACGCTGTAGGGGTTTGTTGTTGAAGGATCGCCTCTCCCTGGGTCTGCACCACCTAGGCAGGATTGTCGGTTAATTAATTCGGCTATTGTCCAATCTTTGAAAGGCTTGCCGTTGTTGTCGATGGGGTAGAGTTGTGCCATTCGCTCAAAGACTGGTTTTGCATCCTCCTCTGTGCCGTTTCTGTTGTAAGCGACATATATGTAATTGGGATATCCGCCCAACACACTGTTTAAATTCTCCTGGACCTCGATAAATCTCTGTCTGTATTTTTCGGGTATGTCTAAGCTAGCTACGTATTCTTGCTTAGCCTCATGTACAGATCCGACTATCGGCACGTTGAATCCCATGCTGATTAACTTTTCTTTAGCAGTAATCGTTGGTGTAGGAGTAGGTGGCACCTGTGTAGGTGTGGGCGTAGATGTGGGCGTAAGCGGCGCCTGTGTAGGTGTGGGCGTAAGTGGCGCCTGTGTGGGTGCGGGCGTAAGTGGCGCCTGTGTGGGTGCGGGCGTAAGTGGCGCCTGTGTGGGTGCGGGCGTATGCGGCACCTGTGTGGGTGCGGGCGTATGCGGCACCTGTGTGGGTGCGGGCGCA
>Ga0315338_1001007_pt1 | contig 43068 bp, 37 predicted proteins | sample ASW8metaG_FD_204518 | JGI IMG/M metagenome (GOLD analysis project Ga0315338, IMG submission 204518) | Ammonia-oxidizing marine archaeal communities from Monterey Bay, California, United States - ASW #8 | ecosystem: Environmental > Aquatic > Marine > Coastal | place: USA: California | collected... | reverse complement strand
ACCGGTGGTCGCCCGTTCCGGCGTTTACCCTGGCCCCCTGGCGCTCGCCGCCGGCTTTGGCCTGGCGACGGCGATCGCCTTCGCGCTGTGGCCCCTGGCGCGGGCGCGCGAGGTGTCGGCGGCGGCATTGTTCCGCGATGTCGTGGCAACCGCTCGCCGTTGGCCGCGCTGGCCGTTCATCATCGCGACGGTGGCGGCCCTCGCGATCTTGGCGGCGCTCGCGGTGGGGACGGCGAGCGATAGGGTGTTCGCCGCGTGGTTCGTCGCGGGCGCGATGGCGACGGTGGTCGTTTTTCGAGGCTCCGCCTGGGCACTGTCGGCGCTCGCCCGCGCCGTTGGCCGGCCACGTGATCCAGGTGTCAGATTGGCGCTCGCCAATCTCTATCGTCCGGGTGCTCCGACGCCGGCCGTCGTCTTATCGTTCGGGCTCGGCCTGACGGTGCTGGTCGCGGTCGTCGTGATCGAGGGTAATCTCGTGCGCCAGGTCGAGGAGCGCATCCCCGAACAAGCGCCCGCCTACTTTTTCATCGACATTCAATCCGATCAGCTCGCCGCCTTCGACGCCACGGTGCTGGCGGTGCCCGGCGTCAAAAACTATGAGCGCGTACCGTCGCTGCGCGGACGCATCATCGCCATCAACGGCGCCAGCGTTGCCGAAGCGCGCAAGACAGTGGCGGAGGGCGCGCGCTGGGCACTGGCGAGCGATCGTGGACTAACCTACGCGGGGCCGGCCCCGCCGAGGGTCAAGATCGTCGCCGGCACGTGGTGGACGCCGGACTACGACGGTCCGCCGCTGATTTCGTTCGACGCAAAACTGGCCGAGGGTATGGGGCTCGTCGTCGGCGACAGCATCACGCTGAACGTCCTCGGACGGGACATCAAGGCGCGGATCGGCAACCTGCGCGAGATCAACTGGACCAGCCTCGGCATCAACTTCACCATAGTGTTCGCGCCGGGAACGCTCGAAGCTGCCCCGCAAACCCACATCGCCACCGTCCATGCGACCAGCGCGGCCGAGGAGCCGTTGCTGCGTGCCGTCACCGACCGATTCGCTAACATCTCGGCCATACGCATCCGCGACTCGGTCGAGACCGTCGCGCGGGTCCTGGCCGACATTGCCGGCGCGGTGCGCGCGACCGCCGCGATCACACTCGTGGCCGGGATCCTGGTACTCTCGGGCGCAGTCGCGGCCGGCCATCGCCGCCGAGTCCACGACGCCGTCATCCTCAAGGTGCTGGGCGCGCGGCGGAGCGATATCCTGCGCGCCTATTTGATAGAGTACGGGTTGCTTGGCGTGGCGACGGCAGTGCTCGCTGCAGTGATCGGATCGGCCGCCGCGTGGGCGATCGTCGTCTTGGTCATGCGTGGCGAGTGGACGTTTCTGCCACTCACCACCACGCTCACCGCCGCCGGCGGCGTCGTGTTGACGACGGTATTCGGATTTCTCGGCACGTGGCGGGCGCTCGGCCAGCAGGCGGCGCCGGTATTGCGAGCCGATTAGGTTCGAGTTGCTTGATTTCCGGCGTTAAAGCGCCAATATACGCGAGAGAATTTGGGATATTCAGCGAGGAGCTAATCGATGGTCAAGGACACGAGATTTAGCCTTGGATCCTTGGGCGGACTGGCTCAAGGACGTGCACAGGTCGAGGGCGGCCAAGCCGTGCGGGCCGGAATCGACGAGGGCCTGCGGGCCTATATGCTGCGGGTGTACAATTACATGGCCTCAGGCGTGGCGCTCACGGGCATCGTCGCTTATGTGGTCGCTAACGTCGATGCGCTCAAGAATGTGATCTTTGGCACGCCACTGATGTGGGTCGTGATGTTTGCGCCGTTGATCGTGGTGTTCGCGATCAGCGCCCGTATCAAAAAGATGAGCGCGGCCTCGGCCCAGGCCTGGTTCTGGGCGTTCGCGGGGCTTATGGGGCTCTCGCTAGCCTCGGTCTTCATCCATTTCACCGGCGAGAGCGTCGCCCGTGTGTTCTTCATCACCGCCGCAACGTTCGGCGCGATGAGCATTTATGGCTACACCACCAAGCGCGACCTTTCGGGGCTCGGTTCGTTCCTGTTCATGGGCCTGATCGGGATCATCATCGCGATGGTCGTCAACATGTTCATCGCGTCTTCGGCGCTGCAGTTCGCGATCTCGGTGATCGGGGTCTTGGTCTTCGTCGGCTTGACCGCCTACGACACCCAGAAGATCAAAAACGAGTACGTCGCGACCGACTCGGGCGAGCTGATGACCAAGAAATCTATCATGGGCGCGCTTAGGCTCTATCTCGACTTCATCAACCTGTTCATGATGTTGCTGCACCTGATCGGCGTCGCGCGGGATTAGCCTGCCGACACGACGACCAACGAAACGCCCGGTTCACCGCCGGGCGTTTTCGTTAGTTCCGTTCGATCAGCCGCAGGTGGCGGTCGCCAAAGACACTGAGGACGCCGCCCAGGCTGCCGCCACAGCCGAGGATGTGGCGGCCCATCGTGACCCGATAGCGCCCGCCCCCGCGGTTCGTGCTCTTACTGATCCGGTAGGCCGCATTATCGGCGGCGCGCGCGTAGATGGCGAAGGCGGCACCATCCTCGTCGATCTCGATGGCGTAGTCGCGCCACTCGCCGGCAATCACTTTGCGGCTATACACCGACAGAATCTGTGCTAGTTCGTGGCGGCTGAAGAAGGTTGGGCGTCGCGTCGTTGGTCGGGGGCGTGGCGCCGTGACGCGGCGCCGGTAGGGAACGAAGTCGACGACCTCCGTCATCAACGACGGGCTGTACCTGAGCCCCCGGCCCGGCCCAGGCCACCGCCCCCGCGCCGCAGGCTCGCTCTTCGAAGCGTCAGCCACATCGTCATCACCTAAATAATATGACGACGACAGGGCGACGGCAATGGGGCAACGCACAAACCGCGCTGTCAGCGCATCACCGATTTCGCACGCAGCAACCGCGCGAACACCATGACGTGCGACACGACCAGCGCGGGGACGATGAACGTCGAAATGTACCAGGCCGCGCCCATGCTCTGTTGCGCGTTGACGACTAGGCCTCGAAGCACGGCGTGCAGAAGATCCACGCTGCCAACGACGTTGAAGAGCGACACCAGCGGCAACGCCACTCCCCCCAGCCACCCGGCAGGGCGACCAGCGCCACGATAGCCAGCACGCCGGCGGCGAGGTCGCTGTACGCGGCGGAGTCGGCGAACACAAGCGGCAGGGGGTCGGCCACCACGCCGGCACAAGAAATACCAGGCCCAAATGCTGGAACGCATACGGAACAATCAGCACCACCAGCGCCTGTTCGACGGGCTTTCCCGCGAGCCAGGGCGCCACGTGCCACCTGGCGATCAAAGCGTAGCCTATCAGGCTCAGCAGAAACTACAGGCCGAAGATGGCCGCCTGGTCCATTGTCGGCGGGCGCGCTCAGCCGCGTTTGCGCGCCAGCGTTAGGCCATCACCGATCGGCACCATGGTGACGCTGACTCGTTCATCCTTGCCGACCTTCTCGTTTAGGGCGCGGATCGCCTGGGTGTCGGCGTCGTCCTTGGCCGGGTTGATGACGTTACCAAACCACAACACGTTGTCGATGGTGATCAGGCCGCCCGGCCTGAGTAGGGTCAGGCAGCCTTCGTAATAGGCGTCGTAGCTCGCCTTGTCGGCGTCGACAAAGGCGAAGTCGAACCGGCCGGCCTCGCCCGCCTCGATGAGCGCAGCGATGGTCTGGCCGGCCGGCGCGAGACGCAGGTCGATCTTGTCGGCGATCCCAGCCTCGGCCCAATAACGCCGCGCCACGGCGGTCCACTCCTCGTTGATGTCGCAGGCGATCAGACGGCCATCGGCGGGCATGGCCGAAGCCACTGCAAGCGCGCTGTAGCCGGTGTAGACCCCGATCTCGATGCAGCGCCGGGCGCCGATCAACTCGACGAGCATGGCCATCAGAGCCGCCTGCTCGGGCGTGATCTGCATGATGCTGAGCGGCATGGCGCTAGTTTCCTCACGGAGGCGTGTCGCCACCTCCGATTCGCGCACGGCGACGGATTGCAGGTACGCCTGTAGCGGCTTGGTCAGATGCAACGGCTCGGCGGACATGCGGATATCTCCGTGCGAGGACGGGGTAAGTTGCCACGCCGCCCTCGCCATCACAAGCGATGCCCAAAACGTGATCGGCGCCTTATTTTCGCCGCGATTCGGTCACAACCGCGCCCCATTGCCGGACGATTATCCGCGTTGGACCTCCAAGGGTCCGGCCGCTCGGAGTGGGCCTCATCCCTAGCTACCTGTCCCGAGCGACCGGACCTCCCTCTTGTGATGAACGCCATGATCCGAGGCGATCTCGATCTCCGCCGCGCTCGGCACGAACCTGGATATCTGAGGCGCGCCAAGGCGTTTCTCGAACCCATCTCGGATGTCCAGCGAGCATACGTGGCAGCTGACGCGCATGCGGCGCCCGCCGACAGCGCGGGTCAGCACCAGCCCGAATCTTCTTACTCCCCCGACGACGCCTGACCATCTCACGAGCCTAAGCGCCGGGCGCCACATATCGGTCGTCGGACGGCGAGCGAGCGACTACGCTGGGCCGCTAATCGAGGCGGGCAACAGGAGAGAGCCGATGGCGCTAACGCTGTTTGAACTTGCCGGCGATCAGGGCCGACGTTTCAGCCCCTTCAGTTGGCGTACCCTCATGGCGCTGCGCCACAAAGGCCTCGACGCCGAGCGCGTCGCGGTCAAGTTCACCAACAAGGACGTGATCGCCTTCAGCGGCCAAGACCGCGTACCGGTTCTTGGCGACGGTGATACCACCGTCAGCGACTCGTGGGCAATCGCCGACTATCTAGAGCAAACCCACCCCCAGACGCCGAGCCTGTTTAGCGGCACTGTTGGGCGTGGTGGCGCCAAGTTCATCAATGCCTGGACCGACCTCCAGCTTCATCCGCGCATCTCCCGGCTGATCGTCCGCGACGTCTACGACAGCGTGCATCCCGACGACAAGGCCCATTTCAAAGAAACGCGTGAGGCCCGCTACGGGGCCAGTTTCGACTCTTTGCACGAGACCCGGGATCAACACCTCGGCGCCATGCGCGAGGTCCTGGCGCCGGTGCGGGTTGCCCTCGAAGATCAGCCGTTCCTGTGTGGTGAGAGCGCCGCCTACGCCGACTACATCGTGTTCGGAGCGTTTCAATGGGCTCGTTGCGCCAGCCCCTACGCGCTGCTCGAGGGTCATGATCCGGTCCATGCCTGGCGCGAGCGCATGCTAGATGTGTTCGGCGGCTTCGCCCGCGCCGCCCCCGGCTATCCGGTGTAGTTACCCGGTCCCGAGGCGGCGCGAAGCGACGTTTCGAAGCATGGGACCGTCGCGGAAGCGCGCTATTTGTTCGGCGCGGAGAGCCGGCTCATCAGGCCAATGAGTTCGCCCTTGCCGTCGATCCAGGCGTCAGTGGCGCCGAGGTGCCGCTTGACATGGGCCGCCTCCATGTGGGCCTCGAAATCGGACTCATCGACATAGACCTCGTAGAGTAAGAAGCGGCGCGGATCCGTATTGTCGGTGCTGACCTCGAAGGAGATGCAGCCGGCCTCTTTGGTCACGCAATTGTTGGCATGTTTGCGCACGCGCTTGTTGAACTCGGCGAGATACTTCTTCTTGATCTTGAAGGTCGCGGCGACGACGAACGGCATGGCGATCTCCTTGGGTTGGCGTGGACTAGAAGTCGACCTGATCGCCACCTTTCAGCGCAAGCATCTTGCGCGCCTCGGTCGGCGTCGCAACCTCGAGTGAAAGCTCCTCGACGATGCGGCGAATCTTGGCGACCTGATCGCGGTTCGATTTGGCGAGCTGGCCCTTGCCAATATAGAGGCTGTCCTCGAGCCCGACACGCACATTGCCGCCCATGAGGGCCGCCGCGGTGACGAAGCGCATCTGATGGCGACCGGCGGCAAGCACTGACCACTGATAGTCATCGCCGAACAGCCGATCAGCGGTGCGGCGCATGTGCACCAAGTGATCGATCTCGGCCCCAATGCCGCCGAGGATGCCGAAGATGGTCTGCACGAATAGCGGCGGCTTGTAGAGGCCGCGATCGATGAAGTGGGCGAGGTTATAGAGATGGCCCACGTCGTAGCACTCGAACTCGAAACGAGTGCCGCAGCCCTCGCCGAGCTCCTTCATGATGTACTCGATATCCTTGAAGGTATTGCGGAAGATAAAGTCGCGGGTGGCCTCAAGGAACTCAGGCTCCCAGTCGTGTTTCCACGTGTCGTAGCGGTCGACGATCGGGAACAGGCCGAAGTTCATCGAGCCCATGTTGAGCGAGGTCATCTCCGGCTTGGCCCGCAACGGCGCGGCGAGCCGTTCCTGAACCGTCATGCCAGAGCCGCCGCCGGTGGTAATGTTGATTACCGCATCAGTCTGCTGCTTGATGCGGGGTAGGAATTGCATGAAGACATCCGGGTCTGGCGTCGGGCGCCCGTCGATCGGATCGCGGGCGTGGAGATGGATGATCGAGGCGCCCGCCTCCCACGCCGCCACTGATTCGGCCGCGATCTCATCGGGCGTAATCGGTATGTGCGGCGACATCGTAGGTACGTGGACCGAGCCCGTAACCGCGCAGGTGATGATGACTTTGTCGGCATCGGCCATCGTTGAAACACCCCCCCCGATCCGCATCCGTGGCATAGATTTCGTCGCCCGCTAATACAGCATGTTTCGCCGGAGCGTGCCAGTACGGGCCTGGTTGCGGTGAGGCTGGCCCGACCCAGAAGGACCGGATGCGCTGGGCACCGATCGCGGCCAGCCTATTGTGGCTGGTGCTAGCGTTCGCGGAGCCAAGCAGCGAGGCGCTGGTGGTCGGCGCCGAGACTATCGACGTCGATGGGACGCATTTTCGGCTACACGGCATCGATGCGCCGGAGCCTGATCAGACCTGCCGGGCCGACGGTTACGACCTCTCGGAAGGCATGGTCTATACCAGCTGGGTCCGCGCCGACTGGGCGGTGAGTCGGCGCGACGTCGAGTTAGAGAATGGGACGCCGCGGGCCGCGGGCTGTGGCGGACCGAGTTCGTGATGCCGTGGGCGTAGCGCGCCAGCGAGCGCATGCCCGATCCCGAGTAGTCTAGCCGCGGTAGTCGGTGGCGAGATGGGCCAGACAATCGCCGCGTTCGCAGCGCCCAAAGTGGCGCTTGCAGATCAGCATGCCGTCGTGGCGGAAGGGCACCTCGACCGGCGCTCGTGCCGGATCATCGTTGAAATGAAGCGCCCCGGCGATCTGGCCATTCTTCACCTCCTCGCCCAATACACAGTACGGCTCGAATAAGCCGGCGTCGGGCGCGTAGACGTAGTAGTCGCGCCCGGCCAGCTCAGTCAGCCGAATCTGGGGCGCGGCGGGCACGGCAAACTTCTCCGTGTTGGTCAGGACGCCAAAATGAGTGAGCGCGCGGATCACGCCCTCATCGCAAATCTTGACGCCCGCCGGGTTGACCGAGCCGGTGCCGCCGAGCTCGCTGCCGAGATAGATCAGCTTGTGCTTGTGGGCGGAGCCGGTGGCCAGGCGGGGATCGTCGAAGAACGACCAGATCATGCTGATCGGCGAGCCGAACGCCTTTAGCGCCGCCAGCGCGCGGGCATCGAGGTCGGCGTCGCCCGAGACGTGAATCGAGGCAAACGGCACATAGTCGAGCGAGGCGCCGCCCGAATGGAGGTCGAGCCAAACATCGGCGAGCGTCAACAAAACTGTGTCGATGTAGTGGGCGATCTGGGCCGTTGGGCCGGCATCCGGGTCGCCAGGGAATGAGCGGTTGAGGTTACCGTCATCGAGCGGCGAGACCCGCAGGCCAGCCTGAGCAGCCGGGAAATTCGCCATCGGCAGGAAGATGACTCGGCCGGCAATATCGTCGGGATCGAGACGACGGATGAGCTTGGTCAGCGTGACCTGGCCCTCGTACTCGTCACCGTGATTGCCGGACATCATGAAGACTGTCGGACCGGCCCCGTTCTTGACCACGGCGACCGGCATGGCGAGGGTGCCATAGGCCGAGCGCGTGACCGAATAGGGCAGGTGTAGATACCCGACCTGCTTGCCCTCGGCCGCGAAATCGATCTCCGTCCAGATTCGTGATGCTGCCATGCCAACCCTTCCGCCCCGCGTGCGCGGCAAAGGTTAGCAGCCGGCGCGGGCCCCGCCCAGGCTTGGTTACGGCGCCTGCATAAAGGTGCGCCCGTAGGTGCGCCAGAAGGATTTGCTCGTATTGCGCAGTGCATCAGCCCGGCTCATCGCGCCACCTCAGCTTCACGCGGGCTGCCCCGCGCTTCACATCACCCAGGCGGCGATCAGCCACCAGGTCAAGATGCTTGAAGTCCATCTCGGCAGACCGCTGTTTCGCCTGCTCAACCGCACCCTTCTCCTAACCGAGGACGCGCAGATGTACGTGGTCGGGGTACGCGAGGCCTTTGACATGATCGACGTGGCGACCCCGCGGCTACAGGCCGCCGATTCATGTGGAGTGCTCACCGTCTCGGTCCTGCCCTCGTTCGCCGCCAAATGGCTGGTGCCCCGGTTGGGCTGCTTCCGCGCGGCGCACTCCGGCATCGACGTCCGTCTTGTGCCCTCCATCGTGCTCGTCGATTTCGCCAGAGACGCCGCCGACATTGGCATCCGCACCGGGCCGGCCATTATCTAGGCCTGCGTACGGTGCGGCTGTTGGTCGAGGCGGGCGCGCCAACAAAAGGCGAATGAAGGCGAAACCCGTGGCCAGCCATCGCGTTGTCGCGTAGCTTTGGCCTGAGGATAACGGATGCGCGTCGAACTCAACTACGGCACCGGTAAGCTTCCGGTCGAGCTCGCCGATGGCTGGCGGGTAAGTGTGATCGCCAAGCGACCGATGCCGCTTCTGGCCGATCCAGCCGCGGCGCTCGAGGCGGCGCTGGCGGTGCCCCACCGAGCACCGCCGCTGCGGCAGGCGGCGCGCGGGGCGGCGAGCGCCTGCATCCTCATTTGCGACATCACCCGCCCGGTGCCCAACGGCCTGATCCTCCCGCCTCTGGTGCGCGCCTTGCTCGATGCCGGCTTGGCAGCGGAGCGCATCAAGGTGTTGGTGGCGACTGGCCTGCACCGGCCCAATGAGGGCGCGGAGCTGGCCGAGGTGGTCGGCGATCCGTGGGTCCTCGATACCGTCGAGGTGGCCAACCACTTCGCCCGCGACGATGCCGCCCACGTCGATGTCGGCACGACCTCGCGCGGCACCGTTGTCAGGCTCGACCGCCGTTTCATCGACGCTGACATCCGCATCGCAACGGGGCTGGTCGAGCCGCACTTCATGGCCGGCTATTCCGGCGGGCGCAAGGTGATCGCTCCGGGCATTGCCCACCGCGACACCATCACGACGTTCCACAACGCCCGTTTCATGGAAGACCCATGCGCCGCCAACTGCGTGCTCGACGGCAACCCCCTGCACGAAGACCAGCTCGAGATCATGGCCATGATCGGCGGCGCCCTCGCCCTCAACGCGGTGATCGACGAGCAGCGCCGGCTCGCGTTCGTGAACTTCGGCGAGGTCGTGGAGAGCCACCTCCGGGCGGTCGAGTTCACTCGGGCGTATGCCGAGGTAGCAGTGCCGGAGCGCTTCCAAACCGTGGTCACGAGCGCGGCTGGCTATCCCCTCGACAAGACCTACTACCAGACCGTCAAGAGCATGGTCGGGCCGCTCGACATTCTCAGCCCAGGCGGCGATCTCATCGTCGCCTCTGCCTGCTCGGAAGGCATTGGATCAGCGGACTACGTAGCGGCGCAGCGCCGACTTCTGGCGCGCGGGCCCGAGGGCTTCCTCGCTGACATCAAGGACAAATTCCACGCCGACATCGACGAATGGCAGACTGAGATGCAGCTCAAACCAATGCGGCAAGGCGCGGTCTATCTTTACAGCGATGGCCTGACCGGCTCCGACCGCGACCTGACCGGCGTGCGCATGGTCGATGCGCTTGACGAGGTGATCGCTGCGAGCGTCGCCCGCGGTGGTGACAACCGGGTCGCGGTGGTGCCGGAGGGACCCTATGTGGTCCCACGCTATCAACCGGCGATCTGAACGTCGATCCGCGCGCGCCATGCACATCCATCTCGACCCGCTTGGTGGGATCGCTGGCGACATGTTCGTCGCGGCGATTCTCGATGCCTGGCCCGAGTTGGCCGCAGGCCTTGGCGAAGCTGTCGCCGCCGCCGGCCTGCCCGAGGGCTGGACGGCGGCGGCGGTCGCTCATAGTGACGGGACCCTTGCAGGCACACGTTTCGAGGTGCGGGGCCCGGCGCGGTCACCGCCGAGCGGAGCGTTCGCCGCTATTCGCGAGCGACTGCAACACTCATCGCTGACGCCGGCCGCCGCCGCCCGCGCCATCGCCATCTTCGGGCTGCTCGCCGCGGCTGAAGGCATGGTTCACGGCGTCGCCGCCGACGATGTTCATTTCCATGAAATAGCCGATTGGGATTCCCTTGCCGATATCGCCGCCGCCGCTTGGCTGATCGAGGCGCTGGCGAGCCAAAACCCGCACGTCAGTTGGTCGGTCGCCGCGCTGCCGATCGGATCGGGCCGCGTCCAAACAGCGCACGGGCCGATGCCGGTGCCGGCCCCCGCCACCGCCAAACTGATCGAGGGCCGCGTGATAATTGACGACGGTATCGGCGGCGAGCGTGTGACGCCAACCGGCGCTGCGATCCTGCGCCACCTCGACCCGACTTCATCGCCGGGCAGCGCCGGGCTGAAGGTGGCGCGAAGCGGCCATGGGTTTGGCCAGCGAACCCTCCCCGGCATCAGCAACGTGCTGCGCGTTCTGGCCTTCGAGTCGGTCGAGGCAGGCTGGACCGACGAGCAAATCGCCGTCATCACTTTCGAGGTCGACGACCAGACGCCCGAGGACTTGGCAGTCGGGATCGAGGCGATTCGTGGTGCTGTGGGCGTCCTCGATGTGACCCATATGCCGGTCCACGGCAAAAAGGGCAGGATCGCCGCGAGCGTGCGCGTCCTGTGCCGACGCGAGAGTCTCGATCAGGCGATCGAACGCTGTTTTAGCGAGACGACGACGATTGGCCTGCGCTGGTCATGGGTCCAGCGGGCGGTGCTGGCGCGCCAGACCGTGCGCGATCCTCAGGCCGTGCGCGATCCAAAGAGTGCGGTGAGCGTCAAGGTCGCGCGGCGGCCACACGGCCCAACGGCCAAAGCTGAGATCGACGACGTGAGTGAAGCGGGCGGAGGCCGCTCCGAACGCCAGCGCCGCCGACGCATCGCCGAAGCCGCTGCGCTTAAGCCCAAACGCGGAGCACCGCGCGAGCGCTAGAGCACGACCCACTTAGTTTGAAGCGTATCTAGAGTTGGCGACGTAGTTTTGGCATTCCTGTGGGCTGAAACAGTCGAGCAATTGACCGATGCGCTGCCAGATTGCCTCGATAGTTCGCTCATCAGCCTTGCGTAGCAAGGTTTTTGAGCTTGGCGAAGACCTGTTCGAGAGGTTGAGGTCTGGCGAGTAGGGTGGCAAGAACCAGAGCTTGGCGTCGGCGTCGCGAATGGCGCGGCGCGCCCGGAAGCCCTTGTGAGAGCTAAGGTTGTCCATGGTGACGATGTCGTCAGGGCGGAGCGTCAGCACCAGAAACTGCTCGACATAGGTGAGAAAGCTGGGACCGTTGATCGGCCCATCGAGGACGCAGGGCGCGTCGATGCAGTCGTGACGTAGGGCGGCCAGGAAGGGTCAAGGTGTGCAACGGCCGTGGCGGCGTGTCACATTGGTCTTGGCCCAGGTCTCGTCGATAAAGACCAGACGCGAGAGGTCGAGCCGGCTTGATACTTCGTCCAGCGCACCCGTCGCCGGGCCACGCCCGCTCGCCAATCAACGATCGCGCCATCCGGCTGCCCATCGGCTCCGCCGCCACCTCGCGAACCGGACGCCCAGCCTCAACCCGACCAATCACGCGAGATCGAAGATCCTCCGAATACGGTCGTCCCATGCATGCTGGCCTTCATCTCCAGCCAGCATCTTGAATCACAAACCAACCGCTTAGGGAATCGCTTCGATCCAAAACCGAATCATGCTCTAGATCAGGCGCTGTCGCTCGCAGACCTCCCTCCCCAGCGCGGGAGGGGAGAGAAGGGGAAGACGTGTATCGAACAGCGTGCGTCCGTGGCCGGGTGCCCGCCTGCTACTCAGCAGCTTTAGTCTTCTTCGCCGCGCGCTCGGCCTTGTGCTTGTCGGTCATTTCCTTGACCGCTTGCTGGCCGGCGCCGGTGAACTTGTCATGGTTTTTGGCCACCCAGTTGTAGCTCGCCCAGCGCAGCGCAGTGCTGCCCTGGAAATGTGGGAAGACGTAGCGAGTGATGAGCTCGTAGCTGCGCTTGGTTTCGGTCCAGTCGGCCCAGTTGTGCGACCACAGCATCTGCGTCCCGTATCCGCCGGATTTCTCCCACAACTTCTCCATGCGGGCAATCGCATCGTCAGGCGTCCCAATCACCGCGATCTCGGTCTCGATCATCCACTGGATCCGCTCGTCGAGGTCCTTCGGCCCATCCGGTGGGATTACTGGAAAGGTCGCCGCCTCGTCGAAATAATCGAGGAAGGTGCCGAGCCCAAAGCGGACGTCCTCGATCGCCTTCTCCCGGGTCTCGGCGACATGCATCATCTGCAACAGCCGCCAGCCCTCGCGCTCTATCTTGTGGCCGTGCTCGGCGCCTACCTGTTGGCAAATATCCCAATGATCGGCGAGCCGATCGAAGCCGGCCTGGGCGCCGGCGGCGAGCGATAGCATGTTGATCCCAAACATGCCGGCCGCGCGCGGACCGGACGGCGAGATCGCGCAGGCCACCGCCATCTCCATGCGCGGGCGGGTGTAGGGCGCGAGCTGTAGCCGGCCGCCGTTAATCTCGAACCAATCGGTTTTCTCGGTCACCGTCTCGCCGGCCAGCAGCCGGAGGATGACGGACATCGACTGCTCCATGCGTGGCCGCTGTTCGGACGCCGACATGCCCATCATCGCCGCGTCCGGCACCAGTGCGCCCGGGCCGATCCCGAACATCGTGCGCCCGCGCGTGAGGTGGTCGAGCATCATCATCCTGTCGGCGACCATCAACGGGTGGTGATAGGGCAGCGATACGACGCCGGTGCCGAGGCGCATGTGCTTGGTGCGTTCAGCGGCGGCGGCGATGAATATCTCCGGCGAGGCGATGATCTCCATCCCGGCCGAGTGATGCTCACCAATCCACGCCTCGTGCCAGCCGAGCTTGTCGAGATACTCGAGCAGTTCCAGGTCGCGCTGGAGCATCAACGTCGGGTTCTCGCTCATGGCGTGGAACGGCGCGTGGAAAACGCCAAAGCGCAGGTTTCGCTCGGTCATCGCCGTTTTCTCCAAGTCTCTTGCGTTGTTCGTTGGGCGACATTCTATGCGGAATCATCCGCCGGTTGGTAAATTTGCTCCGTCAAGGGCCACCCCAGGCGGCAGCCCTCGTTGTGTGCGACTAGCTCGCATTCGCAAATGGGGCGGGGGCCGAGACCCTGTTCCCCGTCGACGATCCGCGCACGCACCTGAACGTGGCGCGCCAACGCGCGTTCGCCGATGCGTGCGCGACGGCGGAGCTCTATGCGGAGGCCGCCGGGGCGGGCTTGGGCGAGGTCCTGGCGATTGAAGAAGGCGCCGAACGCGCGGCGGTCCCGATCGCCCCGGGCACCAACGGGGTTCGCATCACCATCCGGGTCACCTTCGCGCTGCGCTGATCGCCTTCCGCGTCGAAGAATCACACCCCAGTCTGTGACCGCTGCTACTGAGCGCGCCCGCGTCGGCCACTATGGTTGGCAGCGTGGCACAGGAGTCAGCTACCGAACATGTCTTGGTCCGGAACCTCGCTTCCATCCATTCCGGATCTTGAGGCGGAGGTCCGACGGGGCCGTCGCCTTTCGTTTGACGGCGGCCCGAAATTGCAGCCCTTCAGGGGCTGGTCGCTTGGTCCCGGCTTAGACGCGGCATCACCTCGTTGGCAATCAATGCGAGCGAGCGCTTGTGCAGTTCCTTGTCGGGAAAGTCCAAGGCCGAGGCGATGAAGGTGCCGAACGGACCGACTGTCTCACGGAATGACACCAACTTTTCGGACACTGTCTCAGGCCCGCCGTAGATGAGGTTGTCGCGCATGTAGTCGCCGCGCGAATAATCGTCGGCGGCCGGGGTGCCGACCAGCTCCGGTGGCAGTATGTAGTGCTTGCCGCCGCCCGAGCAGACCATGTCGTAGATGTACTCGAAGTAGTATGCCGCGTTGCACTTGTTCTCCGGATCGGCGAGCGCGGCTTCAGCCTCCGCATCGCTCTCGGCCACGAATACGTTGCGCGAGACCCGCCACACGTCGGGATTGTACTCACGCCCAGTCGCCTCACACCCTTCCTTGTACATGTTCAAGTGCGAGGCCACCGCCTCGACCGGGATGAGCTGCGAGGAGATCGGGATATAGCCGCGCGTTCCCGCAAACTTCATCGACGGCGAGTTCATGCCCATCGCCGGAATCATGATCGGCGGGTGCGGTTTTTGATAGGGCCGCAATAGCTGTCCGACGCCGTGGCGCGGCAGCATATTGTCGGTCAGCTTGACGTTCCAATACTTGCCTTCGATGTCGTAGGGCGGGTCTTGCGTCCACAACCGCAAGATGATGTCCAGCGCTTCGGGGACCATCGCGGCCGGCTCGCTCGCACCGAAAAGCTCCCAATCGGCCGGAATTCCACCTGAGGCGGCGCCGAACATCAGCCGCCCTTCGGACAGGTGATCGAGGATCGCGATGTGCGAGGCGACCTGGGCGGGGTGCCATATCGGCAACGGAATCACGCCGGTACCGAGCTTCATGCGCTCGGTGCGGGCGATCAGATTGGCGAGGAAGATCATGGCCGACGGCATCGGCTCGCCAACCACCGCGTAGTGCTCGCCGCACCAATACTCATCGTAGCCCAACTCATCGATATGGACCGCGATGTCGAGGTCGTCCATGAACAACTGGTGGACATCGCGCGCCGGGTCGTGCACCGGCTGCATGAACAGGCCGAGCTTCATATCCTACCCTCCGGGTGCCCTCAGGTCAGACCGCGCGCCCGCGCCACCTCGTCGATCGAACGTGGGTTGGGGTGCCGATACCAGAAACAGCCATGTACAAACATACCCTTTTTCCGCGCGGGAATACCAAATCGGGTGTGCCAGGCAGATCGCGGCGGTGCAGGCGGTATCGGTACCCCATCCCGTGGACGAGGCGACGGACCGCCATTTCTAGCGTGGTGTCCTTACCCCAGACAAGCGACATGCGCTTACTTCGTTGCTCGCTAGTTAAAGTGTGTTTCCCATGGCACCGAGTCTACCCGGACTCGGCCGCCAAGCGCTCGCACTTGGGACGTGGGTGCCGTAAAACAGGCGAGGCCGCAAGTTCGGCCCCGACCAGCGTCGGGGCGTTTAGGGAGTCACGGCATGGCTGATCGGGATACGGCGCGCGACGGTGTTAGGTTGGCAATCTTGAGCAACCGGTTCGAATCGGTGGCGCGCAAGATGGCCAATACCTTGATGCGTACCGGGCGCTCGGGCGTTCTCAATACCGCGCGCGATTTCTCGTGTTGCATCATCACCCGCGACGACGAGCTGTTGGCCACTGCCGAGAGCTTACCAATCCACGTGCTGGCGGGGCCCGACCTAATGGCCAAGTCAATGAAGCAATTCCACCCCGAGCTCAAGCGCGGTGACGCCTTCCTCCACAACTCGCCCTATCACGGCTGCTCACACCCGGCCGACCACACCATCCTGGTGCCCGTGATCGATGACGATGGCGTGCACCACTTCACGGTGTTGGCCAAGGCCCACCAGGCCGATATCGGCAACTCGGTCCCCACCACCTACGTCGGCCACGCCCGCGATGTCTACGAGGAAGGCGCGCTGATCTTCCCGGCGGTACGGATTCAGAAGGACTATCGGAACATCGAGGACATCATCCGCATGTGCCGGATGCGCATCCGGGTCCCTGACCAATGGTGGGGCGACTATCTGGCGATGATGGGCGCCGCGCGGATCGGCGAACGCGAGATTCTGGCGCTGGCGAAGGAGGTCGGCTGGGCGGCGCTGCACGACTATACCGGCGATTGGTTCGCGTACTCTGAACAGCGCATGATCGAGGCGGTGAAGGCCTTGCCCTCGGGCCGGGCGCGCAAGACGAGCACCCACGATCCCTTTCCCGGCACCCCGCCGGAGGGCATTCCGATCACCATCAAGCTCGAGATCAAGAGCGAGGAAGGGATGATCGAGGTCGACTTGCGCGACAACCCCGACAACCACCCGTGCGGACTCAACCTCTCGGAGGCATGCGCGCGGACCGCCGCCATGATCGGCGTATTCAACTCAGTTGACCACCGGGTACCGAAGAACGCGGGGTCTTTCCGCCGCATCAAACTACACCTGCGCGAAGGCTGCGTCGTCGGCATCCCCAAGCATCCAACCAGTTGCTCGGTAGCGACCACCAACGTCGCCGACCGCGTCTCTAACCCGATTCAGTGCGCCATCGCCGAGATCGCCGAGGGCCAGGGCATGGCGGAGTGCGGCGCGATCATTCCGCCCTCGATGGGTGTGATCTCGGGCATCGATCCGCGCACGAAAGAGGCATTCGTCAACCAAATCTTCGTCGCCATCACCGGCGGCGCGGGCTCGCCGACCCAGGATGCATGGCTGACCATCTGCCACGTCGGCAACGCAGGGCTGTGCATGATCGACAACGTCGAGATCGACGAGCTGCATTTCCCGATGAAGATTCACTCGCGGCGCGTGATCCCCGATACCGAGGGTGCCGGTACCTATCGCGGCGCCTCCAGCGTCTTCGCCGAGTACGGCCCCACCGACGACTGCGTGATGGAGGTCGGCTACGTGAGCGATGGGCACATGAACTTCGCCAAGGGGGTGCGCGGCGGCGGACCGGGCGGCCGCGCCGAACAGCACCGCCGCCGGCGCAATGGCGCGAGCGAGCCGCTGCCGGCCTGCGCACAAATCTTCCTCGAGGCCGGCGAGACTGTCATCTCGCACACCAACGGCGGCGGCGGCTACGGACGGCCGACCCGGCGCGAGGTCGAGCGGGTGCGCCACGACGTCGAGGAGGGCTGGATCACGACGGCGCGGGCCGCTGACGTATACGGCGTCGTCCTCGACGAGAGCGGTACAGTCGACGCAGCGGCGACCAACGCACGCCGGGCCACGATCGAGGACGGCGCCTAGGCCGCGGCGAGTCGCCGAGCGGGCCAGAGGCACGAGGGGCGCGGCGAGCATGGCCGGACGGAGCACGGCGGCACGACCACGCGACCTCGCGGCCGCCATGCGCGAGGCCAACGCGCTGCGCCGGGAGGGCAAACTCGCCGCCGCGCGCAAGGGCTATCGCCGGGTCCTCGCCATCGATCGGCGTCATCCCGAGGCCCTGAACAACGGCGGCATCGTTGCCTTCCAACTCGGTAGAGCCGATGAGGCGCTCCAACTGCTGGGGGCCGCGGTCGCGCTTCAGCCGGCGGAGGCGGAAGCGCACAACAACCTGGCGCTGGTCCTCCACGCCGTCGGGCGCGCCGCCGAAGCTGCCGCCGGCTGTCGCCGCGCGTTGACGCTGAATCCTCGGCTGGCCGATGCCCACTTCAATCTCGGCAATGCGCTTCTCGACCTCGACCAGGCAGCCGCGGCCGCCGCAGCGTACGAGCAAGCAGCCAGCCTAAGGCCCGAGATCGCGAGTGTGCATTTCCAGCTTGGACTGGCACGCCATGCCTACGGCGACGTTGACGGCGCGATCGCGGCGCTTGAGCGGGCGGTGGAACTCGAGGCCACGGGCGGCCGGGCGCTCTACGGCCTTGGCAATGCCTTACAGGCCGCCGAGCGACTCGATGACGCCGTGGACGCCTATGAAAGAGCACTCGCCAGCGAGCCGGAGTTGGCGGAACAGGTATTCGGCGTGGGCAAACCGCGTCATGTCCATGCCCTGCTGCGCAGGGGCGATGCGGCCGGCGCGCTCGCCGCGTGCGAGAGCTTTCTCGAAGGCCACCCCGGCGATAGCTGCGCGCTCGCTCACGCGGCCGTGGTGTACAGCGAACTCGGTGATTCAAAAAGCCTGGCCCGCCTCCACGACTTCGATCGGCTGGTCCGTCCCCATCGCCCCCGCGCGCCCAAGCCCCACCGCGATATCCACGCTTACAACCGGGCACTGCAGGCGCACATCCGCGCGCACCCATCGCTGATCGTGGCGCCAGCGAGCTTCTCGGTCGAGGGCGGCCACACCACCGGCGAACTCCTGGTCAAGCCGCTGGGGCCGATGAACGCCTTCCAGAAGATCGTCCGCGAGGCTGTCGAAGACTATATAGCCGCCTTGCCCGACGATCCGAGCCACCCGTTCGTGGCCCGCGCGCCCAAGCGCTGGCGGGCGACGGTGTGGGCGATCATCATCGGGCCCGACGGCCATCAGGTGCCGCACATCCACCCCTCGGGTTGGCTCAGCGCCGTCTACTACCTGCAGCTACCGTCAACTATGTCGCCACCGGGCGGCGAGGACCACGGCTGGATCGAGTTCGGCCGGCCCTATCGCGAGGTACCGTTCAAGGTTGCGCCGCGGACCCGGCGCTTCCAGCCCGAGGAGGGGCTGATGCTGATGTTCCCCTCTTACATGTTTCACGGCACCACCCCCTACCCTGGGAGCGAGGATAGGATCTCGATCTCGTTCGACATCCTACCGCTAGCGTAGGCGGCCGTTGCCTAACTTGTGCGGTCGAGGCGGGCGAACAGGAGCCAGAAGAAGCCACCCATCAGCGGCAGCGTGACGGCGAGGATGACGGTCGCCAGCGAGAAGATGATCGGGACCTGAGACTGGTGCGATGCGGCCATGGTCCAGTTGTAGATCGGCATCGTTGTCTCCGAGCCACGCACGAAGATCGAGCGCAGCAGCTCGTTGAACGACAAGAGAAAGCCGAACAAACCGGCGCCGATGATGCCCGGCCTGAGGATCGGGAACTCAATATCCCAGAACTGGCGCCACCTTGAGGCGCCGAGGTCCGCGGCCGCTTCGAGCAGGCGAATATCGAAACGGGTCACGACCACCAGAACCAACAGCAGCGCGAACGGCAGCGCCCAGACGATGTGGCCGATGAAAATAGACCACATTCCGAGGCGCAGGTCCAAATACTCGCGCAAGAAGATGAAGAGCGCCGCCCCCATCGTCAGGGCGGGCACGAACAGCGGTGTGAGCGCCAGCAGCAGCACGCCGCCCGGCCGGTGCATACGCGGAACTGCGCGCCCGACCGCCGTCGCCACTATCATGCAGACCAAGCCGACGATCAAACCGAGAATGACACTTTCGACGAGGGGCATGCGCCACGCCTCGTCACCGGCCAGGCTCATATAATTATCGAGGGTCAGCGGATAGGGCAGACCCGAAAGCGGGCGCTCGCTGAACGACATGAGAGCGAGCCAGAGCAGCGGAATGTAGGTGAGGATAATGAGCAAGAGCCCGAGCCATTTGGCGAGCTGAACCCACCCCCTTGACGATACCACTCGGCGCCAGAACAGGTCGGATTTGCGACCCATCTGCTCGTGAATCGTTGCCGAGATGTTGGGCAGCGCCTCGCCGGTCATCGCTTCATCGTTCGGAATATCTCACCGAGTGGGCCGCGTCGTCGCGAGGATATCACCAGCAACACCAGCAACACCGCGAGCAGAATCATCACCAACGTTGAGAGCGCGGCGGCGGTTGGATATTTGAGATTGCGCAGCGCAGCCTCAATCGAATCGCCCAGCAGATTCACAAACCCGCCGCCCAACATGCCGGGCTCCACGAACGCGGCCATTAGCGGCACCATGGTAAAGACGATGCCGGCGACGATGCCCGGCAATGCCAGCGGCAAGATGACGTGCAGTAGTGTCTGGCCGGGACTCGCCCCGAGGTCGCGGCTGGCCTGGATGTACTCATCGTCGATAAGCGTAAGCACAAGGAAGATCGGGAACACCATGGTTGGGAAATAGGGCGCGAGCATCCCGAAGTGGACCGCGAACTCCGAGAACAGCATCCACTCCATCGGCTGGTTAATAACGCCGAGGTCCATCAGCACGGTGTTGATGATGCCGTTGGTGCCGAGGATCGGGCGCCACACGATGATCCGCGACGAGGCATCGAGGAAGAACGGGATGGTCAGCAACGTGATCAGCGACGCCTTGACACCCTTGGATTGGCAGCCCTTGGCAAGCCACAACGCGAACGGGAAGGCGATGAGAAGTTGAATGACCGTGAGTGTGGCGGTGATGCGCAGCGTCCGGACCACGGCCACCCAGCGGCCCGTATCGATCATCGTCCACCAGGTCTTGAACGAGGGATCCTCGTAGTAGACCTGATAGTTCTTCATATCGAGAAAGCTAAAATACACCATGATCAGAAGCGGCACGACCACGATGCAGAGCCACACGATGACGAACGCTGGCACCGCCCAGCCAGCGGACATTATGTTGGCATACCACCCCTTCACACCGCGGGATTCTGCGATCACGTCGACACTGCTCATGGGGCAAAAGCGCTCGCCCCGGACACCGCAACGTAGAGAGCGCGGCGCACCGGGGCGAGCTTAAGTCTGATTACGTAAGCAAACCGGGCTCAGGCGTTGAGGAAGCGCTGCCACTCCTCTTCCATCTCGGACGCATGAATAGCTGCCGGCTTCCCAAAGAACGGCTTCTCGAACTTCTTGTTAACCTTCTTCTCGGTCCACGCGAGGTTCGCAATTTTGCTCTCATCCCAGCCGTTGGCCGTGGCATACTCAATGCCGAGATCCATATTAGGACCAGCATAGCCACGCTGCTCAGCCTGATATGCGCGGTATTCACCGCTCATGTAGTAGTTAAGCATCTTGTAAATATTGTCGAGGTTATCGCCACGCTCCACCGCCTTAGTGTGGCAATAGGCTCCGTGACCCCACTTGTAGTATCCCTCTACCGTAAACGCATATTTCACAAGCTCTGCGCCTAGTTCAAGGTTGGCATTCTTAGTCGCGGGCTCCCAGCAGTTGATAATGTCAACTTCACGGTTAGCCAACAGCTGCACCTGCTCCTCGAACGCCGTATGAAGTGTGCGGAATTGTCCCGCCTTCTTACGCTCGATCGCGAAATCAACAACCTGCCGCATCTCGGGGCCGGTCACATCAGTCGCATCCTCAATCTCCACACGACCGTGATGCTTTAGGTAGTGGGCCATCTCACTGCCCGAAAGCAACCAACTCTGATCAGTCGCACAACGACCGCGAGTGACCTCGCTCTCATACAGCATCTCGAAAGAAATCTCGTCCATGCCATCAGCGCTAGCGCCAATCTTGTCAGGGAAATAGCCAAAGCTATCGCCATTACCAATGACCGGGACCCCGTACTGCACCCCATCTCTATCCTTCAGAAGGTCCGTACGCTTCCAATCGTCTGAAGTGCGATCCCAAAGGGTAAGCTCGGGATGATCCTCCTGTAGCACGGCGTAATAGCCCTGAGGCCCCAGGATATCCTCTGTCCCGCCGTCAAAAATAAATATGTCGTGAGTCTCGCCAAGATCATTGGAGATCACATCGCGCATGTAAGTACCGATGTCGGCGTTAGTGCCCGTCCAATTCATCTCAAGGCCGATGGTCTTCGTCATAATATCCCAGTCCTTGAGCTGGGACGTCGTTACGCCATAACCGGTAACTACCGCGCCAGCCGCGAGGGCTGCCTGCTGCGCACCGGGATCAAAGCTCGCCGTGGCAGCAACCGCCACGGCGGCGGCGGCGCCTTTCACCGCGTCGCGGCGTGTCAGCTTGATATCCCTCATCGATTTCCTCCATTACCCATGTTTCGAAACTCGTGCCCCAGGTTACGTTACACGTGGCCCTGCGAGTTCGGTTGGTACGATAACACAATCCTCCTCGTGCCACCAAACGTGGCTAACCGACCCGAGGTCGAGGTTGCGATCCCAAATCCGGGCGTTGAGCACGCCGACTCCGGTCTCCAGCGTCTGGTCGATATACTTGCCCTTATAGATGGTCGCGCCTGGTTGGCAGGCGATCCGGTTGGGCTCCGCGCCTCCGCCAGTGGCGAAGTGGACCCCCTCAGCGCGCACACAGACGCAGACTGGCTCACCTACTCGAGGCGCCCCCGTGCCGCACCAGCGCCCGTGTACCGTGTGCTCACCCAGCCGTGCCGTCGCCGCGCCGTCGGCCGCGCCCTCAAGCGCGCCATCCAGCAGGTTCTCCACGCCCATGAAGTCGGCGACAAAACGGCTGACCGGGCGATCGAACAGATCGCGTGGCGGCCCCTCCTGGACGATCCGCCCCTGGCGCATGAGAATCACCCGGTTCGACATCGTCAGCGCCTCTTCCTGGCTGTGGGTGATGTAAATGAATGTCATGCCAAGTTTGTTGTGGAGCTCGAGCAGCTCGACCTGCATTTCAAGGCGGAGCTTCTCGTCGAGCGCGCCGAGGGGCTCGTCGAGCAGTAGGATCGCCGGTCGCGTGACCAGCGCACGCGCTAGCGCCACGCGCTGACGCTCACCACCGCTCAACTGGTGAACGCGGCGGTCATACATGCCACCGAGGCGGACCAGGTCGAGCGCCTCGCGCGACCGTAACTCGCGCTCACGCGGCACAACCCCGCGCACCTTCAAGCCGTAGCCCACGTTCTCCCCGACCGCCATGTGGGGAAACAGTGCGTAGTGCTGGAAGACCGTGGTGCAGTTGCGGTCCGAGGCCGGTGTCTTCGAGACATCCGCACCGGCGATCCGCAGGGTCCCAACCTCGCTCGGCGTCTCCAGCCCCGAGATCACCCTAAGCAGGGTTGTTTTGCCCGACCCGCTCTCGCCGAGAATGGTCAGGAACTCGCCCTGTTCGGCGGCGAGGGACACATGGTCCACCGCCACGACCTCGCCGAAGCGATGGGTGAGGTCGCGGATTTCGAGGATAGGCCCGCGCGGTCCCCCGTTGTCGGCCATCGCCTGCCCTGTCATAGCGCTCTCCTGGTAGACCTGGGTTGGTTCACCGGCCAAACCTAACCGTCAGGGAAGGCCGAGACAACGCGCTTGGGCTTGGGTCGCTCGGCCACGACAGTCTCCGTCGTGATGACCAGGCCGGCGGCCGAGGCGGCATTGGCCAGGGCCACGCGGACTACCCGTAACGGATCGATAACGCCGCGCTCGACCATGTTGGCATAGGTCGCCGACCGCGCGTCGAAACCCCACTCCGGATCGTCGTGCTCGTACACGCGGGCGACCGCCATCGCCCCGATCTCGCCCGCGCTCGCGGCGATACGGCGGAGCGGAATCGCCAGGGCGCGCCGCACGACATCAAGGCCGGCGCGCTCACCCAACGAAGCTGCTTCGAGCTTGGCCACGTCCTCGATGCAGCGGGCCAACGCGACTCCGCCGCCGGGCAGGATGCCCTCGGCCACCGCCGCTCGGGTGGCGTTCACCGCGTCCTCGATCATCTCCTTGCGCTGCTTCATCTCGACCTCGGTATCGCCGCCGACCCGCACCACCGCGATACCACTCACCAGCCTCGCCAGGCGTTGCTGAGTTTGCTCGCGGTCATAGGACAAATAACGCTCGCGCTCGATCGTCGCGCGGAGATCGACGCAGCGAGCCGCGATCGCGTCCCGATCGCCGTGTCCATCGATAATGGTGGTCGCCTCGGCGGTGACGACGGCGCGGGCGGCGCGGCCGAGCATCTCGGGCCGCAGTTTGGTGAGCGAGTTGCCGCGCTCCGTCGTGACCAGTTCGGCACCGGTCATGATCGCGATGTCTTCCAGCATGGCCTTGCGGCGCGGGCCCAGCCCGGGCGCCTTGACGGCGGCCACCCTAAGGCCAGCGTCGCGGCGGTTGATCACCAACGTCGCCAGCGCCTCTCCGACCACGTCCTCGGCCATCACCAGCAACCACTTGTCCGACTTGGCAAACGCGCGCAGCGCCGGCTCGATCGCGTCGAAGTTCGTGATTTTGCCGTCGTGCAGGAGGAGGTAGGGCTCCTCCATCTCGATCATGCAGCGCTTAGCGTCGGTGACGAAGTGCGAGGACAGGTAGCCGCTGGCGACATGCATGCCGTCGCGCAGCTCAAGCTCGACCTCGCGACCGGTTCCCTCCTCGACCAGGACGAAGCCTTCCTGGCCGATCGTGTCGAGGGCGCGCGCCAGCAGCTCGCCGATGTGGCGGTCGCCGTTGGCCGAGATCGTACCGACGTGCGCGATCTCGGCGGTCGCGCGGAGCGGACGGGCGCGCCGTTCGAGCCCGGCGAGCGCCGCGGCGGTGGCACGATCGATGCCACGCTTGACGGCCAGCGGCGCCAGCCCGGCAGCGGTCGCCCGGAGCCCGTCACGCACCATCGCGCCGGTGAGGATGACGGCGGTGGTCGTGCCATCGCCGGCGCTGTCGTCGGTCTGATAGGCGACCTCGCGAACGATCCGCGCGCCCATGTCGGCGGCACGGTCACCGAGTTCGATCGCCCGCACGACAGTGTAGCCATCGCGCGATATTTCGGCCGTCGCGTTAGCTCTCTCGATCAGGACCGTGCGTCCGCGCGGCCCCAGGGTCGCCGCGACCGCGTCAGCCACCAGGTCGATTCCGGTCAGCACCCGCGCTCGCGCAGTCGTGCCGAGCGCGATCTCCTTCGGGCCGGGATCGGTAAGCCGGAGCGTCTCCGCCACCGCACACCCTTTCGCTATTTCAACTGGGAGCCCAACCTAGTGCGCTAGTGGGTCTGAGGGAAGCGCCAGGCGCTTCAAGATCGCGCGGCCCGTGCTGCGCCCAGGTTAGTGAGGCCGAGGCCGGCCAGCATGACGAAGAGGGCCACCCAAACCCATGCACTCAGACCCTCGTTGAATAGAACGAGCGCCCACAGGAAACCGGCGCCCACGATGACGTAGTTCATCTGCGAGACATAAACCGGGCCGGCCAAGCGAGCGATCTCGAGGCCGGCCATGAACGCGACGATCTGGCCCCCGGCGGCCCACAGCATCGCCCATACGCCCGCGCCGCGGACGTTCCAGAAGCCATGAACTCCGCCCCCCACCAGCATGATGACTAAGGTGATGGCGGCGGCGAAGAGCAGAAGACCGCAGACCAGCGATACCGTGCTTGTCTCGGGTGGGCGCAGATACGATATCACGATGATGTTGGTGGCGACCGAGACCGGTACCAGCAACGCCACGATCATCCATAACGCCGCCCCCGGCACCGACAAGCTTTGCGCGGGCAAGACGATCAGTAGAATGCTGGTGAAGCCGAGGACTACTCCGCCGACGCTCAGCCAGCGCAGGCTTTCACGCCGCAGCATGAACGCAAAAACGTAAGTCAATGGTGGTGTCAGGCCGATGATCAACGTCACCACGCCCGCCGGCAGCTTGTCGGCGATGAAAGTCAGGACTAGCACCGGAATGACGATGCCAAGGGTGCTCAGCAGCAGGTAGTGGCGCAAGTGAGGTACGGTCAGCTTCGGAGCATCGGCGCGAGCAAGCGCCACGATCAGCAGGGCGACGCCGGCCAAGAGCGATTGCCAGAAAGTGTAGGCGATGAACGGGAAGCCGGCCTCGATCGCGATCTTGTTGGCGGCGAACAAGCTCCCGTAGACGACCCCACCGACGATCACGAGAGTGGCGGGTATCGCCAAAGATTTGGGCCGCGCGGTCATGCGTCCAGACCAGTATGAGGGTAAGGTCTTGAATGTAAAGTAGCCTTGTCCCGACGAGCAACTCTGAAGTTTCCAACGCTGATGGAGGCGGACCCGTGACCGCACCTATGGCGACCGCGCGTACAGCAGTGATCCAGACCCCGCCATTTCGGGAGGGCGCCGTGAAAGAGGGACCGACGGTGCGGCGTCGGACATGGTCATCCCGCTCGCCATGGCGGACGCGCGAGACCGAGTCACGATCATGAGCCTCCCCGCTGAGACCGACGTAGCGCCGTGGGAAAAGCTCAAGGAGCTGTCCGAGTCAGGCAAGAGCGACGCCCTTGAAAGCTTCGTCGATTCGCTCGGGAGTCGTGAAGCCATCCGCGCCATTTTCCGGCTCGACGCGCGCGAGCGCGACGTTGTCCTGCGCGCACTCTCGCCCGCCGAAGCCGCCGATCTGATAGAGGAGATGCCCGACGAGCACGCTGCCGATCTGATCGAGCGCCTGCCCGCCGCCGAGGCGGCCGCTATCGTCACTGAGCTGCGCAGCGACGACCGCGCCGATGTTCTCGGCGACATGGACGAAGAGAGCGCAGCGGCGATTCTCGAAGCACTCGAGCCAGAGCGTGCCGAGGAGGCGCGCCGGCTCGTTAGCTACGCTGACGATGTTGCCGGCGGCTTGATGGTTACCGAGTATTTGTCGTTCGAGGAAGGGACGACGGTCCAAGGGGCCATCGAGAACCTAGCCAAGTTCACCGTCCTCGCCGACGAAGCAGCGGCGCAACAGGCCTATGTCGTGTCCTCCTTGGGTGTGCTCCTCGGCGAGGTAGCGCTTGGCGATCTGTTTGTCGCCAAACGCCCGGCACTCTTGATCAGCATCATGAAACGGGTCCCGTCCGTGTTCGGGGATTCCGCGCTAGAGGAGCTCCAGGAGTTATTCGAGGAGCACGAGTTGCGTGGTATCCCCGTGGTTGACGAGGATAGTCGGTTGATTGGGGTCGTCAGCAACGACGGACTGGCGGGGGCGATCGCCGAGCGGGCCGATCTCGATCAGCTGAAATCGAGAGGCATCGTCGGCGGCGACGAGATCCGCTCGATGCCGTTCAGGTTGCGCGCGGGCCGCCGGCTGTCGTGGCTGAGCCTGAACATCGCCCTCAACGTGATCGCCGCCAGCGTGATCGCACTCCACGAGGAAACGCTGTCGGCGGTGATCGTGCTCGCTGTGTTCCTGCCGATCGTTTCCGACATGAGCGGGTGCTCTGGCAATCAGGCCGTCGGCGTTAGTCTCCGCGAGCTCGCCCTGGGCATCGTCAGGCCCTACGATTTCTTCCGCGTCTGGTTCAAGGAAGCGACCGTCGGCGTCGTCAATGGACTGGCGCTCGGCCTCTTGCTCGGAGGCGGCGCCTGGCTGTGGAAAGGCAATCCCTACCTCGGCCTGGTGGTGGGCGGTGCGCTGTGGCTCAACACTATCGTCGCCGTGTCGATCGGCGGCACAGTGCCATTGGCGCTGAAGCGCTTCGGGATCGACCCCGCGGCCGCCTCTGGGCCCATCCTGACCACCGTCACCGACATGCTCGGCTTCCTGCTCGTCCTCAGCTTAGCCGCCACGCTCATGCCGCTCTTGGTGACGGCCTAGGGTCCGCCTTGGGGGCACGACCTACGGCCATAAGGGATCCACTTCGTGGTGATGGATCAGCGGATCGTGAACGGCTATAGACCGGTGGCGTCGGCGGCTATGCGCGCCGGCATCTCCCCAGACGAAGCCGAACCCGTAGATTGCGCGCGCCCAGGCGTGGCTGAACAAGAACATGGAGAGGCCCGCCACAGCGGCTGCGCCGCACGCTGCGACGATGACGCTGCGACGATCGATACTGTCGGACATGGGGGCGTCGTGCGGGACGGTCTGCGCTCTTAGAGACGCAGCGTCATCGGTCCGTCGAACTTGCTCAGCACGACCGCGCCACGACCGCTGAACACACCAGTCCTGTATTGAGGTCGTCAGCGCCAAAGTTCAACTTTCGGCTCTCACGCCGCTGCGCTGGCTGCGTTTGCGGTCCGTTTCCTTCAACTCGCGTTTGCGCTGTCGGATCGCGGCCGGCGTGACCTCAACCAGTTCATCATCGGCGATAAACTCGAGCGCCTGCTCCAGATTAAAGCGCAGCGCCGGGCTCAGCATGATATTCTCATCGGTGCCCGCCGCGCGGATGTTGGTCAGCTGCTTGGCCTTCATTGGATTGACGACAAGGTCGTTGTCGCGCGCGTGGATGCCGACAATCATGCCTTCGAAAATATCGTCCCCCGGGGCAACGAACATGCGTCCCCGCTCCTGCAGGTTGGACAGCGCAAAACCCACAGCCTTGCCGTCGGCGTTGGCAATCAACACGCCGTTCTTGCGCGCAGCGCCCTCTTTGCTCGCGGCCCCGCCTTTGCGCTCGTTCATGGCGCCAGCGGCGAGCGGGCGATAGCCATCGAAGCTCGAAAACAAGAGGCCGTTACCGGCCGTCGCGGTCATGAACTCGGTACGAAAACCGATCAGGCTGCGCGCCGGGATCGAATAGTCGAGGCGCACGCGGCCGGTGCCATCGGGCTGCATGGCCTGGATGGCGCCGCGGCGCGCGCCGAGCCGTTCCATGATCGTGCCCTGGAACTCTGAAGGGATATCGACGACGAGTTGTTCGAACGGCTCGTGAGCCATGCCATCGATCTTCTTGATAATCACCCGCGGCCGGCCGACACAAAAGGCGTAGCCTTCACGGCGCATGTTTTCGATCAGAATGGAGAGGTGCAATTCGCCACGCCCGGAGACCACGACAACCTTGGGATCGGCGGTGACTTCGATGCGCAACGCGACGTTGTGGATGAGCTCGCGATCGAGACGCTCGATGATGTTGCGGCTGGTGACGAAACGGCCTTCACGGCCCGCGAACGGGGAGTCGGATACTTCGAACGTCATCGAGACAGTGGGTTCGTCGACCGACAAGGCCGGCAATGCTTCCGGCCGGGCCGGGTCGCACAGAGTGTCGGAAATGCGCAGATCTTCGATGCCCGTCACGGCTACGATATCGCCCGCCTCGGCGGACTCGCGGACCTCGCGGCGCAGGCCCTGAAAGCCGAGCACTTCGAGGACCCGTCCGCGGCGCGATTGGCCGTGCGCGTCGATGATCACGAGCTGCTGGCTCGGCGCAATGCGGCCGCGCATGATGCGACCGATGCCGATCGCGCCGACGTAGCTTGAATAGTCGAGCGAGCTGATCTGCATCTGCAATGAACCGCCCGGTTCGACTCGCGGCGGCGGCACTTGCCCGACGATGGCCTCGAACAGTATTTTCATATCTTGCTCGGGCCCACTTGGCTCGCGGCGCGCGTAGCCCAAGGTCGCGGACGTGTAGACGACCGGGAAATCGAGCTGGGCGTCGGTGGCGCCAAGCCGGTCGAACAACTCGAACGTTTGGTCGAGCACCCAGTGCGGGCGGGCGCCGTCACGATCGCATTTGTTAATCACGACCAGCGGACTCAAGCCCTGCGCGAAGACCTTCTGGGTCACGAAGCGGGTTTGCGGCATTGGTCCGTCGACCGCGTCGACCAGCAACAGCACGGAGTCGACCATCGATAGGATACGTTCGACCTCGCCGCCAAAATCGGCGTGGCCTGGGGTGTCGATGACGTTGATGCGGTAGCCGTTCCAGCTGAGTGCGGTGTTCTTGGCGAGGATGGTAATACCGCGCTCGCGCTCGATGTCATTGCTATCCATGACCCGTTTCTTGGCAGAGTCACGGGGGAGATCGAGTGAGCCCGACTGCTTAAGCAGTTCGTCGACGAGCGTGGTTTTACCGTGATCGACGTGGGCAACGATGGCGATATTGCGAAGGTTTTCGGCGGGCATGAACAATTTCTGGGGTGTGGTTGAGAAAAAGGGCGCGTGGCTAAACAAGCTCGTATCGCACAGCGTGCGGCGTGAAGAATGGCCCGTGCCCTACCCGCGAACGTGCCACGGTGCGCTCGGGGTTGCGCGGTCAAGCGCCGCCAACAAACGGCGAACCCCGCCACTGAGTACTGGACCGGGCTGTCTGACAGCAACGGCGAGCTAAGTCACTGAAATAATAGAGCGGGCAATGGGGTTAGAACCCACGACCTCAATTTTTGGCGAAGACCGCACTGTGCCGGATTTCTTGAATAATATCAATATATTACTCAGGCACGTTCCTAGTTGGGGGGGCTACTGCGCCGCCGTCCTAGCTCGGCTGATCGGGCTGAGCGTTGAACGCCTTGGTCATTGCGCGCGTGAGAAACTTCAGTGCGGCCCTGCGGTCCCGGTGTTTCGTGGCGAAGACCTCAGGCACTTCTCCTTCGTGACCAACTGGACGCCAGAGATAGCGAATCTCGCCCTTGAACCTGACAAACACTTCGTCCAGCTGCCACCGCCACCGGGAATACGACCGACAATGGACGCGTCGTCGCCTGATCTCCGCCGCGAACATAGGCCCAAACCGATTTCACCAGAACCGGACCGTCTCGTGGCGGATATCGATGCCGCGCTCGGACAGGAGGTCCTCGACTTAGCGCAGCGACAGCGGATAGCGGGTGTACATCATCACCGCGAGGCGGATCACTTCGGGCGAACTGTTGAAGTAGAGGAAGGGATTCGTCATCGGCCGACGCTACGGATCGCCCCGACCCGGCTCAAGCCGATTTTCTCTGACCGTACCCCCTCAGGCCAACCGGCTGCCGCAGTTGGTGGTGACGGGGTCGCCTTGGTCTGACGAACATCTGGGTGGCATTTGGTGGCAGTGGCGGGGGCAAGCTCGTCGTAATCTTGAAGCCGCTCGGTGCGCGCTGTAGCATTGGCGTCTACCCTTACCGATTCTTGCGGGATTGGCCAGTGCGACTACGCCCCCCGACGGTAGACGAGACGAGAGCCCTCGCCGAGTCGCTACATCTCACGATGGCAACGAGCGAGTTGGAGCAATACCGTAGCCTGATCATCGAGAACCTGGCCGCCTACGCGGCCGTCGATGCGATGGTGGAGCCCAAGCCGGCGGTGAAATACTCTCGGACCCCGGGGCGCCGCCCGGAACCCGAGGAAGACCCCTACAACGCCTGGTACTACAAGACTGAGATCAAGGGCGCATCCGATGGCTTGTTGGCGGGCAAGCGGGTGGTCCTGAAGGACGTCATTAGCGTCGCCGGGGTACCCATGGCCGCCGGAACCGCGGTGATGGAGGGATTCGTACCCGATGTGGATGCCACCGTAGTCACCCGCATTCTGGATGCCGGGGGCATCATCGCCGGAAAGGCGGCCAGCGAGGGTTTCTCCTTTGGCGGGGCGGGCCACAATTCCCTCACGGGGCCGGTGCGCAATCCGCACGATCCCTCCCGTTCCTCGGGCGGCTCTTCCAATGGCAGCGCGGCGCTGGTCGCCGCCAAGGAAGTGGATATGGCTATCGGCGGGGATCAGGGGGGCTCGGTGCGCGTGCCGGCCTCGTGGTGCGGCATCTACGGCATGAAAGCCACCATGGGCGTCGTCCCTTACACCGGCGCGATCCCGATGGAACCGACGCTGGACCACGTCGGGCCCATGGCCAATTCGACGCGGGACGTGGCGCTGCTGCTGGAGGCGGTCGCCGGACCGGACGGACTAGACCCCCGCCAGCCCGAGTTCACGCCGGAAGCCTATTCCGTGGCTCTCACCGGCAAGGTGGACGGCCTGCGCATCGGCATCCTGGAGGACGGATTTGGCTATGAGGGCATCTCCCAGCCCGATGTTGATCAGGCGGTGAGAGATGCGGCGCAGCATTTTGAGACGCTGGGCGCCGAAGTCAGCTCCGTTTCCGTGCCAGCCCACCGCGACGGGCCGGCGATTCTGGTGGCCATGGCCCTGGAGGGCACATACAGCACCCTTATTCTGGGCAACGGCATGGGGCATGGCTGGGCGGGTTTCTACAACACTCATCTCTTGGAGTACTTCGCCCGCGCGTTGCCGAGGCGCGCCAACGACTTGTCGCCATCAGCGAAGACGTTCATGTTGACGGGCGCCTATCTTCACAACAACTACCACGGCAAGTACTACGCCAAGGCGCAGAACCTCGCGCGCAAGCTGACGGCGGCCTACGAGAGAGTTTTCCAACAGGTGGATCTGCTGGTGCTGCCGGCCACGCCTATCAAGGCGACGGAGCTACCCCCCGAAGACTGCGGCCCAGAGGAATCGGTGCATCGCTCCTTTGAGATGTTTGTCGGTTCCGGGGGTCAGTTCAACATCACGGGAATGCCTGCCATCAGCGTGCCTTGCGCCATGTCCGAGGGGCTGCCGGTGGGGATGGCGCTTGTCGGGCGCAAGTTCGAGGACGGCGTGGTGCTCAATGCGGCCTACGCCTTCGAAACATCTACCGATTGGACCACGCGCCGTCCGTAGAGACACGGGAGTACCGCTAGCTTACCTCGCGTCTTGTATGGCGCTCGCGTTTCACTGCTGGTGGGCTTGGGCGTCGTCGTCATCGCTGCTGGGATCGGCACGCCGGTGGGGACGATTTGGGGTTTCTTCGGCAGATCGCTGGACAACACGATTATGCGGCTTATGGACGCGTTCCTGACATTTCCGCCCCTGTTGCTGGCCGTGGCCACCATGGGCACCCTTGGCCCGGAAACGAGGACGTCATTTTGCCGGTGGGTTTGGCGTATATCCCCTTGTTCGCGCGGCTCGCGCGCGGCAATACGTTGAGCCTACGCGAGAATGCCTACGTCTCCCCCTCGGTGGCACTGGGCGCGCCCAACTGGCGCGCTATCCTAAGGGACATTGTCCCCAACATCATCGGCGTGATCATCGTACTGATCGCCATTACCTTTTCCTGGGCGGTGATCGCGGAAGCCTCCTTAAGCTTCTTGGGCTTGGGCGTTCAGCCGTCCACCGCCAGTTGAGACCGCGACTTGAATAAGGCACGACAATATCTGAAAGAGGCTTGGTGGTTGGTGACCGTTCTCACGGTGATGATCGCCGCCACCGTGCTGAACATGAACTGCACTGGGGATGGATTGCGAGACGCGCTCGACCCCCGCACCAACCAATGATCCGTCCGTTCTTGAACAAAGGAGGCAAATTGTGGCCAAGGAAATGAACGTTGATCCCCGCTCGCCATATGAAAACCTAGAGCTGCTGCTGACCACCGAAATGCGCCCACATAACATGCTGCAGGGCTTCATTCGCCCGCTATACGAGCTTGCGCGCGGTGAGAACCCGGTCACCTACGATATTTCTCAGGCCATCTTAGGAATGCAGAACGCTAACGTGGCCATGGTCACTGGCATCGTCATCGAGGGCTACCTGCCCAAGGGAGAGGTGGATGGCCCGATCGGCGCCGCAGTATTGGGACGGGCGCTGAGCCTACTCGGTCACAACGTCGATATCATGGTCGATGGGGACATGGACGATGTGGTGAGGAGCCTAATCGACACGCTCGGGTTCGAGGGCAATATCGTCCACACTACCGATCGCTCGCCCGAGGAGCTCATGGCGTGGGCAGATCACTACGACATCGCCGTCACCATCGAGAAGCTGGGTCGCAACCGGGAAGGAATCCGCCACTCGGTGATGGGGACGCCGCTCGCCACGACCGGCGAGTACTACATCGACGATTTCATCGAGGCGATGAACGACAAGGGCAAGTTGACGGTCGGCATCGGCGATGGCGGCAACGAGATCGGCTTCGGCAAGATCCACGACAAGGTCCGAGAGATCGTGTTGTTCGGCGCCGACTGCGGTTGCCCCTGCGGCGGCGGCACCGCCACCACCACGGCGACCGAGCACCTATTTTCCGCTGCGGTCTCGAACTTCGGCGCTTACGGCGTGGCCACGGCACTCGCCTTAGGGACGAGCAATCGCAATCTGATGGTCGATGGAAAGACGGTCAAGAAGCTGATCGAGGGAGTGGTGGCGTTAGGGTGTCTGGACGGTGGAACCGTGGATCCCAACTTCATTGGCGATGACGGGATTCCCATTGACGCAGTAATGCGGGTGGTGGACCAGTTGGGGAGCATCTATGCCCAGTGGAACGGCTCATTCGACCGCCATTTCTAGCGCGCCGCCCTTAGCGCAGGTGGCAGTCGACCCAGTGTCCCGGTGCGGCCGCGCGCCTCGACGTAGGGACACCGGGTGTGAAACTGATAGCCCTAGGGTGGGTCTATTGGAGTCGGCACGTCTCCCTCCAGCAGGGTCCTCCTTTTGCCGCGGACGGCCGGATCGGGCACCGGGACGGCACGGTCAGAGAAAATCGGCTTGAGCCGGGTCGGGGCGATCCGAAGCGTCGGCCGATGACGAATTCCTTCCTCTACTTCAACAGTTCGCCCAAAGTGATCCGCCTCGCGGTGATGATGTGCACTCGCTATCCGCTGTCACTGCGCCAAGTAGAGGATCATCTATCCGAGCCCGGTGTCTGCCTTCAGCGTCTAGGATGGTCGTCGAGGCCGATACTAGCGATCAGTCCCCAATTCCCAATTAACGCTAACGAATTCAAACGTCGCGCGTGGGCCGGCCGCCGCGGCCAATTGTCTCACGTAAAATGGTGATGCTTGCCCACCCTCCCGCCTCTCCTTAGGCTGGCTGCCATGCGGGGGAAGGTCGCTCTTATAGTCCATCAGAAGCTGTCGACGCCGGGCCGGATCGGACGTGAGCTGCGGCGTATGGGCTATACGACCGACGTGCGCCGCGTCTGCCTCGGCGACCCGCTGCCCGAGTTCGACGGTGAGCACGTCGGCGCGGTGATCTTCGGCGGTCCCATGAACGTGCACGACGAGGAGGAATTTCCTTTCCTCAGGCTGGAAAAGCGCTGGATAGCGGGAGCTCTCTATAGCGGTCTGCCGTTTCTCGGGGTCTGCCTCGGCGGCCAGATGTTAGCTGACGTGCTCGGCGCCCCGGTTGAACTCCACCCTGGGGGCCTGCACGAGATCGGTTACCACCCGATTCGGGGGACCAGCGCGGGAAAGCCGCTGTTCGACAGCGAGCTTGCCGTCTACCAGTGGCATTCCTACGGCTTTGGGCTGCCGGCCGGGGCGGTGCGCCTAGCCACCAGCGAGGCCTTCGAGAATCAGGCGTTTCGCTATGGCGATCGTGCCTACGCGATCCAGTTTCACCCCGAGGTCACGGCCAAGACGGTCGATCGCTGGACCGACGGCGGCGCCGCCAAGCTGGGTTGGCGAGGGGCCCAATCGAAGGCCGAGCAACTCCGCCTTACACCCCGCCACCAGCCGCGGATCCGGGCCTGGTTGCGCGGTTTTCTGCCTCACTGGCTCGACGCTCCGACGCTATAAGCAGCCCTCCCGCGGGCCATCTGAGACCCGGCTCCGGCTGGACCCCGCGTCAGCGCTTGCGCAGCTGAGTTACAGTATCGACCAGCACTCGGGCGTGACCCTTGCCGGCCCGGTGGTCGACGATCTTCTGAATCCGGCCGAGTACCAGGTCGAGGTCGATCAGCCGCTTGCCGCCGTTCGTGTACTTGACGAGAAAGTTGAGCGCGTCAGCCTCAATGCGCGGCAGACTACGCTAGACGTCGGCTAGATATGCGCCGTCCTGTACCTCGAGATTGATCACCAACGAGATGGTCCCCCAGGCCCGGCCATCGCGAATGACCGGACCGCTCATCGGCGCCAGCCTCAGGAACTGAGGCCCCGTCGCCGGGGCCAGCTCACCGCCGTCGTTGCCACCGGATGCATGCACACCGCCGGATGCTATAGCCAGCGCCAGAACGAAGCATGCCGCCATCACCGGCCTCGCCGCGCGCCCGCCCCGCCTTGTGCCCACTGCCTTTATGTCCCAATGCGCCATCTGGCTCTAGTGCGATTCGCGTGGCACGGCGGCGCCGCTGCCGCCGACCAGAAAATCGAGATCGACGCCCCGGTCGGCCTGTAGCACGTGGTCGATGTATAGGCTGGCATAGCCGCGCTCGTGCCGTTTGGCCGGCGCGCGCCACTCCTCGCGACGCGACGCGAGTTCATCGTCCGGCACATCAAGGTGGAGGCGACGTGCCGCCACTTCGATCTCGATCTCATCGCCGTTCTTGACCAGCGCGAGCGGCCCGCCGACCGCCGCCTCGGGTGCGGTGTGCAGGACCACGGTGCCATACGCGGTGCCGCTCATCCGTGCATCCGAGATGCGGACCATGTCGGTGACGCCGCGCTCGACCAGTTTCTTCGGCATTGGCATGTTGCCCATCTCCGGCATGCCGGGATAGCCGCGTGGTCCGGCGCCCTTGAGGACCAGGACGCAGCTCTCGTCGACATCGAGGTTTGGGTCGTCGATGCGCGCGCGCAGCTCGTCGGGTGTTTCGAAGACGACCGCGCGGCCGCGATGGGACATCAGCGCGGGCGTCGCGGCCGAGGGCTTGATAATGGCCCCGTTGGGACACAGATTGCCGCGCAACACCGCGATACCCGAGCGCTCCTTGAAAGGCTTGTCAATCGTGGCGATGACGCGCTCGTCGTAGCAAATCGCTTCGCCGACGTTCTCGGCCAGGGTCTGGCCATTGGCGGTCAGGGCGCCGCCATGCAAAAGCTCGCCGAGCGCCTTCATCACCACCGGCAAGCCGCCGGCGTAGTAAAAGTCCTCCATCAGGTACTCGCCCGATGGCATCAGGTTGACCAACAGGGACATGTCGTGGCCCAGTGCGTCGAAGTCGGCGAGATCGAGCGGCACGCCAATGCGCCCGGCGAGCGCCAGCAGATGCACCACGAAGTTGGTTGAGCCGCCGATCGCGGCGTTGACGCGAATCGCGTTCTCGATTGCCTCGCGCGTGAGAATCCGCGACATCCGCAGGTCCTCGCGCACCATCTCGACGATGCGCTGGCCTGACATATGCGCGAGCACGTAGCGGCGCGAGTCGACCGCCGGAATCGCCGCGTTGGTCGGCAGCGTCATGCCAAGCGATTCGACCATGCTCGCCATGGTCGAGGCGGTGCCCATGGTCATGCAGTGCCCATTCGAGCGCGACATGCAGGATTCGGCCTCCATGAAGGCGGCGAGACTCATCTTGCCGGCCCGCACCTCCTCGGAGAACTTGAACACATCGGTGCCCGAGCCGATGTCGCGGCCGCGGAACTTGCCGTTCAACATCGGCCCGCCCGAGACCATGATGGTCGGCAAGTCGCAGCTCGCCGCGCCCATCAGCTGTGCCGGCGTGGTCTTGTCGCAGCCGGCCAGCAAGACCACCCCGTCGATTGGGTTGGCGCGGATACATTCCTCGACATCCATACTCATCAGGTTGCGAAACAACATGGTGGTCGGGCGCATCAAGGTCTCGCCGAGCGAGATGGTTGGGAACTCGAGCGGAAAGCCGCCGGCCTCCCAGACGCCGCGCTTGACGTGCTCGGCAACGCGCCGGAAATGTGAATTGCACGGCGTCAGCTCGGACCACGAGTTGCAGATGCCGATCACTGGCCGGCCATCGAAGAGGTGATGCGGCAGGCCCTGGTTCTTCATCCAGCTACGATGTAGAAAGCCGTCGCGGTCGGATTTGCCAAACCACTCGGTGCTGCGCAGCTCGCGGTCTTGGTCGCTCATGTCCCTCTCCCCGGGCGCCGTGGCTAAAGCTCTTTCGAGCGGACGACCATCATCTTCTCGATCTGCATGTCGTGCATGGTGTGGTGGATGCCGCCGACGCCATGGCCCGATTGGCGCAGGCCCGCGAACGGCATCCAATCGACGCGGAAGGCGGTGTGGTCGTTGACCATCACAGCGCTGGCGTCGAGCCGCCGGTGGCAGCGCAGCGCGGTGTCGATGTCGCGGGTGCAGACTGCCGCCTGGAAGGCATAAGGCACCGCGTTGGCCCGTGCGATCGCTTCGTCGAGATCGCGATAAGTGTAGACGCAGACGACCGGCCCGAACACCTCGCTCTGGCTGATCGTCACCCCCTCCGGGGGATCGTAGAGGACAGTGCAGGCATAGCACGACTCCGATAAGCGTTCACCGCCGCTCAACACCTGGGCGCCGCCGTCGGCCGCCTCGCGCACCCATTCGTCCACGCGCTCGACCTCAGCGTGGCGGATCAACGGGCCGACCTCGGTCTCTTCGTTGGTCGGATCTCCGATGACCAGCTGGGCGGCCGCCGCGGCGATGCGATCGGCTACGTCCTTCGCGATCGTCTCGTGGACGAACACGCGCTGCACTGAAACGCATACCTGGCCGGCGTGGTAAAAGCCGCCTTTGACCAGCAACGGCAGCACGTCGTCGAGATCGGCGTCAGCCGCGACGATGACTGGCGCGACACCGCCGTGTTCGAGGGCGCAGCGCGCGCCCGGCGCGAGCTTCGAGCGCAGGTGCCAGCCGACCTGGGCGCTGCCGATGAAGCTGAAGAAATCAACACGGCTATCGGTGACGAGTTGCTCGGCGACCTCGCGTCCGGCGGTCACCGACACCTGGCACCATTCCTCCGGCAACCCCGCCTCGCGCAATATCTGGACGAACCTCAGGCACGACAGTGCGGTGTCTTGGGCTGGTTTGACGATGACCGGGCAGCCGGTGGCGACCGCCGGTCCTACTTGATGAACGATAAGGTTAAGGGGGTGGTTGAAGGCGCTCACCGCTACCACCACGCCGATCGGTTCGAGTCGGGTGAACGCTAGTCGCTGCATCGAGCCCGCGTTCAGACCCATGGGAATTTCGTCGCCCGCTTGGGTCCGCAGGCCCTCGACGCACAGGCGGACGCCATCGATGGCGCGCGCCACCTCGACCCGCGAATCGATCAGCGGCTTGCCGCCCTCACGCGCCGCCTCGACCGCCAGCTCCTCGGCCTGGACCGCCATTAGCGATGCTGTCCGCTCGAGAATGCCGATTCTCGCCGCGGCCGAGAGCCACGACCCCCGATCGCGGCGCAACTGGTGGGCGGTGGCGAGGGCGGTCTCGGCAGCAGCCGCGTCCGTCGTTGCCACCGTAGCGATCGGCGCCCCGTCATAGGGTGCACTGACGTCGACGTTCTCGCTGGAGCTGGTCGCACCCGGCACCATCAGCGCGAAATGTTGCATGCCGTCCTCCCTTAAGCCATCTCGGCGTCAGGGTACTCCGCCCCCGCCGAGACGCCCAAGCCCTAACTCGGCCCCACTTCGATCGCGAGCCAAGGTAGTAGGGCGGGTCTAGCTAGCTAGGGCTGGTGTCTCGCGCGCGCCGCCAGCGACGCAGTACGTACGAACGGCAGAAAGGCGCGCGCCGCTAGAATGCCGAGTGCGATCAATCCGGCCTGGATCGCCCGCTCGTCGTCGCTCGCGGCTGCCCGCCCGGTGTGACCGAGGTGGGTGATGGCGCCGGGCCCATGGCGACGAAAGCCAGGCTGCCGCCTACGGTCGCGCCGCGCAAGCTCCACAGCGAGCCCCAGACGGGGCCGAACAAGGCTCCGCCCAGCAGCGTCAGTGCCACGCCTGGCATGCCGAGCGGCGCGCACAGGGCGTAGGCCGCGATGAACGCGAGCGGGGCCCAGACGCCCAACCCGCGCAGCGCCGCCTTGATACCGACCTCGACGCGCTCACCGTGCCAGACGACCCCGCCGACCGCGGTGATGATCGCTGCCAGCAAGGCCAGACGCAGGCCGGGACGGGCCGATGGTATGCGCACGCCTCTCGTCGGTAGGCTTAGCGTCGAGTGCTGGCATAGGGCAGGCGGTCAGACAAACAGGCCCCTCATGGACTCTGGAGGGCCCCGCCTGATGGGTTATGTTGGACCGAAATATGGCTCGCGCCGTCTAATTTTTTTGATGGCCGCGACAACGCCTGAGATGGTGCGATGGATGTGCCGGAATTGTTGACCGACGGCCCAGCAGATGCCCACCATACGCTGGTCCTCGCGCACGGCGCCGGGGCGCCGATGGACAGCCCGTTCATGGCCGTGTTCGCGGCCAGCCTCGCTGCGCGCGGGCTGCGGGTTGTCCGTATCGAGTTTCCCTATATGGCGGCGCGCCGCAACGGCTCGCGACCCGGTCCCAATCCGCCTCGAGTGCTGCAGGCCACTTGGCGCGCCGTGATTGACCGGCTCGGGGCCGAGCGGCTGATCATTGGCGGCAAATCGCTTGGCGGGCGGATCGCGAGTTTGGTCGCCGACGAGGTCGGGGTCGCGGGACTGGTCTGCCTCGGCTATCCGTTTCACCCGCCGGGGCGGCCCGACAAACTCCGCACGGCGCACCTAGCTACGCTCAGGACTCCAACGCTGATCTTACAAGGGACGCGCGATCCGCTTGGCGCGCCCGACGAGGTCGCCGGCTATACCCTCTCACCCGCTATCCGCCTGCATTGGCTCGATGACGGTGATCATAGCTTCAAGCCGCGCAAGGCCTCGGGCCGCACCGAGGCCCAAGCTTGGGAGGAGGCAATCACCGCGATCGCCGATTTCGTTGCCGCGCTGTAGACAGCCGAGTCGGGTTAGCACGCCTCCTTGCCCACGTGGGAGAAAGGGACTCTGCGTCACGCGCGGGACCCCGTAGGAGGGGCTCGCGAAGGCTTGGGCCAGGATACGTAGAGCCGGTTGAAGCGGGCCTTGGCGCCGCGCTCGATGGCCGCAGCTGGCAGTCGGCCTACCGGTAGGCCATGGCGGATCAGCGCCAGCAGCCTCATTTCCTCCTGGCTCACCCGCCCGTCGGCTATGGCTGCATTGCAGGCGAGTGCGCCGCCGGTTTCGCGCAGGTTCTGGGGTAGAGCGTCGCTCGCCAACTAGATCACGGCGGCGAAGTCCTCGTCCTGGTTGAGGACCTCGGGGCAGTTCTTGGACAGTTTCGGCAACAACTCCTCGTCAAAATCGCCGAAGACCGGGAGCATGCGTACGATGTCGCCCATCGTCATCAGTTCTTGGTCGGTAATCTCGCTGTCGGCCGCGGCCATCATGGCCATAACGTAGATCAGCGCGGCATGTTCGCTCATTGTCTGGCTCCGCTCTGCTCATGTGCTCGCTCGGCGGGGGCCCTACGGGTCGGCAACCGTTATGTGTTGCGCGGCCCGACGGGTGTGTTGGCGACGGTTGCCGCGGTCATCGCCACGGCATCCTTGAGGCCCACGCGGTGCACGACGACGCCGTCGGGGAACGCCCGGCACAGGCGCGAAGGCATCATCGCATCGAGCATGACGAAGACGCCGCGATCGCCGGCTCGTCGGATTAGGCGCCCGTAGGCCTGCTTGAGGCGCAGGCGGGCGATCAGGTCGTCGTAGCGGCCGCCGCCGAAGGCTGCCTTGCGGGCCCGGTGAAGGATGTGGGGGCGCTGCCACGGCACCCGGTCAAACACGATCAGCCGGAGAGAGCGGCCCGGTACATCGACGCCGTCGCGCACCGCGTCGGTGCCCAACAGGCAGGAATCGGGCTCGGCGCGGAAGATGTCGACCAGCGTCCCCGTATCGATGGCGTCGACATGCTGGGCCAGCAGGATCAGGCCGGCGGCGTCGAGGGCCGCGGAGATCCGCTCGTGGACCCGGCGCAGGCGGGCAATGGCCGTGAACAGCCCGAGCGCACCGCCGCCAGCGGCCAGGAACAGCGCGCGATAGGCGGCGGCGACTTGGTTGGCATCGTCGCGGCGAACGTCGGTGACGACGATAACCTGAGTCTGCGCCGGGTAATCGAACGGCGAGGGGACGCTCACGCGGCGCGCCGGCAGGGCCAAGTGGTGAGCGCCGGTGCGGACTTCGGCGCTGGCCCAGTCGTCCAGGGCGTCACCGGCCTTCTCGCCGCCGACCGGGGAGCCGAGATCGCGCAACGTCGCCGAGGTGATGACGGCGCCGTGGGCGCGTTTCAGCACTTGCTCGGCGAACGGGATGGTCGGGTCGATCCAGTGGCGGTGAAAGCCCACGTCGACATCGCGACCGCCGCGCCGCGCGACCGAGAGCCAGTCGATGAAGGCCTCGGGCGTCGCGCCGCGCAGGTCGCCGAGCATCGCGCGCCACGTCGCCACCAACCGCTCGCGTCGCTCAAGGCCGCGCCGGCCGGCTTCGATCCGCACCCGCGTGTCGGTATCGAGCTTGTCCGCGGCCTCGTCGAGCCGGTGCGCGAGCCAGCGTCGCAACGCGTTCATGGGGTTAGCGATTCGCGCCAGCGCCGCTTCGAGGGCAAATGCCGCGTCGATCAGTCCGGGCACCGGCTCCTCGACCGAGGCCTCGAGACCGTAGCCTGAGGCCGAGTCGGGATTGCGCGCCAGCACCTGCGCGCGCACGTGGTCGAGGAAGGCCTCCGCCGGACCGGCGGACTGGCCCGCGCCGATGCGCCCCAACCAGCCCGGCGAGGCCAACGCGGTGGCTGCACGAGCGGTGTCGCGAAGTGCCTCGTGCGCCTTTTCGTCGGCGGCGACAAGATCGCCCAGTCGCCGCTCGATACCGCCCAGGCGGCCGCGGCGGCCGCGATCGTCGCCGCGCAACCAGTGACGCAACTCGGCCATTTCGCCTCCCGAAAGATCGGTCGAAAAGGCGCCGTCGGCGGCGTCGAATAGGTGATGACCCTCGTCGAAGACATAGCGCAGCGGCGGACTGGTATCCTCGCGGCCGAGCGCGGCGGTGATCATTACTAGGGCGTGGTTGGCGATCACGATGTCGGCGTGGCGGGCCTTGCGCGCCGCCCGCTCGACGAAGCATTTGCGGTAGTGCGGGCAGGCTGAATAGATGCACTCGCCGCGCCGGTCGGTCAGCCCGAGCGTGCGGCCATGGCCGAGCAGCTGGACTAACCAGGCGGGGAAATCCCCGCCGACCATGTCGCCGTCGCGGCTGGCGAGCGCCCAGCGCGCCATCAGCCCCAGCGCCACGCCCTCGACCGGCACCCAGCCCGCGCGCCGCGTCCCGCGCCCGCCGGCGGCATCCTCCATGTTGAGAAGGCAGAGGTAGTTCTCGCGGCCCTTGCGCACCACCACCTTCTCGGCCTTGACCTCGGCTTGCGGGTAGAGCCGGTTGAGCTCTTGGTCGATCTGGCGTTGCAGGTTTTTGGTGAAGGTGCTGAGCCACACCGCGCCCTTGTTGCGCCGCGCCCACAGGCTGGTCGGCGCGATGTAGCCAAGCGTCTTGCCGATGCCGGTTCCGGCCTCGGCTAGCACCACGATCGGGCTACCGGCGACATCGCGGGGCGCGAACCCCGCCGTCACGGCCGCCGAGTATTCGGCCTGCTGGGGGCGGGGCTCGGCGTCGTCGTGTAGAAGCCGCCCGAGTTCGGTACGCGCCTCGTCGGGCTCGACCCGACGTTGACTTGGCGCCGGCCGGGGCGCTTCCTCGCGCCAGTTGGTGAGTTGGTTCCACACATCGAGACCGAGGTGCCCGCTGCTCGGTCCGTTGGTGAACTCCTCATCGACCCCCAGCGCCGCAAGCACGGCGGGCGCCCAGGCCCAGCCGCTCCGGGCGAGGCCGACGGCGATTGGCGCCTCGTCGGGATCCGCGTCTGCTGCTAGCTCGGCGAGCAGGCGCCGGGCGGCCTCGCGGAGGGACAACGCCTCGCCGATCAGGTCACTGGG
>Ga0315338_1001006_pt1 | contig 43241 bp, 36 predicted proteins | sample ASW8metaG_FD_204518 | JGI IMG/M metagenome (GOLD analysis project Ga0315338, IMG submission 204518) | Ammonia-oxidizing marine archaeal communities from Monterey Bay, California, United States - ASW #8 | ecosystem: Environmental > Aquatic > Marine > Coastal | place: USA: California | collected... | reverse complement strand
TTTGAAAATAAATACTTCTCCATTCGATGCAGCAGAGTATATTGATAGTGAAGAAACGATTGCAGCATTTCTTTCTGATGCATTGGAAAGTGGTGATGCTGCTTATATAAACCGAGCGTTCGGGGATGTTGCCCGGGCAAAAGGAATGACTGCTATTTCCAAAGAGTCGGGAGTAAAGCGGGAAGCATTGTATAGAGCGTTGAGTGAGCAGGGAAATCCACAGTTTAAAACCATTCTGGAAGTTTTTAAAGCGATGGGTATGCGTTTAAACGTTGTTCCAAATTAAAATGAACGGGATTCTCTAATTAATCTTATAGAATTGTGCCCATCGGCCCTTTCCAGGATCATTACAGGTTAGCACAATATTATTTTGACCCCATTCTAGAGGCTTGTCGTATTTGTAGCCCTGTTCTCCAGGCCATGCGCAATTCATTTGCTCTGCTACACAATACTTCTCGGCTGAGCCGCCTACTCTGACATCGGGTCCAGGTAGGCAATAGCCAGATTTACATTCAGATGGCTGCGCACAGATGCTACCATTTTCTTGCGGGGAGGCATCTTCTCGGATTTTTTTGCTTTCAATGTCAATTTCTCTTTGCCGCGTTAAAATTTCACATCTTGTTTCCTGGCTCTTTTGATCGGCCACACAGGATCGATAATTCTCTTGTTCATATCGGTATTGCACTTCTTCCCTTTTTTCGCAAAATTCAACGGATGGAGTTCTAAATAATCTAGCAAGGAAGGATGTCTCTTCAGAGCATTGTGATGGGGTACGTATTGGTTCTTTACATATAATTTCTCTAACCGAACAACTATAGCCAGCATCGGCCTGAGCAACGGAAATAGGCGTAAGAATCAAGAGAAGTATAGCGCTAAAACAAAATATAACGAGCGTACGTGATATGGAGCCAGAAAATTCAAGAATAGCATTACTCACGATGCTGTAACCTCCTTTGAACTACAAGTATTTGCACTTCCAGATTTTTTCCGATTTGCAACTATCTCGCCTTTCGTTTTCTCCAATTTTTCATTTATTTCTTTCACCATTTTATCTAATAGTTCCTTACGTCTTTCCAACGCTATTACATTTTGTTTCTCTAGAATAAGATGTGATTTGGTATCAAGAATTCCGATTATTTCTGAAGTATACTCGTCCTTCATTTCTCTCAGAATATCTTCTTTAAGGATGCCAATTTCCAAGTACCGCACTGCATCGGTAAGACATTTAAGCTCATCAACGCGATCGTTCGTTGCAAAGTAGGTCAATGTAAATGAGGCGCCGCCGAGCAAAAAAATAAACGCGGCAATAATCGTCTGAAAATCTCTAATAAATTTCACCCCGGGAATTCCCGTGTGTTCAGTAGGAGTATTATCAGCCATCGTACCTATCCAATGGAAGTCGTACTTAATATTAATATAAATTAATGTATAGTGCAACTAAATAAAGTATTGAGACTAGGGTATTTACTGGTAATGAGTGCGGTATATAGCCCATGGATTTTTAAAAACAGTCTCCAGGGATGCTCGGTACCCTGGCTAACACTATTTTTTGATCCACACCCGCGGCATTTCATGTGATCCGCAGCTTTTTGATCGGCACTATGATAATCATCACAAACATTTCAGGTCTCAGATTCTGATATTGACCGTTTGTGAAAACGGTTCAAATGCAAGTGTGGAAGCAAAAACACTTCATTCACTCTGGTTTACCAATATTGGCGTCACGAGCCGTTAGGGCTAAAGCGCGATGGAATTTTCAGATTAGGAACTTCATCGCTCGATTAAAGGAAACCGGCTGCGGAAAGGATGGCCTTTATTTTTAAGGATCCATGTCCTTGTCGGTGCGGATACCCTCATACGCCATCAATTCGAATTTGCCGTTTTTCTCGGTAAACAGGTCCCAATAATGCTCAGGGATTTCGTCCAATGAATTGACCACTGCTTTCATGTTCAGTGCTCCTAAAGCCGGGCCCCTCAACCCGATGCTCCATTGTTTCGGTTGATCCATCCGAAAAATGCTTTATTACAACCTTGTTTTAATCTGGTGGCATTTGGTGAGCAACCCTCAAAACGCCACAACGCTGAACATTAATAGAACAGAGCTTCCTTAATTCTGGCTCAGTTTACGGGAGCTGCTCACAATCTTATCAATCATGTTCAAGGCTTCCTGATTAACCACGCTTTCCAACACCTCCCGACAGCGGCCAATTTGAAGAGCTGTATGCGCAACCAGTTTTTGGACACTTTCAAAATACTTAGTCAATGCATCGATGATTTCCCCCAGCAACTCTTCATCGGCTTCCCTATATATATAAAGATGGTCGAAATTGAACGTGAAACGGGCGTTCGAAAACTCCGCTGCTTGAAAACCGGTGGCACGCAGAAATTCGGATTCTGCCTTCACATACATATCTACAAGAGCCCTTATACGTACCTCGGACGCCACTCCGGAATGAATGAACTCGGCCCTGATACCAATGCTCTGTTCAATCCATCTCTCCGCATCAAGACTGCCTCTAACTGCTTCCTGAAGCGCATTTAGGAATTTAAAAACGATGTCTTTTTCAATTTCTGCCTGCTGCACAATCTTTTCAATACGTTCATTGTGTCCTGCCTTGTCTTTCCAATTTTTCTCGCCGGAATTCAGCTGATGGAGTGCTCTCGCTTGATCATAAACAATATTGACAATCTTCTCAGCGATGAATTCCAGAGCAGTAGTTTCGCTCGATTCTGAAAATACATGGAGTGCATCTTTGGCTGGAACAGACTCTAAAACGCCGGTCATATAATTAGTAATTTCTGCCGCAACTTCACCCATCTCGTGAGCTCGGTCAGACGAAATTTTTGAAGAAATTCGGATATTCATGAGTGACCCAGAAGCGTCAATTACCCGGTTGTTAAAATAGGTGTCGTCAACCTGAACAGAATACCAACCAAGATCACTCAGCATAGAATACAAAGGACCAGGATAGACCTGACCGGTCACGGCAAGTTCATCTACATCCAAGACGCCACTTCGGTTGAGGATTTTAACCGCCAATCCAGAGCAGATTGAATAGCCGAGCTTGGAAGGCGTGTCCTTTATTGTATCGCGAATAACATCACCAAACGCGTAGGATTCTTCAAGATAATAGAGAGCCGCATCAACTAATTCGCCGGTATTCTCAACCTTGGCATCAGGATGTCGCAGGACGTGAAAAACATCATTTAGCTTCCGTGATTTGCGCCACTGCGGAAATGGCACCGAATACGCTTCCTTGCGTATCATCGCTTCCATCATATCAACTGGGCTGACCACAACAGCCACATGTACTTTTTCGGGGTGTGGGAACTGTCGCATTCTTTGATACGCTTCAATGGGCAACCCCTTCACCGTATTGGAAACAAAGACGAGGTCTCCAGCCACAGCATAGGGGTAGAAACTTAATACGGATTTCTTGGGCATCTGAATCTCCCCTTACTTTTTTCGCCCCAAAATCACAAAACCGGCGAAGAGAAAAAAATACGCGGCAAGCAGCATTGACCACACAATCGACAATGCCCCAGCCATCATTCCAACTGGAGTGAGCAACTTAAAATCAGCTCCGATCGCGACCGACAATTGGTGAGAGAAAATATGTAGCCATGTAAAGGCAGGGTACCTATTTATCTTTTCTACACTTCCGCGTAATTCGATCTTACTTTCTTCAAGCCCCTGTATCGCAGCGTCAAAACATCCCAATAGACTCGATTTATACACGAATTTCTTAGGTCTATTTCCATCGAGAAAACATCATAAAGGCCACATCGGAACGGTGGATGGCCCCCGAATATACTTGTGAAATTGGCTTTTTGTGATTTTTCTTTTCTGCTTTCTAGAGTAACAACGATATTCTCAACGCCATAACGTTCGCCGTTAGGTATATTCAGCAAACAAATTACGTCAGTATTATTGGAAACATCAAGAAAATAGATTTGTTTCTCTGAACGACTACCAGGTTCAACACAATTCCAATTTCCTTCATCCTTGATAACCTCAATTCTCTCAGAAGCTTTACCAATACTTGTTCGCATAGACCTTAGATCAATTAGCACTTCGTCATATTCTGCAATTTTTGACTCCGTAATTTTTATAATTTTTTCATCATTATCCTTGAAAAGGAGGCGTGTCTCATCTGAGATTAAGTACTCTTCCGGATAAGAATTATAATGGATCAATGTTACATCGGCAGATATGGTTAGTACGGACAAAGCCCCTACTGCAATTGCCATGTTAATTAGAAAGAGAGATGTCCTATTCCTAAATAGATAAATTATTACCATTGCCATTATGCTTAGAAAAATAGATGCGACAATACCGAGTATCACAGCATTCTGTGTTATTGCCGCACTAAGTTGGATAATCGTAGAATTGCCATCATCAGCAATGATAAATCCGAAACCAACCGCAATAATTGCTGGGAAAAAGAAAAGGATTGAAAAAGCTACAAACGGCAAAATCTCTTTGCATAATTTTAGAAATCAAATACAGACCTGACTTACTTTTTGCGTGATTTTCAGACGAGCCATAGGAGTTCATTTCAAATGACAAAAGCATCTTCCGAAAAGACGCTTTTTTCGATTTCTAATTTCGATAAGCCTCCTCCAAGGTAATTAACTTCGTAATTATTTACCACTTATTTACCGAGAGATAACTGAATCTGGTGTTTTGAGCTCTGGAGGGCCATGAAATCACTGGCGGCACTGTGCAGGCGGGGAGAAGATGTCGATCAACCCCCAAAATACTTCTAATGAGGTTAAAGAAAATCACCAGGGTCCAGTCCGGCTTTAACGAAAGCGTTCTTGTTGCGGATCACCAGCTGCCGCAACAAGAGTTGGTCGCCTGCGCGATTGACAAAACGATTGAAGGGTAACTCCCCTTTGCAGAAGAGCCTAGCTTTCGTTTTGCCAAGCACATCGCTTTGAAACGCGGTACTTTGGCGGTCGAACCAGTGCTGATAGGTCACTTTTGCGGGCACGGTTCCCGTCGCCTCGCGGATCCGGACCCGGGCAAAGGAATCGAAATCGGTTTTGAATCCCCGCGGTAGATCTGCACGCCTGGCGACACCGTCAATTTTCCTAGTGAGGGCATAGGCCTCGCCTGCAAAAGCATCGAATCCATTTTTTTTTGGTCTGAGATTGATGGCTTATGCTTGTAATATTTTTTATTTCATAAGTCGATAAATGCACATCAAAAAATCATTTAGAGCGTGTGCCTTGCTTAATTTTATTCCACTCAATAAAGTAATTTTGATGAATACGACGCTATGGCCAATTGCAAAATTGTTAGGGTAGAAATGTTAAGTATTTCAGAGTTCATAGACCGTTGGAGCTCCTCTGGTGGAAGTGAACGCGCGAACTATTCATTATTCCTCACAGAGCTTACTGAAATCCTTGGAGTAGATCGACCTGAACCGGCAACGGATGATAGCCGTAACGACAACTATCGTTTTGAACGACCGGTCAACATCACGCATACAGGCAAGGAAACAAAGGGTTATATTGACCTTTATCGCAAAGATTGCTTCATCCTTGAAGCCAAGCAAGGGGTAGAGAAAAAAGCTAAAACCGATGAAAATCAATTAGCTCTTCTTGTCGATAAAGGACAACCAAAGGGTAACCGTGTTGGTCATGGCGTCAGAGGGTCACGTCGATGGGATGACACCATGCTTAAAGCACGTGCCCAAGCGGATCGGTATGCACGGGCTGTATCTAAAGAAGACGGCTGGCCACCATTCTTGCTGATTATCGATGTTGGCCACGTTATTGAACTCTACTCCGACTTCTCTGGTCAGGGACAAGGATACACTCAGTTTCCTGATGGCAATCGTTATCGGATATCACTAGAAGATTTGCGTGACGAGGAAACCCAAAATTTACTCAGGGCTATCTGGACTGATCCAACGTCTCTCAATCCCGCTTTGCAATCTACCAAGGTTACGCGTGAAATTGCGGCTCACCTCGCTGAGCTAGGCAAATCTTTGGAGAGCCAAGGCCATGATGGGGAAACAGTTGCTCGCTTCCTAATGCGCTGTCTCTTCTCCATGTTTGCAGAAGATGTAGAGTTGATCCCCAAAGGCAGCTTTACAAAACTATTGGTAGACTTACGTGGCCATCCTGAACATGCCGCACCGTCTTTAAAAGGATTGTGGGAGGCAATGAACACTGGTGGTTTCTCACAGGTACTGATGCAAGACCTAAAACGCTTCAATGGCGGCCTATTTAAGAAAGCTGATGCCCTACCGTTGGATAATGTTCAACTGTCCTTGTTGATTGAAGCCGCTGAATCTGATTGGAAACAAGTTGAACCTGCTATCTTTGGCACCTTGCTTGAAAGGGCGCTAGATAAGCGTCAACGCCATAAATTGGGTGCACATTATACACCACGTGCATATGTAGAACGGCTGGTGACACCGATTATTATGGAGCCGTTGCGAGAAGACTGGAAAGACATACAAGCTGCCGCTCTAACCCTGGCCAATCAAGATAAGATGGAGGAAGCTTTAAAAACGGTTCATGGCTTTCATATCAAACTCTGTAACGTTCGTGTTCTCGATCCTGCATGTGGGTCAGGTAACTTCCTATATGTCGCACTAGAAATGATGAAACGCCTAGAAGGCGAAGTCACAGCGCTGATGGTTGAATTGGGCGAGACGCAAACCAGTTTCATCACCGTCGACCCGCATCAATTCCTTGGGATCGAGCTGAACCCATGGGCCGCGAACGTGGCCGAGCTGGTACTGTGGATCGGCTATCTGCAATGGCATTTCCGCACCCACGGCACCGCGTCGCCTTCTGAGCCCGTGCTGCGGGATTTCAGGAACATCATCAATGCCGATGCCGTGCTGGAATGGAAGGACCGTACCCCGCGTATGAACGATGACGGCACGCCCGTGACCCGCTGGGACGGCGCGACCACCCTCCGGCATAACATCACCGGCGAAGAGGTGCCGGACCCCGAGGCACGTGTGCAGGTCTATGACTATGCCAAGCCCAAAGCGACCAAATGGCCCGAGGCGACATTCATCGTCGGTAACCCGCCGTTTATCGGGGCGTCGCGCCTACGCGACAGTCTGGGAGATGGCTATGTCGAGGCGCTGTGGAATGCCTATCCCAAGATGCCGCAAAGCGCGGATCTAGTGATGTTCTGGTGGGAGAAATCGGCCTTGGCGACGCGGGCTTGGGTCGCAAAATCGCACACAGGCACCCGCCGGTTCGGGCTAATCACTACCAATTCCCTGCGTCAGACGTTTAATCGCCGAGTGCTAGAGCCGCATCTGAACGATCCGAAAAAACCGCTCTCGCTGCTCTATGCCATTCCCGATCATCCTTGGGTCGACACGCTCTATGGCGCTGCCGTGCGCATCGCCATGACAGTAGGAGGTAAGGGCAATCGTGCCGGACAATTGTTGACTGTAGCTTCCGAAGGCAAGCAAGAGATCAGCGAAGCAGATGGCAAGCCGGTGATATTTCATCATCAGATTGGCAAGATCTTTGCCAATTTGCAGATTGGGGCGGATGTGGCTGGGACGAAGTCCCTTGAGGCCAACGACAATCTTGCTTCCAAAGGCGTTATGCTCGTGGGTAAAGGCTTCATGATCACACCTGAAAAAGCAAGAAAATTGGGACTAGGCACACAGCCAATAATTGACAACTACATCCATCACTATGTACACGGGAAAGACATTTCAGGCATATCCCGCGGCTTGTTCGTGATCGACCTATACCCGTTGTCCCAAGACTTGGCAAAATCAAAAATCCCTGAATTATTTCAGTATCTCTATGATCATGTTCGCCCGCAGCGACTTACAAATAGGGAGCAATTTCGCCGCGACAATTGGCATTGGTTTGGCAGGACGCACAAGGATTATAGGTCGTTTACAGAAGGACTTGATCGATTCATTGTAACCATAGAGACTTCAAAACACCGCTTTTTTCAGTTTGTTCCCAGCTCGACCAGAGCCGATAACAAGCTAATTGGCATAGGCTTAGAACGGGCGGAATATCTAGCTATATTAAGCTCGAATGTGCATGAAAAATGGTCGCTTAGTGCTGGAAGCTGGATGGGATACGGAAACGATCCAGTATATGCGAAAACACGGTGCTTCGACCCATTCCCCTTCCCAGACCTCTCAACGCTTCAGAAAACCAATCTCCGTCAGCTTGGCGAAGAGCTCGATGCCCATCGCAAACGCCAGCAAGCGGCGCATCCGAAGTTGACACTGACACAGATGTATAACGTGCTGGAAAAACTTCGCGCGGATGACCATATCGAGGGCCAGGACAAGGAGATCTATGATCAGGGCCTGATCGGAATCCTGCGCGAGCTGCATGACCAGATCGATGCGGCCGTGGCCGAAGCCTATGATTGGCCTGCGGACCTATCCGACGAAGAAATTCTGTTCAACCTCGTCGCGCTCAACAAGGAGCGAGTCGAAGAAGAAGCGCGCGGTCATATCCGCTGGTTGCGCCCTGAATATCAAGACCCAAAAGGCGCTGGAACTGAAGCCAAGGATAAGCAGGCTGAAATGGATATGGGCACGGCTGAAATCACCATCGACAAGCTCTCATGGCCTAAAACACTACCAGAGCAAATTGCAGCCGTACGAGAAGCCCTCACAGAGATGGGAGAGGCCTCACCTGAGCAAGTTGCCCGTCGCTTCAAGCGCGCCCGCGTAACAAGCGTACAGCCACTCCTAGAGAGCTTAGCGGCCCTTGGCCAAGCAGAGCTAATCAATGGAGATAAATATGCGGCATAGGAGACAACCATGTCCAGACGTTTGATCATTAAGAAAACAGTCTTTCCAGACTTACCCACTATGATGCTGTCTACTCTGGATGCTCTTCGTACTATCGGGGGGTCAGCGTCGATCCATGAGTTGGACGAACAGGTAATTGAGCAAGAAGGCATAACGGAAGAAGAACAATCTTTTACTATGCCCAATGATAGTCGGCAAAAGGTGAAGTACTACTTAGCTTGGGCTCGTACGTTTTTAAAGCGAGGTGGGGCATTAGATAATTCCAGTCGCGGGGTCTGGTCACTAAGCGAAAAAGGCGAGTCAATTAATGACATGGCCGGTGTTCGTGCCATTCATGATCAAGTAAATGCAGAAGAACGCGAACGAGCAAAAGCAAAGAGAAGTGCTAAGAAAAAGAAAATCAGCAAAACATCCATCATCAATGACATAGAAGAAGTGAGCAATGATGGTGACAGTGAGGACTGGCAAGAACAGTTACACAGTGTACTACTAAAGATGGACCCGGACGCATTTGAAAGATTAGCACAGCGCCTCTTGAGAGAGGCAGGCTTCAGTAAGGTAGAGGTACGCGGAAAATCTGGTGATGGTGGTATCGATGGTGTGGGTGTATTGCGGGTGAACCTTGTTTCCTTTCAAGTATATTTTCAATGCAAGCGCTGGAAGAACAATGTTGGTTCTAAAGAAATCAGAGACTTTCGAGGTGCTCTACAAGGCCGCGCAGACAAGGGCCTATTCATAACAACAGGAAACTTCACTTCACAAGCATCAGACGAGGCTACCAGAGACGGTGCCATAGCAATCGATTTGATAGACGGCGAGCGTCTATGTCAGTTACTAAAACAATTTGAACTTGGAGTAGTAACCAAAATGGTTGAGAGCGTGTTAGTGGATGCCAAATGGTTTGGGGCAGTGTGACCTGATGCTTATTCTATATAAATATGGAAGAACCTTTTATGCTAGATGCTGCTGAGGAATTTAACGCGCTTTCCGTTTCCGAGGTGTCAATCGATGAAAATAGTATTGGCAGTAGATGGGAACCAGTAGACACTAAGCAACTAGCAAAGTTGGTTGCTAAAATAGTTATGGGGCAAGCTAGGTTCGCTGCAAATATCATCAATGAAATAGCTACTACTGGCGGTGTAATTTCGAATGAAGACCTAGTCAACGAAGCAACAATCAAGCTGTCGGTACAAGATACAAAAGAAAGACCGCGCATTGGATACCCACGTCATCAAAGAGATGGGTTAATATTTGAGATCATTTCCTGGATCGCAGCACGTCATACTTATCCCGACACGGCATATTTGAAAGCCCCGCATATTAGTTCAACAACCCAAGGGTTGGACGGCCTGATGATTGAACTGGATAATAAAAAAGAATCTATCGAGAGAACAGTAATCTTTGAGGATAAGTGCACCGAAAACCCTAGAGGCTATTTTAGGGATGAAGTTCTTCCAATGTTTATCAATCGACATAACAACAATCGAAGTGCTGAATTAATAGATGCAGCTAGTACTTTGATTGCCCTGAGTGGTGTGGAAGAAGGGTTTATTCCTAGTGTAGTTGAAGACGTCTTAGACACCTCAAAAAGAAGCTACAGGGCCTCATTTTCTCTGACAAAACGTTCTGATACACAACCAAAACGTAAGAAGCTTTTTAAGGGATATGACAAGTTGGAGGACCTAACTGCGGATCAACGTGTAGGCGCATGCTTTATTGTTGAAGGGGCAATGCGAGACTGGTTTGAGGAGCCGCTTCGCGTATGACCGTTAAACGGTGCTCATGGTTCGAGCTGCAAGGGTGCGCAGCATCTCCAGAGGCGACTTTAGCCCTTGTGGCTCGGTTCTGAGTGTCCGTAGGGAATGAATATGCGAATGGCCTGAAATTTGCCCCTGATTTTTGGAGAGCGAAGCACCTTTTTTTCTATCAATCAGCACTTTTGACTTTAGCCAGGGCGAATGAATATGAAGCCGTAGCCTAAATCAAAAGCGATTGCCCTGGTTGTAGGTAAAAACCGGAAACCAAGGAAACCCGCGGGCTGTAGCGTTTAGCTCAGTGTGCAATCCATCCGAATCTTAATGCTCAGCCCAACGAGAGAGGCTGTTTTTTTGCGATAATAGCGAAAGACAAATTTTTTATAGCGATTCACTTTGGCTGTAGTGATCTAGGTAGATCGTCCTAATCTTCTTACCGACGCTGTCCAATACGTCGGGAAATCCGCTATCGAGTTCGTCTTTCTCAATCTGCTCAGCCAGTCTGCGGAGTGCACCTGCAATCCATTTGTTAATCGTCGCGTCTTTCGGTCCCGAGATGTCTAGCTCAATGTCGCATTTCAAATGCGGCGTGACGTCGTCATCCATAGTCGATGCCTCCCACGGTGTTTCAATACTAACTGTAATCACTCGCTATGATTTCTAAATCGCTTAAAATTTACAGTTTCCCTTTTAACGGATGGTCCTTCTGCCATCCTGAAACTCCTCGATGGGAAACGAAGCAAACGAGAAGATCAGCGACAGAACGTGAATCTACCCAATGGATTAAGCTACTTGCTACACCTCGTGATTTTACCATACACCAAAGGCCGTCATTGTTAGCCGCCACTCCTCTAGCATCAACCACGCACACCAGTATGTCGGCGACTCCCCGCGAGCTTACCTCATGAACAAGAATATCAGCGGGCGCTCTGGAATCAACTTCACAGATTAAAGCCATAATTCATCTCCCCACCTTAGTCTTATGTTTTTCAAATCGTACTTCAAGTCAATATAAAGCATCCTACTTAATTTATTAGAACTTGCTGAAGTTCACAACTAAAAGTATATTTATTACGTAAATATTATGCTTAAATAGCGAAATAATTGATAGGCTACACGCAAGAGATGCGTAAATTAATACACCAGAAGGGGACCAATGATGCGGCCAAAACTCTTAATAATTTTACCTATTGTGTCCAGCATTTTGATCACTACAACTGCACATAGCCAGACTGATGTATGTGCCGTTGCGCTTAAGGAGCAGGCATATGATCGAGTTGATACAAGCAAACAAATAGACATCTTAGTAGCTAAAAAAAGCGACCTTTGTGACAAACAATATAGTAGCCTAGAGGAAGCACGGGGTGAAGCACGCCAATCTGGATTCAATCTTGGTTACTCCGGTTTTACGATAGGAGCTTCTGATGCAAAACAAGAAACAAGCGGAAAGGTGTCAATTTCAAATACTTCATTTTGCACATCTAAAGTTTCAGACATGCGTTATTCTTTTTCTTCTGATTATAGCTCGCAAGTAGCAAGCGTCGCTGTAAATGCTTGGCTGGAGTGCGTGAAAATCTCACGCCAGAATGTTTTATACTTGGATTATGGTATTTCCGATGACGGGCGCTTATTTAGTGGAACACTTCACCTGACAGCGACCACTGGTAGGCTAGAGCGCACTATTACAGGAATTGCGACCGACCCCTCTTCCAGATCAAAAGTCCAATGCAACATTGGCGGCGACCCATATAGACCTAAAGACGTATCTAAAACGTCAATAGAGGTCGAAACAACTGGAACGGCCATCATATGCGAAAAATCTAAGGATCACATAGAATCTATAATCGCCATACAGACATCAAATGGCTCACTTCCTCCAATTACATTGCATTCGAAATCAGCACGAGAGCAGATTCAGCTATCAGAGTTGAAGAAACGTATCCAATCTCTTGAACAACAAGCCGTTCGAAAAGGTACAATTGTAGCGACAGAACAAGAGTGTTCGTCGCTGGGAGATCGGTGGGAGGTATATAACAAAGCACAAGGGCGCGTAATTGTTGGCTCAGGCAAAGGCATCGATGACGGAATGGGAGAAAAGGTATTCGTTTTATCTGAAATTGGAGGTGACTATATGGTTAAATTGGCACACGATCAGCTTCCACTGCACGTCCACAAAGGCACAACCGTAAAGGCCGGAAAGGTAAATTTGCGGGTTGTACAAGCGGCTGGCATAGTCACACAGCCTGGTCATATTAGTGGTCATGCGGGGAAAGAGCCCTATGCTGATGTAGTTGTCGAACCCCCAGATCACCACATCCACAATTTTACCACCAACGGTGGTGAAGGATTGGTAGCAAGGGCCCATAAAAATGTGCAGCCCTATGTATCTTTAAATTACTGTATTAAACGATAAAGCAGCGCACTCTGGGATGATCTGAAAAGTGAGTTTCTTTTCATTCGAAGAAGCATTGAAATTTTCAGCAACGCCGCTTTCAAGGCCTTCGGAAACGGCAAGCTGCAAGACGGCGTGAACATAACTCTAGTCAGTTCCTGTGGGGAGGGATAAATGAGCTCACTTAATCCAGATAGTTTTAATTTACGGGTCAATTTTCCAGTAAAATTATTAGGAATTCTAGTTCTTTTTATTGTTATAGTGCTTGCCGCATTATATTTTTATATAACAAGATCGTTAGAAAACACATTTATTTTTGCTAGTGCTTCGGCCGCTGCTGCGGGCACTATTCTTGCTGCGTTCTATTCGGCGCGCATTTTGTCTTTAAATCTCGAGCAAAACACACGAAGTAGAATTGAGTATTTAAGCAATATTGATCTAAAGAAAAAAGAAATTGCTATAGGATATGCTGCTCGTTGGACGGATCCGCATATGCAGAAATCGAGAAAAACTTGCCGTGAAATTGCCAACTTGCGAGGGCATAGTCTTGAGCAGATTAAAGTTTTTCTCGATTCAGAGGAGAAGCAGTCAGATGTATTCCATCTCCTGAATTTCTTCGAGGAGATGGGTACCGCGATCGACCATGAAATGGTCGATTCAAGTATATTGAAAGATTTATATCGTGAACCACTAGCATTTGTGTGGGAATCCTTGCAACTATGGGTCGAAGACTACAAAAAAGAACATTTGCTTAGCTACGCGTGGAATGCGACTGAGAAGTTATATCAAACATGGAAAAGATAACGTTGTCGGGTGTTAAAAATTTCACGCCCTATCCAAGCTCTGTGAATTACTAGTTTTTAGGGTGTTGTCACATTAACTTCTTGGAAAAGGATCCGGCGTTGAATTAGTCTTCTTCGATGCAAAAGATCTCCTATTCCCGGCACCGATTTCCATCTCATATCATTCAACATGCAGTTTGACTCTATGCTCGATTTACGCTCAGCTTTCGGGATATCGAAGATCTGTTGGCGGAACGAGGCCTGGATATTTCTTACGAAACAGTTCGAAGATGGTTTCTAAAGTTTAGCGAACCAATCGCCAGAAATCTGAGATCTTCCCGCCCTACTCCCAACGATATTTGGCATCTGGATGAAATGGTCATCATTATCCGAGGAAGGCGGCATTTCCTTTGGCGTGCCGTTGATAATGAAGGCGAAGTCCTCGACTTCCTTGTTCAATCCAAAAGAAACACGAAAGCTGCCTTGAAATTAATGCGGAAATTATTGAAGAAGCAAGGATTTGCACCAACGCAGATCGTCAAGGATAAACTGAAGTCTTATCACAAGGCATTTAGAGTTCTGGGCTTGAACGCCGAGCATATTGACAACAAGCGATCTAACAATCGGGCAGAAAACTCACATCCACCCAACAGGCGACGGGAACGAAAAATGCAAAGGTTTAAGTCACCAGGATCTGCCCAGAGATTTCTCAATATCCAATCAGCCACTTACATACCTTTTATCTTCAACGTCACTTAGTTGCGCGAAAATACTTCAAGGAATGCCAAGTTGAAGCATTCCGCGTTTGGGAATCTGCAAGTACCGCTGCCTAAACAATTCTCTGAGAATTCTCAACGCCTGCAGTTAATTAATGTGACAATGCCCTTCTGGTGCTAATTTATCGCGAAATAGAAGAAATGTTGGCGGGCTATAGGTCGGTTATTTCATGCAATTCAAGGCAACTTAGGGTAACGTAATATCCTTATTCAAACATTTTTCTAAAGTCAGCCTAGCGTCAAGAAGCGATCCATAACGGCGTGTGTGAGTTGGTTTTCATTTGACCTAAGGGTGACCCAATGAAGTCAATCTGTTGAAACACCTCTTGAAAATCCCTATTGGTCTTCAGGTTCGTGGCAACAGACACTAAGCTTGTTGCCATCTGGATCTCTCACATAAGCCCCATAGTAATGTTTATGGTACTGAGGCCGCAGCCCCGGCTGCCCTTCATCTGAACCTCCGTTTTCCATTGCAGCCCTGTGAAATAGATCCACTACCTCTCTTGAGGGAGCCAAGAAGGCTATCATTTGGCCATTACCAGTACTTGGCGGTTCATCATTAGCCGGAGGCCCAATAATAAAAAGAGGCCGGTCTTGTCCGGGTTGCTTCCAGTAAGCGCTTGGGCCGTCACGGCCACCATACCTCAGTTCAAACATAAGTGGTTCGAATATTGCGACGTAAAAATCGAAAGATCGGCCGATATCTGAAACACCTACATTCGCATGTGAGAACATTATTTAGCTCCTATGTTAATAGTACCATAACCCAAAATAATTGATTTAGCTGGATTTAGTTAGATTAACTTTGTGGGTGTTGCCACATAAGGCATTACCGAGGGAAAATTGCTTGGGATTGATATTCCAATTGTTCAGGCCCCGATGGGAGGAGCAGTAGGGCCAAGAATGGCTGCGGCAGTCTCCAACGCCGGAGGACTGGGTACGCTGCCCCTATGGCTTGGGAGTATCGATAGGTTGCGGCAGCAGGTACGTGAAACCAAGTCGCTCACAACGCAACCCTTTGCCGTTAATCTGAATATGGAGCATCCACAGGAGGAACGACTTGATGCCTGTCTGGAAGAAGGTGTGCCGATTATCTCTTTCTTCTGGAAAGAGCCGTCAGAACTTATTTCACGTGCAAAAAGATCGGGCGCCGTTGTCATGCAAACCGTTGGGAACGCAGAGGATGCGCGCATTGCCGCTGACAAAGGGGCAGATATTATTGTTGCTCAAGGTTGGGAATCCGGAGGACATGTATGTGGGACGGTTGCCTCTATGCCACTCATTCCGTCAGTCGTAGATGCCGTTGGCAATATACCTGTAATTGCTGCTGGTGGAATTGCAGATGGACGGGGGCTGGCTGCGGCTTTGGCCCTTGGCGCGTCCGGGGTGTGGATCGGCACCCGTTTCCTGGCTTGCGAAGAAGCTGACATAAATTCGATATATCAGGACGGCATCCTGACCGCGACTGAAGACCAGACATCCTATCAGAAAGACCTGTTTGATGTTGGGTGGCGTGCGGCTCCTCATCGTGTGTTGCGTAACAGCACGGTGGAATTATGGGAAGCCGCCGGATCGCCATTGTCCGGAGAACGTCCAGGTGAAGGTGAAGAGATCGGAAAATCCCTTTCTCGCGGTGACATCGTTCGGTATCAGTCTTATACTCCGGCCCCGGACCCAATACGCGAGTGAGAAAAATTGCATGGAACGGATTAAACTACGCACTCAGAGTCTGTTGACCCAAATGGTCGCCCAAATATCACGGCAGGCCTGTCCGCTAATGAGACCAAAAGTGCGTGCGTACTCCCATCAAGGCCACGGCCCGCGTGCCGATCAAACAGGCCGGATACATATCAGCGACTTCCGATATCCAGAAAATTCTTTCTTGCAAACTGCAGCCGGTCCATACATAGGGGTCAGATGCGGACATACTTATGTGGCGTCGTCATACGCCTGTTCAGCGCCAGAAGCGGACATCTTCACTAGTTGAAATGCGGCGTCAAAAATGTCCGTTTGCTCCCTAGATTACCCGGGATTACATGCTTTGTGTTTTAGTAAAATACTATGCGGGTGCATCGGCAAAAATTGAAGAATTGGATAGAAAATTAGCAACCAAATCCATTTCCACCGAGGGCACTGTCGAAGATGGCCAAGCGAGAATTATCGGCTCGCGCGTGTGCCGATCTTTGATGGGAACCGCCCTTATGGGTTTGTTATCATAGCTAACGTTGCTCGGTGGAGCCGTATAGGTGATGCCTACGCCAAGACCATTCGCAGCAAGGCTACGCATGACCTCAAGCGAGGCCACGCGATGGTCTACACGGGGACGAAGTCCCTTTGATTTGAACAATTTCAAAACATGCTGAATGGAGAGACCTTCATCGGACAATATAAGCCCGTACATAGCCAGTTGCTTCAAAGAAACGGTCTGAGACGCCGCTAACCCATTGTCGACAGGGAATAGGGCGCGAGGTTGCACGTAAGTAAGAACCTGTCGGACAAACGTTGCATCCAGACCCAAGTCATAGGTAATCACCATATCCAATTGTCCTGACTTCGACTCCTTCGCCAGCATCGTAAAATCGCCTAGAGTTGGCAGGACCTCAACATTCGGTAACATCTTTTTCAATTCAACAAGAAGCGGTCCCAGAAAGCTTGGGGCAATGTCGTCAAAAATCCCCAGTCGAACCGGACGAGATTTATTCGCTACGGGCGATAAAGGGTCCTCCAAACGGGCTGCGTTCTTAAGCAACTCCCGAGCATCTCCAACAAAATTATCGCCCTGTAATGTCGTTCTAAGTCGAGCGCCCCTGCGGCGAATGAATAATTTGGAACCCAAATGCTCTTCCACCCGTGTTATGGCAACGGACAAAGATGGTTGGGACACATTCAGAGTGATAGCCGCCTCCGTGAGGCTGCCATGGTTAGCAACAGCAACAACATACTCAATCTGCCTTAAAGTTAAATATAACATAAAACTAATTATATATTAGGAAAACATTATTAGAAGCTAATTATGAAAATTGATATTCTGGCGATCCTGTAACTGTAGGGAACCGACATGCATGCAATTATTACACAAACCCATATTGATACATTTCAACGCGATGGTGTCGTTCTCATTAAGGCGCTATTTGCCGATTATGTAGGCACGATCCGCAAGGGTATTGAAACAAATATAAACGAGCCGGGCATCTATGCGTCCGACAATCTAAATGATGGTGAGGCTGGGCGTTTCTTTGACGATTATTGCAATTGGAACAGAATTCCAGAGTTTGAGCAGGCGGTACGCACCTCTCCCGCAGCCGAGGTGGCGGCCGATCTAATGAAATCTCGCACAGCGCAAATATTTCATGATCATGTCCTTGTAAAGGAACCAGGGACGTCCATGCCAACACCATGGCATCAGGACAAGCCATATTACTTTGTGGAAGGCAAACAGACAGTCAGTTTTTGGTCGCCCATGGATCACGTGCAGGAAGCATCTTTGCGTTGCGTGGTCGGGTCTCACAAATGGGAAAAAACCGTTCTGCCCGTGCGCTGGCAGTCCAACGACGATTTTTACGCAGGCGAGGATGTATACATGCCAGTTCCCGACCCAGACCGCGAACAGATGCCGGTCGTGGAATGGGAAATGGAGCCAGGCGATGCGGTGGCGTTTAATTATGGCGTATTGCATGGCGCACGGGGTAACAATACAGCATCACGTCGCAGAGCGTTTTCGCTGCGGTTTGTCGGTGATGATGCTAGATATGTCGAACGCGCGGGGCCAACATCACCACCGTTCCCCGGTCATGGAATGAAGATTGGCGACAAATTGCGGGACGACTGGTTCCCAAAGGTTTTCACCCGATGATTTGCAAATAATTCTACAGATACCTCAACCGGGAACTCTGCTCAGGGTCACGAGCATTCCTGACAGGCATCTTTTGGATTAGGTCCGCTTCACTCTCGATGGCAGACGAATAGACACTGTATATATACAATGCCTTTGGTTCAACTTAGCGCCAGAAAGAGACCGTTGTTTGTTTTCTTTGTCATGGACAAGGAAATCTCGGCGCTGATTGCAGCGTATTGCAACGACAGTGGACGGGGTGTGGTGCCGTTGTTAAAAGCGGCGAAGGGCCAGGCATGGACGGCACCGTATTGCCAAGGATCTACCGGCTGACCTGCACAAACCGTCGTGGCGTTTTAAGGAACTCACGATGGACAGACGATGTCGGAATTTCCCTCCCACTTTACCGCAGAATACCAGCGATATCTTTATTGATCCGGCTTCTGTCCGAAAGGAAATTGTCTGCAATGGGCAAAACTGAGAAGTTTTTGGTCGCCTGAAATCACTGCCGCTTTGCCATACTTTACAGACATTAACGCCCAATAGATTAGCTTATAGCCTGAAAACGGCGTATATTGAATAATCCCGATTTAGCCTCTTTTATGCCATAAGTGGCTGTTTCAAAACGTGGCTTTCCTCTATACATAATTGCTTAAACATATAGGTCGTCATTCCTTCAACCTATCTTCACGTCAAGTATACTGGCGGATTTTCTAATTAGTACCGCACCCTAGATTTCACTAGCGGTATGTCTAATCTGCCTTACACGGAGCAAATACATGTGGGCCGCAATTCGATCCTCTTGGCCACTTTTTCTGGGTATGATCTTTCTCATGGTCAGCAACGGACTTTTAGCAACCCTGCTGACGTTACGGGCAGGTGGACTAGGGTTCAGCGAGTCCGCAATTGGGTTGATGCAATCTGCTTATCCTGTCGGATCTTTGTTGGGTTGTCTGATTGCACCCAGATTAATCATGCAGGTTGGCCACATTCGTATCTTTGCTGCCTTTGCGTCAATTGCCAGCGCGGCGGCACTTATCCATCTTGTTACGTATGACCCCTGGAGTTGGGGGGCTATGCGCCTGCTTGCGGGCTTCTGCTTTTCGGGCCTCTATATTGTTGCCGAAAGCTGGCTAAATGGCAGTGCAAATAACAAAACTCGCGCCAGTTTACTTTCAGTTTACTTCATTATTCAAACCGGCGGCGTGATGATTGGGCAATTCTTACTCAATTTTTCCAGCCCAGAGGGTATATTACTTTTCATCGTAGTTTCGGTTTTGATTTCATTTTCACTTGTTCCCATGTTGATCTCGACCAGTGCAACTCCCCCTTATGAACCGCCGGAAAGAATCTCTTTGATAGAATTGTTTCGGCTCTCACCCATGGGATTAACCGGAAGTTTTCTCAATGGAATTGCCCAGACAACACTCTATGTTGTACTCGCACTTTACGCTCGTGCCATTGGGCTTTCCAATGGTGAGATAGGCGGACTTATCGGAATAATGACTTTTGGCGGCATGTTGTTTCAGTTTCCACTTGCCAAGCTTTCTGACCGGTTAGATCGGCGCCTGATTATTGTGGGTGCGCCTTGTTTTGCAATTCCGATCTGTTTACTTCTTGCAACGATGGAAAACCCTGCAGAAAACAACATTCTTCTCTACACGATGGTTGCGTTAATAGGGGGGCTGACCCTGCCGTTATATTCGATTTGTATGGCCCATATGAACGATCATCTAAAACCCGGACAAGTGGTTGCCGCAAGCGGCACTCTAGTTTTGATTCTAGCTGTAGGTATGATTTTAGGTCCGACACTAGGAGGTTTTGCCATTGCATATTACGGTCCGGTCGGTTTCTTTTATTTACTCACCGTGACGTCAACGCTGACCGCCATGACGGCTCTGTTCCGCCTTTGGGGCGGTCAATCTCGTGCGCAAAATCAGATCAGGGCCGTCGCTCTGACTGCCAACCTGTCACCGGAGGCGACAAACCTCTATCGAGAGGCATCGACCGGAAAAAGCGATACTAATCCCTGACCTGGGATCGGGGCAAGGAACTTGCTGACCACAAGCAGTTTACATTGGCAACGGATGTTGAAGTGTTTTTTTGTGGCCCGCAAAGCCCGTGGCAACGTGGTTCCAACGAGAACACCAACCGGCAACTCAGACAATACTTTCCAAAGGGAATCGGCTTGTCGGTACACTCCCAGGCTCATCTCAACAAGATAGCCCGTCAGCTAAACGAACGACCCAGAAAGACATTGCAATTTGAAACGCCCGCAGACAGATCTAACCAATGTGTTGCAGCGACTGGTTGAATGACAACCCATGGCAGACATCAGGGAGCGTCAGATTGGACGTGCCTGGAGTCCGTAAGGGATTAATTATCCTTTGATTTAGGTCTTTGGCTTTTGCTTATTTTTCGGTGTGTTGTTGTTTGTATTCTGTGGGTGCCCAGGATACCATGACTGCAAATCAGTCAATAGCATACTTAGTAACAGGAGTTAGAATGTTTAGTCATGTAATGGTTGGCGCGGACGATGTTGAGAAAGCGAAAGTCTTTTACGATGCAATTCTTGGGGCATTAGGTCATGAACCAGGTGTGATTGACAGCATGGGTCGCTGTTTTTACCGCACAAAAACGGGCGTGTTCTCGATCAGTAAACCTATCGACGGAGAGCCGGCCTGTAACGGCAATGGCAGTACGATCGGTTTCGCGGCATCAGATACGGAGCTGGCAGACAAGTGGCATGCCGCCGGTCTGGCCAACGGCGGCATTACATGTGAGGACCCTCCTGGTGTTCGCGAAGGTAGCAGCGGCAACATTTATCTTGCCTACCTACGGGACCCATCGGGCAATAAAATTTGCGCCCTCCACCGTATGGGGTGAGCCCGTCTTTTGACTTCGTCCCTTGCTGATCACGCTTAATTATCATGAGGAACGAAAGTAATTTCAAAGGAGCGCACTCCAGCTGTTCAATCTAGTTGTCTTTAGTCAGAAATTCCGGTGACAGGAATAAATTCTCCTGTTACCGGCTTCATTCATTTACTTGCCGGGAATGATCTGGAACTGGCGATTGTTGTTCCCCTGAGTGATGCTCCTAAACTCCGGTTGAAAGATCGGCACTGCGAGAAATTCAGGATTGTTTTACACAATTCAATGAAGTTCTGTGGTAACCGCATCTGACCCAAAGCGGATATCCGTTTGAAGCGCTCGAAGCTCCGCTATGCGGACAAACCTGTTCTGAGGGCATCACCCGGATATCCTCATTGCGGCACTACTATGAATAGCGCTTTGCGCCAATTCCAGACAAATTTTAGCATCAAGTACAAATTGGCTGGATTTCTGCAAGGGAGTTAGAGCCTCTTGTACAAAGCCCGCGCTTCAAAATTTGGGGGCCCTTTTCACCACAATGAAGCAAATCAACCCACCAACAATTGCAATCGGAATTGATGTTGAAATACCGACGGTCGCTGCAATATGAATTTGGTCTACGGTCTCAACATTGCCTCCGGCGGCGGTACTGCCCGCAAGGCCGACAATTGCGCCGCCGATAGAGAATCCGAGAGATTCAGCGCTCGAAACCATCGCCATTGTCTTGGTCGTCTCCCCGCCCGTTGGATCGATTTCACCCTCGTTTGCCACTATTATTTGCCCCAGCAACGGCCAGGCCAACCCCAGACCTGCACCACACATTGCAATGGACAGAGCGGCCAAGGGTAACATTCCAGAAACCAGGAAAATCGCGCAACCGCAAAGACCCGCTACGCTCAACACCGGGCCAAAGGCAGTCAAGCGCTGAGTGAGCTTTGGCGCTACACTTACAACAATGAATGATGCTATTGACCAACTGAGCGTTTCGATAAGCACAAAGCTACCTGCAAATGTCGCGGATGTTCCGTGTACACTTGTCAGAAGTAAGGGGCCGAAGACCAGAATACTCATCGCACTGGCCCCCAGAGTAAGCTTCGCACAAAGAGCCTGACCCTGGCTGGTTCTAAGTCGAAAAGCGTTGCGTGGGAACATACGCGGTGCGCGGTTCCGCTCTCTCAAGGCGGCAAAAAATAAAAGGCCAAGACCAATTGTGCCTACACAGACTAATAAAATTGGCGACTCTACCAATGGTGCAAAGCTGATGAATACAACACCACACCCGAAGGCAGTAAAGCTCACGATAGGAAAGCCATCATAGGTGCCATTGGACTTTGTCGTACGAATGATGCCACTATTTGCCAGAGCATATGCTAGCGTTGCAATTCCCAAAATAATAAACGCCAAACGCCAACCAATAGTGTCGGCCAGTATACCGCCGAGCAACGGTCCCGCAAATGCGGCGCCTATCCAAAAGACACCGGAAAGGGACGATACCTTGGGCCATGCGGAAATCATGCTTTCTGCCCGTAACGCAATGAACGCCAAAGCCAGAAGTCCTCCTCCACCAAACCCAGCTAAACCTCTTCCCAAGGCGACAAACTGCATGTCTAGAGCCAAACCAGACATCACGGCCCCAATCAGACTCAATCCTGCCATTACCCACATAAGTCGACTAGCTGAACACTTGCTCATCAGCGGTCCGACTGCCGCGGCCGCGAGAATAGCCGAGATGTTAAAGAGTGCCGTAAGCGCGCCAATCAAGGAGCCACCGCCGATCTGGGAAACGATCGATGGAGCCAAAGTCACCACCATATAGTTGCCACCCGCGTGAAGGGCAATAATGGAAAGTAACCCTCCAAATCGTAACGCTCTCCCTTGCCCAAAAACTTCTGCCCAGGATGGTGAAACAGATTGTAAATTTTCAAACATGACAATTTCCCGCTCGCAGTCGGATCGGTGCCTTCCTAAAAAAGATAAAATAAGGATATAGGCAAACTATTCGGAAGACAAAAGAAAAATAGTTTGATTTTTCCTTCCATTTAGTTACTCTATTCCCATGTATGCTCTACCATCTATAACCGGCCTGCGAATGTTCCTCGAGGCTGCGCGATGCGAGAACTTTGCCATGGCAGCAGTAGCGTTGAACGTTACTCAGACGGCAGTCAGTAAGCAGATTAAGACATTGGAAGAAAGGCTCGGCGTCGCACTCTTTGAGCGCAGACATCGCCATGTCATGTTGACAGAGGCGGGGCAGCGATATCGCCGTGTTGCTGAACAGGTTCTCGAAACTCTTGAGGCAGGTAAGGCAAGCGCGTCTCTATCAACAGCCAGCACGACAGTACATGTTGATGTGGACTATGACTTTCTCAACTTAGTCTTATCTCCCCGCGTTGCAGCGCTACATGCGGCTTTTTCTGGGGTCAGTTTCCACTTCAATTCAATGGTGAACTTGTCACGCAGTCCCAGGCCGGACACAGATCTGTCGATTACCTATGGTAGACCCTCAATGCGAGACCAAAACCTTCGCAAGCTTTGCAGCTTTGAGGTCATTGTTGTCGGCGCACCACAGCTTGTGTCCGGCGTTTTAGAGCCTATAAAAACACTTCCGCTACTTCACGATCTGAACACAAGCTGGTGGGATGAAATCCTGGCAGACATGAAGATCACTAGATCGGAGCCAGCCATAATCTTGGGTCAGGCCGTCGCGACTACAAATGCCGCACTCGCCGGCCAGGGTTTGATCGTCGGAGACAGCCTGATATGCGCCGATGCGTTGGCACAAGGACGGCTCGTTCAAGTTTCTGACTTCCGGGCACCGGGACGAGAGGACTACTGGATTGCTCGCAAATCACACCGAAAATCGGCCCCCTTACTAGACGAGATCGGCGACTGGCTCATCGAACAAACAGAATTAATGCTCTCGGTGGATTGGTAATGAGCATCAGCAACAGGGGTGGCGCTGTGAAATTCAGTAAGGTGCCGTGTATTTTTTTGCACAATTTCGGCAAAAATCGTTGCGTTCTACATTTTCGCTCCAGGCCAAAAGTGACAACATCATAGCCCGCTTTCTGTTCAAATTCCGACGTTGCTAAATCAGTAGAAAAGAGCTCGGAGGTGACGTTAAGTTTCTTCCCTCAATGTCTCCGTCTGACCCTTTCCGAACATTTGAGTACACGCGTTCGGTCGTATGGCTGACCCGGAGTAGAATTGAACGTCGATTGTGCCATAAGGACGGAGTTTGACAATCGGATCGGAGTTCCAACAAACCATTGGCCGGTCTAGCATTCACTCTTAGATCGGTCTATCTAATTGGCTCTCTAACCAACAAAGCGAGGTGATTTAGCTCGCCAAAATCGCATTTTGAATTTTCTTTTAATCGACCAGATTAATGCTGTTATTCAGGAGTACGCGCTTTTCCACTAATCGCATGAACACATCAATCGCCGATATGTTTCTGCGTTCGCGTAGACAGGCAGCATATGAATTGGTCATCGGTGGTTGCGAGCGTATCCGGATGAGGGCCAATCTCTCGTCTGGTGAAAATTCCTCCATGGAAATAATGCCAGCACCCAATCCAGCGGCCACCGCCTCAACAACAGAATCGCGCGACAGTTCCATGATCACATTCGGCTTTACGCTTTGCTCTTCCAGCTTTTCTTCAAGGGCGCGGCGCGTCATTGACCCTTCCTCACGGAAGATCATCCGCTGTCCGTCAAGTTCTTCCAACGATATAGTGCTTTTGGCCGCCCAGTCGTGCGATTTGTCGACGATGATCGCGACTTCATGAGCGCCGAGGCATAATTGCTCGAGTTTGTGATTGTCGTATTTCATACCCAAAATCGCAACGTCGAGTTCATAATTCAGCAAGCGTTCGTACAACATGCCAGAGTTGCCACTGACAACGGAAACCTGAATCAGCGGAAACTTTTCAGAATAATCGACCAGGAAGTCCATGACAAAATAGGAACCGACGGTGCCAATATGCAGCTTACCGCCATAACTGCTGCCCGTTGAATTTAGCAAGGTGTGCGCATGTTCTTCCAAAGCAAAAATTTGCCGTGCCAATGCCATTAAGGCAACCCCGGTATCCGTGAGTTGCAATCCATTCGGCGAGCGGTCAAATAGTTGAACATTGAACCGTTCCTCAAGCGTCTTGACCTGTGTCGTAACGGTAGGTTGCCCGATGTTCAACCACACCGCAGCCTTCGTAAAGCTCAGCACCCGACCGACCGCATAGAATGATCGCAGTTGGCTGAAATTGATATACTTTAGACGATCCGGATTATGCATTATTGACTTTTTTACAGGCGGCCCTAAGAAGTTTCGATACTATATCAGAGATGATCGATCTTGGTTGTAGCAATTCCAACAGGATAGAATAGTGATTTTCGCCTGGTAAGGTCACCAGAGTCGATCCGTGTCGGTCGGCAGCTTGGTATTTTTCAACTATTGCAGAAGATTGACGCAGAAACTCCTTGGTTTCTAACGATCCCACGATAGCGATTAGCCGGGTCTCTGCCACAGAATACTCAAGCGGGCTGACGGATTTAGCCATGTCAGCATCCATTTTTAACACGTGGTTTATGGAGGTCCCGAGCAGAGGGGAAAGATCGAACAGACCGCTGATTGGGACCAGTCCAGACAGCGGCATCACAGGGGCAGGTAGCGCAGTTGCCGCACTCACGGCCAGATGACCGCCGGCAGAATGCCCCATCAGAACCCAGCCTGACGGAATGATACCGTCTTGACGTAAGGCGTCAAAAACAGCCACGATTGCCGTACTAATATGGTCGATTATCGTTGCGATACTGACTTCGGGCGCAAGCGGATAACCCACCACGGCAACACTGGATCCATGTTGTAGGAATGGCGCCGCAACAAAGCTATACCGTTCTTTGCTATGACTTTGCCAGTATCCGCCATGGACAAAGACCACCAGACCCTTGCCTGACTGACCGGGAAACAGATCGAACCGTGCCCTGGGATGCGCTCCATATGGCCGATCCAGTAGCAGCGCGCCTGCCGCACGTATGGTGGCGCTTTCAGCATCGAAGCGTTCATAAATCTCAGACCGTTCAGGATATCGATCACGAAATACGAATTCAGTTTCAAGGCGGTTGGTCATCTCTACTCAAAATCTATGATACTGCGCAGAGACTGACCCTTACGCATCAAATCAAACCCACGATTTACGTCCTGTAACGGCATCCGGTGGGTTATTTGGGCATTCAGCTCGATCTCGCCCTCCATGAACAGATCAATAAGGGGCGCAAGGCCTGAGCGGCCCTTTACGCCACCGAAATAGCTGCCGTGGATAGATTTCCCATAGCGCACTCCAACGGGCGCAAACTGCATTTCGGTGCCTGCGGGCTCAACGCCCAAAAGCACGGCCTGCCCCCAACCCGGGACTGCGCTTTCAAACGCCTGCCGCATGACAGAGAGAATACCGGAACATTCAAAGGCCACATCCACGCCGCCCAAGGTCAAATCGCGAATAGCGGTGACAGCATCCGCTGACGCATCGGATGCGTCGATGAAATCGGTCATGCCATAATGTCGGCCCAAATCGATTTTGTCGGGGTTGATATCAACACCAATGATCTGTTGAGCACCGCAAATTCGTGCACCTTGGACAATGTTAATTCCAATGCCGCCCAGACCGAAGACAGCAACCTTGTCCCCGTGCTTCACATGAGTCATCGCAGCACCGACGCCCGTCGTGACGCCGCAGCCGAACAGGCATACTTTATCCAGCGGAGCATCTTTACGGATCTTTGCAAGTGCAATCTCAGGGACAACCGTATAGCGCGACAAGGTCGACGTTCCCATGAAGTGATGCACCACCGCCCTGTCGCGGGAAAACCGTGCGGTTCCGTCAGGCATGACACCCATGTCGCGGGTCTTCTTAATGCTCCAGCAAAGGTTCGTGCGATTGGACCGACACATTGCGCACGTCCCGCATTCGGGTCCGTAAAGCGGAATGACATGATCTCCGGGCATAAGGCTGTGTACGTCCATGCCGATTTCAACAACACGACCAACGCCTTCATGACCGGGGATCAAAGGATAAACCGTTGACGCATTGATCCCGTCGAGGGCTGTAAGGTCGGTATGGCACAAACCGCTGGATACAATCTCGATCAGCGCTTCGCCGGAACGCGGCGGCGCCACCAGAACCTGCGCCACTTCAAGCGGCGTTTCAGGGCCCGTACAGATGGCAGCGAGCGATTCAATCATGACACCACCACCGGCGACGCTGGCTGCACATGATTGGATGCGAGACCCATTTTTGCCAGAGCTTTAGCAGTGATCGGGGTTTTCTTTTCCATGGCCGCACGCGCCCTGCGCAAATCACCGCCGCAATCCAGCCCGACGGCGCCCAGAAGCATGTCTGCGTCAAGATAGTAGGCGAGATATTTCGGATCACCCGGTTTACCACGCGCAAAAACCGTTGCCCCTTCCTGAAGCTGGCCAACGATTTGAATATTATGTTCAAACTGATCTGTCCAAAACCACGGAACCTGATCGTAGGCTCCATCTTGATCGCACAGCACATGCGCCACGACGGCGGCGGTATCCTCCGCGTATTTCCAGCTCTCTAACCGCTGGGCTGTACCGGTGCGTTCGTCCAGCATATTTGCGATATCTCCGACCGCATAGACATCGGGGGCGCTTGTTTGGCATTTACGATTGATGACAATGCCGTTGTCGATCTTCAGACCCGCCGTTTGGGCAAGTTCGACGTTCGGAACCCCGCCAATTCCGGTCACAACAAGATCGAATTCGAAGTTTTGTCCGTCATCCAGGCTTAGCTTCGCTGCGCCTTTCTCCGATCTGACATCTGCAATGGTCTTCGCGCACATAAGAGAGACACCATGACCTTGGTGAAGCTGGACAAACCAGTCCGACATCGTGCGGTTAAAAACCCGGCTGAGTGGGCGCTCAGCCATTTCTATAATGGTCACCTCCGCCCCGAGTGTCCTGGCTGAGGCGGCAACTTCAAGACCAACGAACCCTGCACCGATGATGCCCACTCGCGCACCCGGTTTCAAATGCTCGCGCAGCGCCATCGCATCGTCGTAAGTGTGAAGTGAATAAACCTGTCCCTTTATTGCGCCGAGGTTTGGAAGGCTGCGCGGAGTGAGGCCCGTTGCAAGGACCAGCTGAGTATAAGGAAGTACCCTACCGTCGGACAAATGAACCGACTTGCCCTGAATGTTGATGCTATCGCATGTGATCCCGCAGATAAGATGAACGTCCAATTCTTCCCAACGCTCAGTGGACAGTAGCTCAGGCGTGGAACGCACGTTTGAATCGGTCAGCACTGCCTTGGACAAAGGAGGACGCTCGTACGGCAGATGTGGCTCGCGACCGATGATCGTAATTGGCTCTTTGTATCCGAATGCCCGCAAACGTTCAGCGGCTCGGCCCCCAGCATGTCCGCCGCCAACAATGACAACTCCAGTTTCGCGCGGCATCTTCATTTTAATCGTTGCTCGATGAAGAGGAAGTCTTGCGTAAGACTTCGGCTAAAATTTCGCGGTGAACATTGATGTAACCCTTAGTGACACATTCCAGATGAGGCTCGACATGATCATGGAGCTTCGCAAGGGCGTGAAAAGGCACAGAGGACGCAAGATGGTGTTCTGCATGGAAGGGCATGTTCCAATAAAGTTGGCGGAGTAACGGATTTGCAAGGGTCGTGCGGGTGTTGGCCAGCAGGTTGGGACTTTCTTCGGTTCCGGTGTGCTCGGCCATCCGGATCGAACGCAGAACAGGTTCGCCTATGATGCGCGGGATCAGCCAATAGACAAGCGCAAATGTGCTGGAAAAATAAATCGAAGCCACGATTACGGCAATGTAGAATAGAAGCTGAAGGCGAATTTCATTGGCCACCTGGCGGCGCACGGACTCTGGTAGAAAGGTCTTTTCGTTTTCGTTGAACCCGGCCACCGAGCCTCGCCAAAGAGTTCCGAACAGTTTTGGCCAGAATTCCGCACCAACAATCTGCGCCAGATAATCACCAAAACTGTGCGGGAATGGCACGATGTCAGGGTCTCGATCTTTGTGCTGGGTATAAGTGTGATGCGCGGCATGGCGATATTTGAAGTAAAGGAATGGCCGGAATGTGAGGGTAGCAATCACATATCCCACTAGATGGTTCACCCAACGGGTCTTGAACGCCGTGCCATGTGAACATTCGTGCAGCGGCGCAAAGGTGAGAACGATCACCGTCCCATAGACCAACATCGCCGGGATTTGCAGCCAGAGAGTTGCGGAAGTCACATACACCAAAAGCCCGCTAACAATCAGCGCCAAAACATGAACAGCCAAGTTAAACAGGCCGGGGCCGTTGCTGCGTACCCGCAACTCCTTTAGCTTTTTACGCGACACGACCTCTGGGCCCGTCAGTGGCCATATCTGACTCCCAATTCCACCAATGCCGGCATAACTGGCAGCGTTGTTTCCGGACATCTGGTTCTCCTTCATTTTCAGGTTAAGCCAGCCTTAAGCGATAGACGTCTTCGTTGGAAATTCATTTTTTCAATTGCTCCATTGCTGTCAGGCGAAAAAACATCGCGCTATTTCTTCTGTTGAAAAGTCCTTGCGCTCGAAGGAGCCAGTGACTCGGCCGCGCCCCATCACAATGATCCGATCACAGACCTGGATCATCTCTTCAAGCTCGGTGGTCAGCACGATCACCGCCCGCTTCTCGTCGGCAAGAGATTGTATGTTGCGCCAGATTTCAACCTTTGCCCCGACATCGACCCCGCGGGTTGGGTCCTCGGCAATGATGACATCGCTTTTGCGGGCAATCCATTTCCCGATGACAATCTTTTGCTGATTGCCTCCAGACAATTGCGATACTCGCTGCGTCAGCGTGCTGACTTTGATCGCCAACAACTTGATCATCTGAGCAGTGGTTGATGCGAGCGAGCGCTTTTGCAAGAATCCGAGCGTTTTAATGCGATCCAGAATCGCAAGTCCAAGATTGTCAGCAACGGCCATCCCAAGTACGAGCCCCTCGTGCTTTCGGTCTGCGGCCATGAAGGCAACCCCGGCGTCAATCGCGTCTCGGGGAGTGCGGAAATGACAGGGTTTGTCGTGGATGATCAACGATCCTGAATCGATTGGCCTGACACCAAAAATCGATCTGACCACGGCTTCGCGCTGACAGCCGAGCAACCCTGCAATACCCAAGATTTCGCCCTCTCGCACTTCAAAGCTCACGTCCTGAAACAGGTTTTTGTAGCCTACTGAATCCGCCTTAAGCACCGGTTTGCCCAAAGGAGGGTCCCTATGTGCCATTGCAGAGGACTTGTATTCTCGCCCAACCATAAGCGATACCAGTCGATCTTCGTCCATCCCTTGTGCCGGTTCTGTCGAGACCACCTGTCCATCCCGCAAAATGGTAATACGATCTGATATTTCCAACACTTCAGCGAGCCGGTGCGACACATAAACAACCGCAATTCCGCGTTCTTTTAAGTCGATGATGATATCCAGAAGATGACGAACCTGATCATCATTCAGCGATGCCGTAGGCTCATCAAACACAATGACCTTGGGGTCGGCGGCGAGTGCCCTGCAAATTTCGACAATCTGTTGTTCGTTCAGGCTTAATGAACCCAGATTTTGTTCGGGATCGATTGTAACTTGAAGCCGGGCCAGCAGGGTGCGTGCATCGCTGTTCATGCGGGCCTTATCGTTTAGACCTCCCTTGCGCGTTGGTTCGCGGCCAAGATAGATGTTTTCAGCGACTGTCATGTTGGCGCATAAAACCAGTTCCTGATGCACCATCGACAGGCGGCGTGCGATCGCCTCTGCCGGCGATTTGATGACAGCGACGTCGCCATCCAGATAGATGGCCCCCTCACTTGGCGCCTGTAGGCCGTTGATACAGGACAACAACGTGGATTTTCCCGCGCCGTTTTCGCCCACAAGGCTGTGCACTTCTCCGGCACGCAAATCAAAGCTGACGTTTGACAACGCGATAACGCCGGGAAAGCGCTTTGTAAGCCCGCGAACTTCAAGCAATGGGTTTTGACCTGTCACCACTAAGACCCATATCGCTTAAGGAAATCCCGATGCCTGTCCATGTCACCTTTCAGGTTTTGGTACACGGATGACCAAATTTCAAAGAATTCAGCATATCGTTTATGGGCTTCTGGATCAGGATCGATCGTCTCTTTGATGCTCACGATCTGGCTGAGTGGGGCTGTTGGGTCGTCGTAGATGCCCGCTGCAACCCCCGCCAAGATGGCATCGCCTATGGGTGCTGCCTCGCCGATGTCAGGAACCTTCAAGGGTCGGTTGACAACGTTTGCCGTGATCTGGTTCCACAGGCGGCTCTTGGTCGGGCCTCCGTTCAAGATCAAATTATCAATCTGCGCACCAGCACTTTCAGCAATGCGGAAGTTGGACAACAGATCGAACGCGACCCCTTCGATCAGCGCCCGGATCATAGTCTCACGCCCGGTTGTTGGTTGAACACCAAAGAATACGCCTGTGGCATTGCTGTTCCAGTTCGGTGCCAGTGAGTTGCCCAGATACGGTAAGTACATCAGACCGTTTGAACAAGGTGGAATCTGGCGGGCTTGTTCCGTAAACAGGTCGAACACATTACCCGCCATACGGTCGGCGATGCGGCTTTCGGATTGGCCGAAATGATCCCGGTACCATTTCAGCGAGGCCCCGGTAAAAGCCATCGGTGCATCAAACATTGTCAAGCCCGGCAGGACATGCGGCCATTTCAGAATTCGAAATTCATCCAAGGTCTGTTCGGTCGGGATCATGATGCCGATGTTTGATCCGGTACCCATTGAATAAAAGGCTTCACCCGCTTTTGTTACACCGACACCAAGGGCGGCAGAGCTGATATCGGTGCCACCGGCTGCGACGATTGTGCCGACGCGCAAACCGGTTTCCTCGGCAGCTTTTTGGGTGACTTCACCCACCTGCTCATGAGAGTGGAACAGCTTGGGAAATTTGTCGATCGGGATGCCAATGGCGTCGGCAACCTGCTCGTTCCAACGCTCTTTCTGGTATTCAAAAGCGTAGGCAAGGCCCGCATCGCCCATATTCATGGTAAAGTTTCCGCAAAGGCGGAAGGTGCAATAACCCGAAGGGGAAAGAAATTTGTGCGTTGCATCAAACGTATGAGGCTCATGTTTCTTGATCCACAGCGCCTTGGGGTCGATAAACCATGGCGCTACCCGGTTGCCATTATTGCGATTGATAACGCCTTCTCCGATGGTCGCACGAATGTCGCTACATTCTTCTTCCGAACGGGAATCCATCCAGATCATTGCCCGGCGCAATGGCTTGCCTTTGTCGTTTACAGGAAGGGTCACACCCACAAGCCCAGAGAGGGCTACGCCGGAAATGTCTGCCGCAAAGTTCCCTTGTTCCAGGCATTGTCGGATCGACGAGACGACAGCACTCCAATAGTTGTCAGCATCCTGTTCGGCCCAGCCAGGATGAGGATGAAATAACGGATGCTCCTGTGAACCGAAAGCAACGATTTTGCCACTCTGCGTATCCAGAATTGAGGCCTTTACGTTCGTGGTGCCGATGTCTACGCCCAGTGTTAGATGTCCAACCATTCAGTTTTCCTCCCAGATTTACTTAGTCTTGTTTCATGCGCTGCCGGATACTTGAGATACCTACAGCTACGATCAGCACCAGGCCGATAATCAAATTCTGATACGAGGTGCTCACACCCCAAAGTCCAAACAGATTAAGACCCAAGGCAAACAACAGTGTGGCTAGAAATGTCCGCCAGGGCGAACCGATGCCGCCAGCGAGAGACACGCCGCCGATGACTGCAATCGCAATCGCCGTTAGCTCGTAACCGCCGCCCAATGGCGCCTCGACAGATTTGAGTCGTGCCGTCAGAACGATGCCGGCCAACGCCGCACACCCTCCGCTGATTGCAAACGCTGCTACTACATATCGTGCTGTCTTGATGCCGGCATACATGGTGGCGATCTCGTTGCCACCAATCGCATAAAAGCGGCTTCCAGCGACGGTTCCTTTCAGAAACAAAAGCATCACCGCAAGTGCAGCAAGAAAGATCAAAAAACCGGTGGGCATCCCAAGGTAAACGGAATCTCCGATCCAATCGAAGGTCGCGCCCTTAAGGTAGAAAGGCGCGCCATTGGTGAAAATGTAGCTCAGACCGCGCAAAGCGGTCAGCATCACCAGTGTCATGATGAATGACGCAACCTTGAGATAAGCCACCCCAATGCCGTTAAGGATGCCGACGCCAATCCCTGCCAACAAGGTGATGACGATAACCAGCATTGGCGGGCCGACAAACGAATTTCCACGGACGATCCAGCGCTCGTCCAATACTGCCCCAATCTGCGTCGTAATCGTAACGCCAACAATCACGGAGAACACCATTGTTGCGGCGACCGAGAGATCGATCCGTCCTGTCAACAGCACCATTGTCATGCCCAGTGAAAGCAAGCCGATAGCGGCTGAGTTGCGAATTGCATTTGCAAGATTTAGCGGTGTGAGGAAATAGGGCGAAGTGATGATACCGACGATAAAAACCAACACGATCAACCAGATCAGTGGGTCCTTAAACAGCCTCAATAAGGAACGGGACGTTGTCGAATGCGGTACAGACAGGTCAGTCTTAGCACTCATTTGGCTACCTGGCGCTGTCTGATGCCGGGGACAACAACAGCCAGGATGATCAGCGCGGTCACGACCTGTTGCAGGTAGATGCTAACACCTAGTTGATTGAGCAAACTATTGATCACACCGATAATCATCGCCGCTAGCAGTGTCCCCAAGATTGTGCCGGATCCGCCAACAAGGGCCGCCCCGCCCAGTACCGTGATAGCCAGCACGCGCAGCTCCATGCCGGGATAGGCGGCCGGATTGATATAGGACAGGCGCGCACTTTCAAGAATTCCTGCAACCGCCGCCAAGACACCGCAGATCATGAATGTCACAATCTTCACTCGTCCTGTGCGGATACCAGACAGCGTCGCGGCGGCGGCATTTCCGCCAGTGGCATACAGCTTGACCCCGAAGGCCGTGTATCTTGTTAAGGTTATGGCCAAGATCGCCGCCAGCAGTAGCGTCAAAATCGGGACGGGAACGCCCCACAAATCGCCTCTGCCAAACCATAGATATCCCGGTAAGTTGTCCGGATACGCGGCCTGACCGCTGGACACGGTGTTGGCCAGCGCGCGGGCGATTCCGAGCATGGCCAGTGTTGCAATCAAGGATGGGATGCCGATCCAGACTACCAGCAAGCCGTTCAAAAACCCAAGCAACAAACCAACGGCAAGCACAGCAGAGACAACAATAAAAGCCGACCCTGTATCAAAAAGTGCCGCGCCTACAATGCCAGACAGCACCGCTGTGCCTGCGACAGAAAGGTCAATTTCGCCGGAAATGACAACCATTGTCATCCCCAAAGCAACAACGGTCGTTCCGGCGACTGCCAACAGGATAATCTTGAAATTTTCCAATGAAAAGAATGACGAAGAAACCAGTGTACCGATTGCCACAAGCGCTACCAAAACCACAGACAGCGAAAGTATTGAAGCATTCTGCTGCCAAAAGTGGGTCATCGATAAGCCACCCTCGTTACTAATGTTCGCACCGTTACTACCAGAATTTTTCATCGTTTTTGGGCCTCGTAAGAAAAATCGATATGGCCGTCGCGATAGTATGACATGCAGCGACCCGAAGCACGCTGCATGTCAGTTTTCGAAACGACGCCTTACAGAGGTTACTTTGCCTTAGGCCCATATGCATATAGCCATTGATCAGGTGTGACGGTCTTAACACCCTCTATGTCCATTGCTTCTTTGGTGATCATTGGCAGGTTTGGTGTCATGATCAGTTTCGGGGGTGCTTCATTTAACTCCTCTTTGGCGCCAATGTGCTGAATGACCGCCCGGATACCGATATCACCGATCAGCGGTGTGTATGGTGCAACCATATCGATATTTCCGTCTGCAATTTCCTTGAGCACTTCTTTGGAATCATCATTTGCAAGAATGACAATTTTACCACCGCCCGGCGCACTGTTCAGGCGACCGGCTTCGCGGATCGCGTCAAGGGCTCCGATGGCTTCTTCACCGCCGGTGTTGAAAGACACGCTGATATCGTCAATGCCCTGTAACGCATCGGCCGTTGCTTTGAAAGCAAGTGTCCGCTGGCTTTTCGTGTGGTAGTTTCCGGCAACTTCATAACCACCTTCGTTGCCAATCGCCTCCAGAAATCCGCCCGTCCGAATTGAGTCAGCCGTTGAGCCAAGATCTTTGCGGTTCAAGATGATTTTGCCGCCATCACTAACCTGTTTTAAAAACAAACCTTGCTGCAAGCCATTTGCGTAGAAATTGCCAAGCACCTCGGAGCTGATCTTCTCAGAAGATGTCCGGCGGTCAAGGCTGACAACCGGAATGCCAGCTGCAATTGCGCGGTCAACTGGAGGTCCCATCGGCGCTTCGCGTGCGGGCCACAAAACAATGCCGTCATATTGTTGCGCAATCCAGGTATCGATGACCTGTCCCATTTTGTTGTCATCAAATTCGGCATCAATCACCTCGAATTCGATGTTGTGATGGCGTGCAGCCTCCCATGCAGCTGTATCGGCAAGGCTGATCAACCAAGGGTGATTAAAACCGTGGAAGACAAAGCCGATCCGATAGGTCTTGGAAGCGTCAAGCACAGGGCCTTCAGGCATCGGCAAATAATCGGTAAACGGCGCTTTGATCTCCAATTTGCTGTAGGGGCCGGTAAAAGTCGCGCCCATGCCGGGCTTCCAAATAAATCCACCGGCCAGATCGCCGACCGGATACGCATCCAGATAATCTCGGAAACCGTCGCGCCCAAACAAGTTGGACACATCGTCATTGGACATGCCTGTACGGGCCGCATCAGAATATTTGCCGATTAACCCATTGAGAACTTCATGCACCGAAGAATCCTCTGCGGCTGCAGGCGTCGCCCATGCGCCCGACAAAAACGGTGTAACAGCAATCGCCAATGCGCCCAGCAGAAGATTTCGTCTGTTCAATGTTATCATTAGTAGTTCCTCCCATATTGTTGATAATTTATACGGCATCGCGTTTGTTCTTGCGCTGACCCGATTGCCTGATCATTCAATTCTCGACAAAAACGTAGATGTATCCTTCCTCAACTTTTGTCTTGAACGTCTTCAATGCGACCGTCACCGGCGGGGACAAAGGCTGCCCTGTGCGTATGTTGAAGATGCCCTGATGAAGCGGGCATTCCACGGTGCCATCGGCCACGTATCCTTCAGACAGGAAAGCATGTTCGTGAGAGCAAATGCCGCCGGTCGCGAGATACTCATTGTCTATGTTGTAGACAGCGATGCATTGGCCTTCATAGTCGAGCCTGTCCGCATCGTCGGGCTCAAGCTCACTCGCAGCCATCGCCTTGACCCAAATCCCGCTGCTTAGGCCACCATCTTCTGTCATTTTGCCCCTCATTTCCTGATCAAGTTGAACGATCTCCATTTTGAATGTTTTGAGCAAATTCATTGTAGCAATGCCGCTATTGCAAAATGAACAGCGATCATCTTGGGGCGCAGGCTAACTGTACGATGCCTTATCTGATGACACTGAATCACACGTAGTCGCCATTCTTGCCGGCGAGGCCGCACTGCAGCCAGTTGCCGGTTTAGTCATCATTTTGTCGGCCGCTGGTATAGGACTTGCACGAATACCATTCTTCTAACCACTCTCGCCACGAAGTGCTGGGATCGTAAGGCTGCGCTGAAGTTTCTTAATAGAACGATGAAATGCAGAGATGGTCGCCAATCGGTGGACAGTTTGGCGGCGTTCCTTAGGGGGATCCCACCGCTCACGCCGTTAAACTGGAACGACTGCTTTCGGACCTGAATTCGGCCCCTCGGGGCGCCAACGTGTCCGGTTTTTTTGGCCTATCACTGCCGTTGCTCTTCGACTAGGCCTAAAGGCCACTCTGTGCCAGAAGCAAATGCTGAAGGTAGCACATGCATAATTATATTGATAATATCGATCTATGTATCGCAGTCACAACCGAAAATTTATTTTCTCAAAAACTTAAGTGATTTTCCTAGACCAACGACCTCTGTCAATTCTGCCATAGAGACACACACGCAAATGCACGAACTTCTGGAAGACAATTACAAAACTTGGGATCGGCTGGACTATGTCAAAGTTCCGGGCGGGCAGGTCGCCTGCTATATTTACAATGACGATCTGTCTCTACCTTCCGTAATCGCCTTGAATGGTGGTCCCGGCGTACCTTGTGATTATATTCGGGAATCTCATAGTTTTCTTGCAAATGGTTCCTACCGCTTTATTGCATTTGATCAACTTGGGACGGGATTGAGTGACAGATCAGATGATGTACGCCTCTATACGCTGAAGCGGTACTGCGAAGAAGTTGACGCAGTTCGTCAAGCGCTTGTTAATGGCCCAGCCCATATACTTGGCCATAGTTGGGGAGGGTGGCTTGCCATCGAGTACGCTTGCACCTTTGGCGAACATCTCCTGTCACTAATACTGGAAGACACTTGTGCAGATATTCCTTTTCTTAGGTCGGAACTAAACATATTGAGATCGGCACTGGGCCCGGAGATTCTTCAAATGATGCTAGCTCACGAAGCCGCGGGCACCTTTGAACATCCAGAATACAAAGCAGCAATTACACTCTTGGACTACCGGCATGTTTGCCGGCTTAAGGAGAGGCCAGCTGCCCTGCACCGATCCATCAACAATATGTCTGAACATATCTACGAGCATATGCAAGGGCCCAATGAATTCGTGTATACTGGCGAACTGGCAAACTGGAACAGAGTAAAAGAGATAAAGTCAGTGCATTGTCCGGTTTTAATCATTGTCGGTCAGTTTGACGAAATCACATCAAATTGTGCCGAACAAATGTATCAAAAATTTCCCAATGTTGAAATGGAACTGTTCCTGGAAAGCTCACATACACCGTTCTTCGAAGAGCCGGAGAAGTTCAGGGAAACATTACTTAAATTTCTAGATACATTGCAAAAACAGCGAAATTAAAAACCACTAAGGTTTTCTTCTGCCGAAATTTTCAATTTTCTAACGACATATATGACTTCGTACTCATTTTGCCTTGCCTTCTTTTTCAGCAGCTAATCTCAATGCTTTCAACCGTTCGGTTTTCCCCTGTGTTTTTTCTGCTTTTGCTTCTTTTTCTTTGATGAGCTTCTTATCCGCATTTTTAGGCGGGTTACGATCTTTAAACCCGCTGTCATCACCGCGTTCCATAGCCGCAATCATTTTGTCATCGGCATTGTTTGGCCTTGTTGATCCTGATCCCATTACGCTACCTTCTCTGCAATATGTTGCTCGTCAAGTTTAAGAGCATTGTCTACCTTACTTGTAAGCTAACTTTTGGAAGATTCAATGGGTGAGCAAAAAATCTCTCTTGGCCCAATCTAATTATAAGCCCATTTTATATGACGACAGACAGTTCTTTGATCATGGCAACTGTAATTAGCCGATTAGCTGTTTCAAGCTGCAATAGGCTCTAATTGTCACAAAGTAGTTGATTTGTTAAAGTTGTATTAATTATAAAAAAAACTATAATTAGGTGATCACCTCGTAAACTCCTTTATATTTCCTTTGGCTGCAATTCAGTTGCTATGTAGCATATTATACTGTAGTGAAAATCGACTTATGGCGTAAAATTTCATGAATAACTGAATGTCAAAAACTAAAATATATTTGGCGGACCTGACGCACAATGGTCTTGTTCTTTCCTCTAACGTTTTCCCACTATCTATCGGATTAGTGGCGGCGTATTTGCTTGAGAAAAGGCCAGACAGTGTCGACGTCAAACTCTTCAAGTACCCTGAGGATTTAAGTGCTGCCCTGGACAAGGAAAAGCCAGACATTATTGGCTTTGCAAATTACTCATGGAACTTTGATATCTCACGGCAATATGCAAAAGCCATCAAGGAAAACTGGCCCGAAACGGTAATTGTCTTTGGAGGTCCTAATTACGGTTTGTCCGAAGGCGAGATAGAGCAGTTTTGGAAAACCAACGATAACATCGATTTTCATGTGGTACGGGAAGGTGAAGAAGCTTTTACCCATCTTCACGATCGGCTTTGCGATGTTGGCTTTGACGCAGAGGCGATCAAGTCGCAAAAACAGGATATTGGGAATGTCCATTACAAAATTGGTGGGGAAGTCATAAAAGGCTCGAGCCTTCCGCGGCTCAATCTGGAAGATATTCCTTCGCCCTATTTGATGGGCTTGATGGATAAGTTTTTTGACGAGAACCTCGGACCAATGATTCACACCACCCGTGGGTGCCCGTTTAAATGCGCATTCTGCACGGAAGGAAGCAAATATTACAACCTTGTCAGCCAGCGGGAAGGACAGCTGGAACAAGAACTTCACTATATTTCTAAGCGGGTTCAGGGACCTCGTGATCTGTATATTTCCGATGCCAATTTCGGGATGTTCAAGCAGGATTACGAAAAAGCCCGGATCATTGCGGATTGTCAGGAAAAATACGCCTATCCCAAATATGTCCATGTTTCTACCGGCAAAAACCAGAAGGAGCGCGTTGTTGATATCGTGAAGACCCTGAACGGAGCCGTCAGCATGGCTGCTTCTCTGCAGTCCACGGATCCGACGGTATTGGAAAATGTCGCCCGTTCGAATATTTCGGTGGAAAAACTCTCCGAAGTCGGCAAAATGGCGAATACCAACAACACAGGAACCTATTCAGAGCTGATTTTAGGGCTGCCCGGAGATTCTGTGACGGCCCATACACAGTCTTTGCGCGACACCGTTGAGATGGGTTTTGACAATATTCGGATGTATCAGCTGATTATGCTGCCTCAGACAGCCCTAAACACGCCAGCAAACCGGGATCTTTACAAGATGCAAACCAAGCACCGGATCATGCCCCGGTCCTTTGGACGATATTCCGTTGCAGGAAAAACCTTTGCGTCGGTGGAGTCTGAAGAAATTCTTGTTGCGAATACGACACTACCCTTCGATGACTATATCGCCTGTCGCGAATTGGATCTGACCATAGAGATTTTACATAACGGTAAAATATTTGCTGAGATTCATGGCCTTTGCAAAGCGCTCGGACTTTCGTGGTTTGACTTCATTCTGCGCTTCTACGAAAGTCGGCGAGATTACACCAACGACATCACCAAAATGTACAATGACTTCAAGACCGGTACATCTGAGCGATTATGGGACAATGTGGATGACCTCGCTGAGCATGTTCACGAAAATATAGATGAACTGTTGGAAGACGAGCGTGGAACAAATGAAATGTCGACAGGAAAAGCTACGTCCTTTTTCCTGCATTTTGAGGATATGAACAAAATTTTATTTACCGTCATGGCCGAGTGGTTGAAAGAGTTGGGCAAGCTTGATGATATGATGCAATCCTATCTAGATGATTTAGAGCGCTTTAGCCTGCTTCGAAAACAACGGCTGCTTTCACCAAATATCGAGGAGAAGGATCATTTTGAGTTTGATATGGTGATTGCGGAAGACAAATCGTTTGAGGTGTTACCATCTGAGATCCATGCCAGGTCAGGCAGGCAATTTCTTATGTCGCATCAGCCAGCCCAAAAAGAGCTCATCAATAGCTACGCCAGCGAATTTGGCGATACGTTCGATGGGTTAGGTAAAATGCTGATGCGATACCCCCATATTCATCGGTTGTTTCGAAAACCAGCAGCAGTTGGATAAGCCTTTAAATGGCCGAAGCAGATCAAAGATCTTTAAAGGTTCTTGTAACTGGTGGAACAGCGGGCATCGGACTTGCCACCGCGAAGCAACTTGCCCGGAAGGGCCATAAAGTTTTTATCTGCGGGCGGGATCAGAAGCGCCTGGATATCGCGATCAACGATTTACGAAGTTTCGCCATGGAGGAATTCGTTTCCGGTATGGTCTGTGATATTCGGCTGTTTACCGAGGCAACCATAATGATGAGCCGCGTAGAAGAAGTTTTTGGCGGCCTTGATGTCTTGATAAATAATGCCGGGATAGGCACTATCGCTAGCATTGAGGACCTGACGCCAGAGGACTGGCACGATATGCTTGACGTCAATTTGACGGGAGCCTTTAACTGCACAAAAGCAGCATTGCCGATGTTAAAGAAATCTGACCAAGCGAACATCATAAATCTCGGAAGCCGCGCAGGCCGATATGCCTTTGAGGGCGGCACTGCTTATAATACGACCAAATTTGGCCTTCAGGGATTTACGGAGGCCTTGTTCCTGGATTTACACAAATATGAAATTGGGGTCAGCCTGATTGCGCCTGGAACTGTTGCAACTGGTTTTGCGGGTATTGAAGAAGAAGACTGGCAATTGCAACCTGACGATATTGCGAAAGTTATTGTTGACCAATTGAGCAACCACAAACGGGCAAATGTCAATTGGATCGAAATACGACCAGGATTCAAGCATTAAAAGTGGAACCGTTGCTAACATGGGAAATTTAGATAACAAAGTAGCCATGGTAACCGGCGGTGCGCAAGGGATAGGCGCGGCCATCGTCAACGTCCTCATCGACCGGGGCGCAAAAATTGCCATTATCGACAGGCAATTTCAAAGCGTAGAAAAACAAGCCTCCTGCACCGAACAATATGGAGCAAATGCTCTCCCCATTGCGGAGGATATATCCACTCCCGAAGGGTGCTTACAAGCTGTCCAAAAAACCGCTGACCATTTCGGAGCCATAGATTTCCTTATTAATAATGCAGCGCCCGGGCGGGACCGATCTCATATTAAAACGCTCGCAGATGCTGACTGGGTAGACCATTCCAACGTGGTTTTGCAGGCGGTGACCCGTCTAACAGAAGCTGCAATGCCATATTTAAAGAAATCTGCAGGTCCCGCCATCGTTAATATTTCCTCTGTAACCGCAACTATGGTTGCACCTGAGCAATGCAGCTGGCCCTATCACGTATCAAAATCCGGATTAAACCAGATGACACGCTATCTTGCCTGCTTGCTGGGTGAGCATGGTATCCGTGTGAATGCTGTCGCTCCGGGATTAGTTGATCGGTCGGAAGGCCATAAAATTAGTGATTCTGAAAAAAACCGGCATATCATCAGGTCAGTCGTTCCCCTGCAGCGGGCTGGCACACCAAGCGAAATCGGAAAGATAGTGGCCTTCCTCTGTTCCGAAGAGGCTTCTTACATGACAGGCCAGATCCTGACTGTTGATGGCGGCTTGGGTATTAAAGAAGTATTTGGAGCTGCACTAGCTACATTAGATAATCCGGATTAAGGCAACCTGGTCAAAAATTTTCGTTATTGGGGTTTTTCGGCATAAATCCAATAATCCGATTTCCGGACCACTTCATACCCCAAATCATTCAGCAATCGCTGCTGCCAATGCGCAGCTTGCTCGGGTACCCCGGTTGGGTCAAGAAAGTCCGCGCGATCAACCATGATCAGGTTTGGAGAAAGACCAGCAGCTTCTGCGACCAGAGTCTCATGATGCTGTTCGGTGCGCGCATAAGCGAACGGATCTGCCCTTGAAAGAGACGGAGCTACATGAGAAAGCCTTGAAAGACTTAACGGTGTGCCACTGATCCAGACCACATTGCCCGACTGGGCCATCTGCCGCAGTTCCGCTGCTTTACCTTTCATATAGCTGCACAAATAATCTGACGTAGCAAACCCGTCAAGGCAGGCATCGGACCGATCCAGGGTCCACATACGCTTTGAATTTTTGATAAAGAGGTTGGATTTTTCCAGGAGTGTTGGGGCAATCACGATAATCACGAAGGCAACAACCGCAAATCTTCCACCGAAACCGCGATCCGACATATTTGGCAGGACCAGCAACAGGTAAAGCAAAACCGGTATCCATAAGTTTTGAGCGTCAAACCGGTTCACGAAATAGGGCAGAAACGCCACAATCATTCCTACAAGCACTATCGATTGCACGTCTGTACCCGAAAAAGGCCGGGCGAGCTGAACATCCTTAAGCCAGCCAACGAAAAGATAGAAAACATGTGCTGAAATAGCAAAGAACGGTAAGTACCA
>Ga0315338_1001005_pt1 | contig 43333 bp, 32 predicted proteins | sample ASW8metaG_FD_204518 | JGI IMG/M metagenome (GOLD analysis project Ga0315338, IMG submission 204518) | Ammonia-oxidizing marine archaeal communities from Monterey Bay, California, United States - ASW #8 | ecosystem: Environmental > Aquatic > Marine > Coastal | place: USA: California | collected... | reverse complement strand
CTCGCGCGCTCGCCGTCCATGGCGTCACGAACGGGCTCGCTGCCGCAAGCTGACATCACCAAGACGAGCGCCACGACGGTGAGATGGCGCATGGGACTAGACTAACCGTCCGATCGGTCCGGCGCCAGCGAATCATTTGATAACTCCGCGTCCGATGGCTAGAATCCGCCTCGAAAAGTCAAGAGACGAGGCACGCAAATGGCTGAAGTAACCATCCCCGAACCCCTATCCGACGACGTACAGAAAGCTTTCGAGGCGATCCGTAAAGAACACGCGCTCCGTGAGCTCAACGAAGTCGAAAGCGGCGACGGAATCGACAACCTACCGAACGGTGTGTTCGGATTTACCTATTCTCCGGCCCAGGAAAACTTTCCGTTGTTCAATCGGCGCGACCTGCGCTCCTATGAGGGTCACAAGCTCTCTGACGGAAGCGCGATCTTGCTCGGTTTCCTGACCGCGGACGAAAAGAAGAGCTTCGACACGACGAGCGGCAACGAGACGATCCACCTTTTTGCCGAGCCCGAGGGCGAGGCCAACCTACTCGTGCGGGTTCCCATGACCCGGGTCCTCGGAAGCGTCGAGCATTCGCAGCGCGGCAACAAAGGCGTCGAGCTGTCGATCTCTCCGAGCTAACCCGAGAGCGCGGCGAGCATCCGTCGCGCCACGTCGCGGTTGATGTCGTCCGGGACCGGCTGCGGGCCCGTGACGAGCGCATCCGTCGATTGCGCAACGCGCGCGAGCGAGAGCGCCTGCAGGGACAGCCCGAGATCCATCGTCTCGATCGGGTTGCCGCCTCCGCCCGCTAGGTTCAGCATTTCACCGCTCGCAAGAAGGTAGAGCCTCTTGCCGCCGGCGACGTCGAGGCGCTCGACCCCTTCCTTCACCGGGTGGCGTGCCACGCCCGCGAGGTCGATCTCCCAAGAGAAGTGCCCGGCATTCGCAAGGATGGCGCCGTCTTTCATCGATTCGAGGTGCTCGCGGCGCACGATGTCCGGACGGCCCGTCACGGTGATGAGGACGTCACTCCACGGCGCCGCAGCATCGAGACCTCTGACCTCGAAGCCGTCGAGCGCCGCCTCGAGCGCCCGGATCTCGTCCGTGTCCACGACGACAACGTCGCCGCCATAGCTCTTGAGGTAGCGCGCGATACCGCGACCACACCATCCGTAGCCAATGACGGCGAACTTCCGCCGCGGTATCAACAAGTTCGTGGTCCTCATGAAGCCTTCGACAACCGTCTGTCCAACACCGTGCTGGTTCTCGACGATGGCTTTGAGCGGACTGTCGTTGATGACGATCACGGGAAACGGGACATCCCCCGAGAGCTCCTCTCGCAGCCGGTTGGCACCCGTCGTGGTCTCCTCGGTGCCACCGACGATCGAGACTCCCTGCCGCGCCGCGCAGGCCGCAAGATCGGCGCCGTTGTCCAGGATCACTTGAGGCCGATGGCTCATCACCGATGCGATGTTCGTCTTGTGTGCAACGGCGTCGTCGGCGGCGCACCCATAGACGGTCACGCCCGTCGCGCGCAGGCTCTCGGCCACCGGGTCTTTCGTCGTTCCCGGACTTCCGGTGATCACGACTTCCGCCCCCGCATCCACGAGCACTTGACACAAAACCGCCGTCTTCGGCTCGACGTGGAGACAGATCCCCACCTGTATATCGGCGAGCGGACGTGACGCTTTCATTTCTTCGGAAAGGCCGGCGAGGATCGGCATATGGGCTCGCGCCCAATCGATCGGATCTTTTTCGTGCGACATCTTCATATTATATTGGCGATCATGATGACCTCTTCAGCCTTCCTCTTGATCGCGTCCCTAGCTCAAGCCCCGATCGCGGTGCAGGGTGCGGTGGACAGCGAGCTCGGCCCTCTCGTCGAGGCGCTCGGCAATCCGGAGCCCCGCGATATTCAAGGATTTCGGTTTTGGGAGGGCACGATCGGAAACCAACGGGTCGTCGTGAGCCGCACGGAAGTGGGGATGGTGCACGCGACGATGGCGACCATGATCCTCATCCGTGAATACGCGCCCGCGAGCATCATCAATCAGGGCACGGCCGGCGGCGTCAACCCAGAGCTCTCTCCCGGCGACATCATCCTCGGTAAGACGAGCGCTCCGTTCGGAGCGTTTCGAACCGAGCCGAGAAAGCGTGGTGAAGGCGTCGACCTCGCATCGTGGGGGCCGCTGCCCCGCCAGCTACGCGAGAACGGAGAGCGGGTGAGCTACGAGAATTTCGCGGGCGACCAGCGACTGTTGAGGACGGCAGGCGGCGTGCGCCACGAAGCTGGGCAGGTCATCGAAGGCATCGTCGGCTCCGCTGACCAGTGGAACCGCGAGGTCGACAAGCTCCTGTGGGCGCGCGAGGTCTTCGGTATCGACAGCGAGGACATGGAGAGCGCCGCGGCGCATCAGGTAGCCCACATCTACGGGATTCCGTTCCTCGCCGTCCGCATCGTGTCGAACTCCGAGCACAACGACGCGGTGTTCCACCGCGAGCTCGGAACGGACTGCGCAGAGTTCGCGGTCGCGCTCGTCCGCGAACTCTCGAACTAGAGCACGAGGCTGTCCACGTAGACCCGCCCGAAAGGGTCGGTCGCCTCGACGGTCACCTTTTTCGCGTCTTTCGATACCGGAGCATGAAAGAGGTGGTCGGTCAGGATCGGCTCGACCCAGTCCGGATTGCCGAGCGGCTTTTCGGGTCCGAGATAAAGAGAGCGCGCCAGCGGGTCCACGCCGCGAGCCCGCGCCATTTCTCCTCGGACGTTCCCGTCCTCCGCCCACACGACTTTCCAATCCGGGTCCCAGTTCCAGACATTCGCGAGGACCTCCGGACGCGACGGGTCGGCATAAGGCGGGTAGAGCTCGAACTGCTCGTCCGGACTTCGCCCGGTCGGCCGGTAATGCCACGAGATACTCTCGCCGTCGATGTCGAATACGTGGTAGCCGTTGGGGGTCCCGTCCCAGCAAATCGGCCCCGTCCACCAAGCGCCGCAGACCGTACCGAGGACATGTTCGTGCACGTCCCCGTGAAACACGTGCTCGTTCTCATGCGTATGCGCCGTGATGAAGCGACCCGCGAACGGCTCGAGAAGCGACAGGACCCGGTCACGATTCGTGACCTGAGCTTCGTTCGGCGCGATCTTGCCTCCGATCCGCTCCGAGACGGTGCAGAGAAACGGCACGTGGGCGAAGACGACGACCGGCGCGCCGGGTGCCACGTGAGCGAGGTCGGACTCGAGCCACTGCAACTGGTCATCGGACACGAAACCGACATAGCCGTTTCCGAGCCAGAACACGTCGTTCAACGACACGTAGTGCACCGCGCCACGATTGAACGAATAGTGCGTCGGACCGAAATGCCGCTCGTAGGTGCGAGCATTCCGTATCGATCCCACCGGTTCGTCGAGGTCGTGGTTTCCGACCACTTGAAAAAACGGCACGCCGAGTCGCTCCACCGCAGCTTCGTAGTCATCGAAAAGATCGAGCGCATCGTCGACGAGATCGCCGCAGGTCAATCCGAAGGCGAAGTCTTCGGTCTTCGTCTGCTCGGCGATGAGCGTGGTCGCCTCGTGCAGCTTCTTCGCATCCTCTCGGTCCGCGATTTGCGTGTCCCCGAACACGAGGAATCGATGAGCCTCGCCGTCGTCGTCGGCAGGCGCCAGCGAAAACGAAACGGTGGCCTCGCCGGACGCGTCGAAGCGGAGCGGCCGGTAGAACTTCACCGGGAGGGCGACCTCCCGCGGCGTCGACACGAACACGAACCGGGCGGAGGCATTACTCTGAATCTCATAGTCGCCGTCGGAGCCGGTGACCACCGAAGAGAGACCGTCGGAGACGACGATGCCTCCGAGTCCGCGCTCGCCCAACGTCGAAGAGACCCGTCCGCGGATCCGAGTCGGCCGGGCCGGCGCCCCGAGCAAGGGAACTGCGGCGGCGTGACGAAGGAAGCTGCGGCGAAGCACCCTTACCCTCGTTCTCTCGGCGGGCGTCCACCGAACACGTCGGCAGGAGGGGTCGGGTTGCCGGCCAATCGCCTCCACGCGTTGATCTGCCCGACGTGGGTCAGCGCGTCCGCGAGCGGCCCATTCATGATGTTCCAGACCGGATAGAGCTTCCCGCTACGCTTGAGCACGCGATGTTCGGAGAAGCTCTCGTCATCGAGGCCGTCGAGAAATGCGCGCACTTCCGCCAAGATCGTCAGCGTTCGTTCACGAAGGGCCGCGGCATCTTCGATGTCGACGCTCCGTCGCTCCGAAGCGTTCATCACCGTCTGCTCGACCATGCACGCGAGGTGCAGGACGTGTTGCAACAGCTGGCGCAAGGTCATGCTGTCGGGTCCGGGGCGGAAGTCGACATCCGTGTCGCGGAGCCCTTCGGTGGCCCAGTGGTAGCGAAACGCGAGCCCGTCGACGAAGCGAGCGAAAACCGACGTTCCGCTCAACGAGGAGGGGACAGCCTCTATCTCGTAGCCGTACATGGGGCGAGCTTACCACTCGTGCTAATCTCGACTCATGCAGCGATGCGCGGCACTGCTCATGCTCGTGGGCCTCAATGCCTGCGGCGATTCGGGGTCGACACCGATGACGACCACGCCCACGCCCGTGCCCGTCGGCACGGTGCTCGCGCTGTTCACGGACCCGGCGTCCGGGTTTCAAACCTCGGACGTCTATGACTCCGACAACGAGCTGATCCGCTTCGAAACGAATGAGGAAGCGCTTTGGTGGGTCCCGGCCAACCTCCTGTTCGATGGCTGGCTTCCCGACGGAAATTTCCTCGACGCGGGACGCCTCTATCAGGTGCGTTTCGGCTCCGTCGACGGTCAGATGCGAGCCTATTTCACCGAGTCGGGCCGTGGAACGCTCTGCGATTTGTCGGTGGTCGACAACGTGCTCCAGATCGAGCCGACGAACTTGCTTCCGCCCTAGCGCCTGGTGTACCTTGGAACTGCCCGCCGCCACGGGAGATACCATCGATGAAGCGTCTCGAAACGACGAACCTCGTACCGATCGGTGTGGCCCTCCAGGCCCTCGTTTTCTTCGTGGCCGCCCTGTTCCTCGCGCCGGATGCGACACTCTCGACGCGAAGTGGGACCGGAGCCGGCGGTGATGGCGACACGCCCCCGGAAGCGCTGACCTCGCTCTCGGAGCTGCCTCGTGATCTGAAGCGGGAACAGCTCCCCGTGGGTCGTCTCCCCGAGAGGGAGAAGCCGGACGCACCGCCACAACCCACGCCCGACGAGGGCCCCGATAAGACAGACATCTCCGAAGGTCCCAAGCTCGCGAGCTTGCGCACGCAAAGCGTCGCGATGAGCTCCTTGATCCCTATCGCGATCGCAGCACCCATGCTCGGCGTTCCCGACAATCTCGACGGATTGTCCCTCTCCGACAGCGGATGGCTCGGTAACAGCACGAAAGGCCGCCGCGGCGGAGGGCGTGGAGGCGGACCGTCCGACGTCGGTTCCGGCGGACGAGGCGGGCGTGGACTCGCAGGCATCGGCGGCGGCAACGGCGGCGGTGGTTACTGTCCAACACCGGGTCGTATCGGCGGTGGTGGACGCGGCGGACGCGGCGGTGGTGGACCCGTTGCACGAGGTCCGCAAGGCCGTCCCGGACCTAGCGCTAGCGGCGGCACGTCCGGCGGCGGTGGCAAAGGTCGACCGGCCGGCGGCGGCGCCGGCAAACCCGCCAAGCCGAAGAATTAGCGAAGCTCTTTCGTCTTCGCATACACTCGCCGGATGCGAGTGACCTCGAGCTTCTTGCTGCTTCTCCTAGCGGCGGCGACCCCCGCGCTATCCCAAGCGCCCGAGCTTCAAATTGCAGATATCGGAGACCTGACGCTCGATAGCGGGTCGATACTCCGGGGTGTGAAGCTCGGCTATCGTGCCGACGGCACGCTCAACGCCGATAGATCGAATGCGGTCCTCTTTCCGACGTGGTTTGGGGGCACCAGCTCCGACCTCTACGCCGCCGGCGCGGTGGCTCCGGTCGACACCGAGAAGTTCTACCTCATCACCGTCGACGCACTCGGAAACGGGGTGTCTTCCTCGCCGTCCAACTCGAACGACTTCCCTGAGATCACCATTCGCGACATGGTCCGAGCCGAGCACGCGCTCGTGACCAAAGTGCTGGGTCTCAGCGAGCTTCACGCCGTCATGGGGATCTCCATGGGCGGCATGCAGACGTTCGAATGGATGACGACCTACCCCGAGTTCATGAACAAGGCCGTGCCGATCGTCGGCTCGCCGAGGCTCGGCTCATACGACGTTTTGTTGTGGGAGACCCAGCTCGAAGCCATCGCGATCGCGCGGGAGCTCGGCGACGTCGAGCGCGCCTCCGGACTCCTCGGTATGGTCAGCGCCTTGGCGCTCCAAACGCCCAAGTACCACGCAAAGAGAACGCCGCGGTCGAAGACGGAGAGATGGCTCGAAAGCAACAAGTCGGGCGGTGGCCTGGCGGTGATCGATATCGAGTCTCAGCTGCGGGCGATGATCGCGATCGACGTCGGAAAGAGCTACGAGGGTTCGCTCGAAAGAGCCGCCGCTGCCGTGAAAGCGCAAGTGTTGAACATCGTCGGCAGCCACGATCACATGGTGACGCCGGAGCCCGCGATCCGCTTCGCCGAGCTGTTGGGGGCCGAATCCGTCATCCTCGACAACGACTGTGGTCACCTGGCACAGTCGTGTGACGGCGGGGCCTCCAACGCGGCCGTCAAACGGTTTCTCGAGCGCTGATGCGGAGCCTTCTACTCGCTCTCGCACTCACTCTCCTCGCGGCGCAAGTCGCCGCGCAGTCGCTCGCGATCACGAGCGGTCGAATGATCGACGGCCACGGAGAGCTCGTCGAGGGCGTTGTCGTCGTGACGGGCGAGACCATCGACAAGATTGCGACCGCGCCCCCGGCAGGCACCGAGGTGATCGACCTGAGCGGCTACACCGTGCTTCCGGGATTGATCGACTGTCACGTCCACATCACGAATCACTTCGGACGCGACGCCCGACCGTCGGCCAACTCGCTCTGGGGTGCCTACAGCGCGCGGATGCTGCTGATGAGCGGCTTCACCACCGTCCGCACTCTCGGCAGCGGGGGCTACGAGGACGTCGATCTGAGAAACGCGATAAACGATGGCCTCCTTCCCGGTCCGAGGCTCCTCGTGTCGGGACGCGGGCTCTCGGATGGGGACGCAGCTGCCGCCGAAGGCGATCGGGTCGCGCAGGGTGCCGCCGCGGCGGACGAAGCGACGATGCGCGCCGAGGCAAGAGCGCGCATCGAGCGAAGCATCGATTGGCTGAAAATCTTCGCGACTCGCAGCAGCCGCTCCGGCGGGACCGCCACCTATTCGCTCGAGCAGCTCGAGTGGGCGATGGACGAAGCGAGAAAAGCCGGCATCCCCGTATCCACGCACGCGCACGCGGCAGAAGGCGCCAGGCGGGCGATCGCAGCCGGCGCTCGGACGCTCGAGCACGGCGCGCTCCTCGACGACGACGTCCTCGAGATGATGGTCGAGCGCAAGGTGTTCTACTCGCCGAACCTCTACCTGGGCGAGTACTACCTCGACCATGGCGACGAGTTCGGCTTCTCCGCCGAAGCCCTCGAGTGGACCGCGAAGCTTCTTCCGACACGCACCGACGTGTTCCGACGCGCCGCCGCGCGCGGGGTCGCGATCATCTTCAGCACCGACGCGAATTCCGGCTGGGTTTGGTCCGGAGAGACGGCGATCGAGCTCGAGCGCCGGGTCGCGGCCGGCCAATCGACGAAAGACGCCCTCGTGAGCGCGACGTCGCGTGCCGCCGAGGCGCTGTTCATGGCAGACGACGTCGGCGACCTGAAGCCGGGATTGAAAGCCGACATCATCGCCGTGGACGGCGACCCACTCGAAGATATCAGCGCACTCGGCCGTGTCGTCTTCGTGATGAAGGGCGGAACGATCTACAAGCGCCCGAAATAGGGGGACACAAACCTATTACGCAGTTTCTCGAGCATGGATCGCGACAAAAACAGAGTAATAGGTATTGTGTCCCCCTATTTCGGTCCCCTGTTACTTATTGTGTCCCCCTATTTCGCGGCTTCTTCAGCAGCCACTAGTCGAGGATCTCAGCGGTGAGCCTTTCGAGCTCCGCCTTCGTACGTTCATAGGCGTCGCCCGTCGCGGGTCCGGAGACCCCCGCATAGACCGCGTGCACCGTCCCGTCCCGACGGATGAAGATCGTCACCGGGACGCCTTCGATCGGGTCGAGCCCGAACAGACCTTCCGCAGTTAGATCCTCGAGCGGTGACTCCATGAGAACGAGATCCCACCTGACACCGTGCTTGTTGCGGAAGGCCTCGATGCGCTGCTCTTTGTAGTCGACGTTATGCCCGTACTCATAGGCAAGCCCCAAAATCTCGAGGCCGTTCGCGTGGTGCTCGTCGTACAGCTCCGCCAAGATCGGCGCAATATCGTTGCAGTTCGGACACCACGTGCCGAAAACCTCGACGATGACGCCCTTGCCTTCGAATTTCGGGTCTTGCAGCAAATCGAGATCGAGTCGTTGCTCGCCCGGCACCACCGGAACGCGGGCGAGCGGATCCGGAATCTCAAAGCCTTCGTCACGCTCGGCAACGAACGCGTCGCGAGAGGTCGCGCGGATCCATTCACCCGTCATTGTCTCGTCTCCATCGATGCTCGCATCGAGCAAATAAGCGTGCTGACCATCGAACGTCGACAACCGGGCACGTCCGTCCCGCACGTTGCCAGCCAGATACCGCATGTCCCCATATTCTGACGGGATCTCAACGGAAGCCGTCAGGCCGCCGTCACCGGTCGCCACGAAGACCGCCTTGGCAGCTCCATACCGTTCGAAGTCGAAACGCCACGCGCCAGCGATCTGAGTTCCTGCCTCCCCGGTATCGCCGTCGAAACGCTGGCTGGCGTTGGGCGTACTGACGGGAACCGCCTTCATCGAGAGCACCGGCTCTCGGCCGGTCGCACCTTCGCGGCACCAATGTCCGGTGAGAGTACCGTCCGGTTTGAACCACGCTTCGATTTGGGTCGCATAGACCGGAAAGTCGATGACGAAACCGACGGGGCTTTGCCGACATTCCGCTTCGAGCGACTCGGCCCCGTTGACTATGATCGCGGACGCGCTCTCACAGTCCGCGGGAACCTGAACGAAGAACGGGATCCTGTCATCGGTATCCGTCGTCAAGTGGGCGCGATACCACTGAGCAACGCTCGCGACGTCCCCGCGCGGCTCCGCGCAGCCGCCAATGAGTAGCCCAAGGCAGACGGCTAGTGTTCGATCGTGACGCACATTGACTCCTGGGGCCTCAGGGGCGCACGGACCGGCGAGCCTTCTCGATCGCAGCGAGGAACTTCGGCGACGTCGTCGGGAACTTCATCACGATGCCGAACTCCTTTCGCGCTTCCGAGTACTCGCTCCGTGTCGGGAACTCGAGGATCGGCAGAAGTGCCGCGTTCGTGCCCGAGAGCGCAATCTGGTTTTGAAGCTCTCTCGCCTCTTCGATGTGGACCAACATGACGTCGAAGTCACCCGATTTCGCGGCTCCCAGAAACGCGTCGGCGTCGGTGACCCGCTGAAGCGAGTGGCCGATCTGCTTGAGCCACTTCGCCGTATCCGGGTTCCATTGCTCGTCCTCAGGTGCATCCTCGTCTTCTACGTAGTACCAGAGGATACTCGTGGGCTCGATGCTCGCGAGCACTCGCTGGTAGCGAGCGCCGCGACTACTGACGAGGAACTTCGCGCCGCAGGCATGGAGCCACGTATCCCCGACCATCGCCGTCACGCCCAATACTGCTACGGCCATAAGTAGCCTTCTCATAGGACTCCCTTCACGAGCCGGGCTCTCCGCTCGGCTTTTTCTTTTCTTTGTCGTCGCCATCGGCGTCATCTTCAAAGTCATCCAGCAACCAATCGTCCAGATCGGGATTCGGGTCTTCGCGACCGCCGAACATACCCAGACCATGCCCTCCACCCCAAGCCTGGAACCCGAAGTTCATTCCGAACGTGAGGGTCTTGGCCGCGTGGGTGTTCGCGCCCCAAATCGTGTTGTTGAGCGCGACGTAGAGCTGTGCTTCCTCGTTGACGTCGTACGACATCGTCGCACCCATGTGAAAGTCACGAGTGGCCGCTCCTTGGTCGTGCGCGAGCTGGACGGCGAGTGATGCCTCGGGGCCAAGGTCCTGCGCCCAATCGATCCCACCGTGCATGCCCTGCCAAAGACCGAACACTTGAAAGGTCATCGAACGATAGAAGAACCCGAAATCGAGCTGGAAGTTGGAACGGTCGATCGGGATGTCCGCACTCGGGTTCTCCATCCACGCGTAGAGATAGTTGCCCGAGACGTAGGCTCGCGCCTGACCGCCGAAGTTGAGTAAGCGCCCAACGCTCGCACCGAGCTGAAGCTCCTTCAATCCACGCCCAATCGCCGCATGCCCCAACGTCGGGTAGTCGTTGGTGGGAAGAATCGCATTCACCATCGGAGTCACTTTCCAATCCCCGTCGATCGCCAGGTAGCGCGCTCCTATCCGAGCATCCTGGAACGAGCCGCTATACGAGCCGTTGTCGATCGCCGGATTCTCCGGGCCGCCGATCCCGCCTTGCTCGTACTTCGCCTGGACAAAAGCGAGCCCGGCGCTGAGCGCGAGCCGATTCGTAATGCCGATATCGCCATCAACGACCACGACATGAGACGACACGTTTCCGAGGTCCAAGCCCGTCGACGTGAAATCCATTCCGAAGAGCTGCTCGAGTGGCGTCCGACCGGGCCCGAGCACACTGTCATTCGTCAGGTGCTCGTTCGAGCGCAAGAACTGGTAGTTGACGGAGAGCTGGACTTGTCCGGGGAGCGGTATCCACGCGCTCTGGGGAAGAGCAAACGCCGGCACGAGCAAAATGGCGGCCAAGAGCATCAAAGCTCGCCAGTTCTTCATCGTGGACCTCCCTCTCGCTCTATGGCGAAGACGGACTCGGTCGTATCGGGAAAGAGCTTACCCGGGTTCCCCGACACTTTCAACCTGTCAAGATTCAAAACCGTCACGTGCCCCGAAATCTCCAAAATAGCCGTCTATATCCTGTAGGCGTGGAATGGAGAGAACCGGGGTCACCCGAAAACGGCGAAACGGGTTTGCCCCGGGTGAATCCAGCGTGATAAGAAATTACTTTCCACCTCGAACATACGACCTCGTGGCCGTTTCTTATGGAAAAAGCCGAGCAAGGAGACGTCACAGGGCTCCTCGTTGCGTGGAAGAACGGCAACGCGGACGCGCTCGGAGAGCTCATCCCGATCGTCTACAAGGAGCTCAGAACGCTGGCGCGACGACAGCTCCGGGGCGAGAGAGCCGACCACTCGCTTCAGCCCACGGCGCTGACCCATGAAGCTTTCCTGCGCCTCTTCGGCACCCGGCAGGTCGGATGGCAGAATCGCGCTCACTTCTTCGCGGTGGCCTCGCAACTCATGCGGCGCATCCTCGTCGAGCACGCACGCAAGCGTCTTGCGGCGAAGCGGGGCGGGCAGCCGACGCGGGTGGAACTAGAGGATGCCCACCAACCCAGTGAGGCCGTCGATGTCGACCTCGTTGCGCTGCACGAAGCACTCAATCAGCTCGAAACCATCGACGAGCGCCAGTCTCGCATCGTCGAGCTGCGCTACTTCGGCGGCCTGAGCGTCGAGGAGACAGCGGAAGTCCTCGGGATGTCCGAGGCCACGGTCAAACGCGACTGGCGAGTCGCAAAGCTTTGGCTCCGTCGAGCGCTCGACAACGAGGCTCCGCCGTGAGCGCGTCCCGCTGGCAGCAAATCAAGCGAATCGTCGATCAAGCACTGGATCGGAATCCCGAAGACCGAGCGGCATTTCTCGACGAGGCGTGTCCCGACTCCGGCATCCGGCGAGAGGTCGAATCTCTGTTGAGCCATGAAGCCGACTCCTTCATGGAGTCGCCACCGGCATCGGACGAGCAAGAAGATCCGAAAAAAGAGCTCTCATCGAGAGAAACGACGCCAAAGTACTTGATGGGGCAAACGATCTCTCACTACGAGCTCAGGGAGAAACTTGGCAAGGGCGGCATGGGGGAGGTCTTCCTCGCACAGGACCAGAGCCTCGGTCGAAGGGTGGCACTCAAAGTGCTTTCCGTCGCCACTGAGGAAGACGAGACCGCCAAGAAGCGCTTCGTGCGTGAAGCGAAGTCGGCCGCGGCCTTGGACCACCCATACATTTGCAAGATCTACGAGATCGGAGAGGACGCCGGCCGGCCCTTCATCGCCATGGAATATATCGGCGGCGAGACGTTGGGCTCGCGGCTGCAAGCCGGAGCGATGCCCACTGACGAAGCCGTTCGCATCGCTATCGAGATCGCGGAAGCGGTCGACACGGCTCACCGCGAAGACATCGTGCACCGGGACTTGAAGCCCGCGAACATCATGTTGACCGTAGGCGGCCACGTGAAGGTCCTCGACTTCGGCCTCGCCAAACGTGTGACGAACGAGGACCGTGCGGACAGCCAGTTCGAGACCGCATCCGTTCTCACCGGCCAGGGCATGACCCTCGGAACGCTCGCCTACATGTCTCCGGAGCAGCTGAGAGGCGACGCGGTCGATGCGCGCTCCGATATCTTCTCGTTCGGCACGCTTCTCTACGAGATGGTGGCGGGCCAACACCCGTTCAGTAAGTCAACGACGGTCGACACGGCCGCCGCGATCCTCAACCTCCCGCCGGCTCCTTTGGAAACCCCCGGACGGGGCATCCCCGGACTCCTCGAAGAGGTGATCGAAAAGATGCTCGCGAAAGAGCCGGGGAGCCGTTACCGGAGCTTGGGCGAAGTCCGTGCCGCGCTCGATTCCGTCTCCAATCGGGCGTCGCCTGGCACCTCTTCCTCGTTCGCGCTTCCCGTTTCTCATCTCGCCAAACACTCACGCAAGCTCGTCGCGGCCGCGACGCTGGGCTTGGTCCTGGCCGCCGGAATCTCCATCGGGCCGCGTCTGTTTTCAACGTCATCGAGCCGCGACGGCCCTCCGTCCGTCGCCGTGCTTCCCTTCACGAACATCAGCGACGACCCGCTCGATACCGACTATCTCGCCGAGGGGATGAGCCAAGCCGTCGCCGCGAAGTTGACCCAAGTGGGGCTCCGCGTCACCCCCTGGGATACCGCCCGGCGCTACCGCGACAGCAACCAATCGGCAGACGTCGTCGCCCGCGAGCTGAACGTGGATTCAGTGCTCGTCGGCACGTTCCATGTAGCGGACGACGAGATTCTCACGAACTTGACGCTCGTGGACGCTGAGACCGGGTTTCAATCCTGGGCCGACATCATCGTCGAGCCGTACGAAGATATCTTCCAGCTCCAGCTCCGCATCGCGTCAGGCGTGGCGACGAGTCTCAAAGATGCGTTGACCGGCGCCGAGGCGGAGCTCCTGGCCGTTCCTGTTTCGGCGAGCATTGACGCCTACGACTTCTATTTGCAAGGCGCCCACATCATGCAAGAGGGCAACGAAGAGGCGACGAACGTCGCCGACCAGTACTTCCAGCGGGCCGTCGCGCTCGACCCCGACCTTGCCGAAGCCCACGTGGGCTTGGGCGCCGTTCACACCGCACGGTACGAGTTCGGCTGGGGCGGTGATCTAGGAAGCCTGGAGCAGGCGGAGTCCAGCTACCAGACAGCTCTGGTTCTGGAAAGAGACACGACCGCATCGATGCGGGCGAGACGAGGCCTGGTCCAAGTGAATCTCTATCGAGGCCAAAGTGAAGCGTGCCTCGTTCAGGGCGCGGATGCGGCGTCGTTTGGCGGCGCGGACGACATCGAGACACTGCTCGCACGAGGCGACGCCTATTTCAGCGGCGGCCTGCCCGAGCGGGCGCTACCAATCTTGCGTCGGGTGCTCGATTTCGATCCCGTCAACGACGGCGCGCAATTCGGGCTCGTGATGGGCTCGTTCTGGGCCGGCGAGTACGAGAAAACGATCGAAGCCGGCAACGAGTTCACGCGACGGTTCGGAGACAATTCGTGGGTTCAAGCAAAGCTCGGACACGCGCATTTCATGCTCGAGAACTACGAGCAGGCACGTGAGCACTACGAGGTGGCCACGACAGCGGCGGACCCTCATTTCGATGCACTCATCTTCGACGGGATCCTTCTCGATCGGGTCGGGGCGCGTTCACGTGCGACGAAAGAGTGGCAAAGGGGTGTCGAGCTCATCGAGCCCAAGCTCGAGAGCTCACCGGACAACCTCCGATTGCGTCTCGTCTTCGCGACCCTCCTAGGACTACTCGGCGAAAGAGAAGCGATGGAGCGGGAGACCGAGCGCTTGCTCGCAATGTCTGACTTCAGCACGTACGAGATCTACTTCTTGGCGGCGGCCCATGCAAAGCTCGGCAATGTCGAGCGTTCCGTGGAGCTACTGGAGCTGAGCGTGGATCGCGGCTTGATCGGGCCCGCATGGCGAACGTATTTGAGCCTCGCGTCGCCGAATCTGCTCGAGATGGCTCCCTTCCAGTCCTTCGTGCAGCTCGTGGAGTCAGAGGAACGACGACTGTCCGAGACGTACTGAGATGGTCTCCCGTTACGAAGTTTCCGAGAAGATCGGTGAAGGCGGCATGGGTGAAGTCTTCCTCGCGCATGACAAGACCCTGGATCGCCGTGTCGCGATCAAGCGGTTGCCGAGAGATCTCCGGGATGACAAGAACGCGAAGAAGCGTTTCTTACGGGAAGCCAGATCCGCGGCCGCACTCGACCACCCGTTCATCTGCAAGATTTACGAGATCGCCGAAGACGAGGACGGCCCCTTCATTTCGATGGAGTACATCCGTGGCGAGACACTTCAGCAGCGACTCGCGTCGGGAGCGATGGTGGACGAAGATGTCCGGCGCATCGCTACGGAGATCTGCGAGGCACTCGAGACCGCTCATGCGGAAGGCATCATCCACCGCGACTTGAAGCCGTCCAACATCATGCTGACCGCGGACGGGCACGTGAAGGTCATGGACTTCGGCCTGGCAAAGAAGTCCGCGTCGGGTCCCGCGACCTCCGAAGAGATCACAGGCGAAGGCGCGACGCTAGGGACGGTCGCTTACATGTCCCCTGAGCAGCTGCGCGCGCAGCCGTTGGACGCGCGCTCCGACATCTTCTCGTTCGGAGTCGTTCTCTACGAGATGGCAACGGGCCGACACCCATTCCGCAGAAAGACCGCAATGGACACCGCCGCGGCAATCCTGAATCAGCGACCACCGGCCACCAGCAGCGAACTCGATAGTGTCGTACGCACAATGCTCGCCGCGAATCCTGCCGACCGGTTCCAACGCGTGGAGGACCTCCGGGCCGAGCTCACGCGAGCGGCTCCGAGGCGACCTCCGATAGTGAAGCTCGCGGTAACGCTTGCGATCGCGCTTGGTCTGTTGGCGCTGGCGACGTGGCTGTTTTTCGGGTCGACCACCCCTCGCTCGGTCGCCGTGCTGCCGTTCGAGAACGTGAGTGACGATCCCCTAGAGAGCGACTACCTCGCACACGGCATCACTCGCGCGGTCATCACCAAGCTGAGCCAGACCGGCATTCGCGTGAGCCCATGGGATACGGTCCGGCGCTACGAAGGTCGCATCCACGTCGTCGGCGATATTGCTTCGGAGCTCAACGTCGACACCGTGCTCATGGGAACGTTCGAGCTCATCGACGATCGGATCGTCACGACACTCTCTCTCATCGACGGGGACAGCGGTCTCCAGTCGTGGGCGGATCAACTCGAGGAGCCTTTCGAAGACATCTTCCGCGTGCAAGGCCGCATCGCTGCGGGCGCCGCGACGAGCTTGAAGAGACGCTTGACGGGAGAGGAGGAAGCGGTGCTCGCCGAGCCCGAATCCCGAAGCGTCGACGCATACGACTTCTACATGCAGGGCGCCTACCTCATGGACGAAGGCACTCGTGAGGCGACCGATATTGCCTACGACTACTTCGAGCGAGCCATCGAGCTCGACCCCACTCTTGCGGAGGCGCACGTCGGTCTGGGCGTCGTCGAGCACGAGCGCTACCTCTGGGGTTGGGGCGGGGGTCCAGAGAGCCTCGATCGTGCGAAAGCGAGTCTCGAGCAAGCGCTTACGCTCAAACCCGGCTCGATGAGAGCGCGGCGAGGACTGATCCACGTCAACTTCCAGCGAGGGCATGCGGAAGCAAGCTTGATTCAAGGACGGGAGGCGGAACGATTCGGTCATGCGCAGGACGTAGAGACGCTCCTGACCCGTGCCGCGGCCTACCACCTAGGCGGGCCGATCGATCGAGCGACCACGCTACTCCGAGAAGTGGTGAAAATCGACCCCGAGAATCAAGAAGCGTACTGGCGCCTGGTAACGACCCACTCGGGTCCCCAACACGAGATCGCGGTAGAAGCGGGGAACATTTACCTGCAACGATACGGCGATGATCCCGAGGTTCACATGTACCTCGCGATGGCGCACCACGGTCTCGAGAACACCGTCAAAGCGCTGGAGCACTACGAGCTGGCAATCGGGCAGGAGGCAGCTTGGGCCGAGCGTGTCCCGGAGGCGATGGTTTTCAGTGGGCTTCTCTACGATCGACTCGGAGAGACGGACCGTGCCGCGGACCTGTGGCAGCTCGGCGTGGACGTTTTCACGGCCAAAGTGGAAGAGTCCCCTCGCAACGGCCGAATGATCAACATGCTCGCGTGCTTTTACGGGCTCTTAGGAGACGATGCGTCGATGCGCGCGACAGAGGCACGCGCACCTGCTGGGGCGCACCCAAGTTCAGCGAACCTGCTCGCCATCGTGCATCTCAAGCGAGGCGAGACCGAGCGTGCTGTCGAGCTCCTGGGCGACAGCCTGCGTCACGGTTTCGCGTATCCCGGCTGGAAATTGTTCCTTCGCGTGTCGCACCTCCCTCGTCCCGAGTCGGAAGGGTTCCGATCCTTCGTCCAGGCCTACGAAACGGAAGCTCAGCGCTTGCGGGATATCTACTGAGATGGCCCGCTACGAGGTACTCGAGAAGATCGGCGCGGGCGGGATGGGCGAAGTCTTTCTCGCTCACGACACATCACTCGATCGCCGTGTCGCTCTGAAGCGGTTGCCGAAGAACGTCCAGGAGGACGAGACCGCGAGGAAGCGATTCGTCCGCGAAGCCAAGTCGGCGGCCGCGCTCGATCATCCGTACATCTGCAAGATCTTCGAAATTGGCGAGGACGATGACGGACCGTTTATCGCGATGGAGTACGTCCGCGGTGAGACGCTTCAGGAGCGCTTGTCGAAAGGAGACGTGCCGCCCGACGACGTGCGACGGATCGCATCGGAGATCGCCGAAGCTCTCGAGACCGCTCATGCGGAAGGCATCATCCACCGCGACCTGAAGCCGTCCAACGTCATGCTGACCGAGGACGGGCACGTGAAGGTCATGGACTTCGGACTCGCAAAGAAGTCCGCATCGGCTCCCGCGACCTCCGAAGAGATCACAGGCGAAGGGGCGACGCTCGGGACGGTCGCTTACATGTCCCCTGAGCAGCTCCGCGCGCAGCCTTTGGACGCGCGCTCCGACATCTTCTCCTTCGGAGTCGTCCTCTACGAGATGGCGACGGGCCGACACCCTTTCCGCAAGAAGACCGCGATGGACACCGCCGCGGCGATCCTGAATCAGCCCCCCCCGGCCACCAGCAACAAGCTCAACTCTGTCGCTCGAAAGATGCTCGCTAAAAGCCCGGCCGAACGCTTCGATCGCGTGCGCGACCTGCGGGCGGAGCTTGCACGCGACGAGACGAGGCGACGCCCGATACCAAAGCTCGCGGCAACGCTTTCGGCCGCACTCGGTCTGTTGGCGCTCGCGACGTGGCTGTTCGTCGGGTCGAGCACCCCTCGCTCGGTCGCCGTGCTGCCGTTCGAGAACGTGAGTGACGACCGCCTCGAGAGCGACTACCTCGCACACGGCATCACCCGCGCGGTCATCACCAAGCTGAGCCAGGCCGGCATTCGCGTGAGCCCATGGGACACGGTCCGTCGCTACGAGGGCCGCATCCACGTCGTCGAAGACATCGCCTCGGAGCTGAACGTCGATTCCGTCCTCATGGGAACGTTCGAGCTCGTCGACGATCGGATCGTCACGACGCTGTCTCTCATCGACGGGGACAGTGGGCTGCAGTCGTGGGCCGATCAACTGGAGGAGCCGTTCGAAGACATCTTCCTCGTCCAAGGACGTATCGCCGCGGGTGCGGCCGCGAGCCTCAAGCGGCGCTTGTCCGGCGAGGACGAGGCAGTGCTCGCCGAGCCCGAGTCGCGCAGCGTCGACGCGTATGACTTCTACATGCAAGGCGCCTATCTCATGGATGACGGCACCCGAGAGGCCACGGAGATTGCCCACGACTACTTTCAGCGCGCGGTCGAGCTCGATCCCGAGCTGGTGAAAGCGCATATCGGCGTGGGCGTCGTCGAGCACGAACGCTATCTGTGGGGCTGGGGAGGTGGTCCGGAGAATTTTGATCGAGCGCAAGTGAACTTCGAGCGTGCGCTTGCGCTCGAGCCGGGCTCGATGGAGGCGCGACGCGGGCTCATGCAAGTCAATTTCCTGCGAGGGCATGTCGAGGCGGTCCTGGTTCAAGGTCGGGAGGCCGCGAAGTTCGGCCGCGAACAGGACGTCGAGACGCTTCTGACGCGTGCCACAGCCTTCCAGCTCGGAGGCCCGCCGGATAGGTCGCGGCCGCTTCTTCACGAAGTCGTGAGAATCGATCCCGAGAATATCGAGGCGCACTGGCGGCTCGTTGCGGGTCGCGACCCGTCAAAGGACGCGATCGATGCGGGAAACACCTACCTGCAACGATTCGGCGACGACCCCGAGACTCATATGTACCTCGCAATGTCGCTTCAATTTTTCGATGCCGACAAGGCTCTGGAACACTACGAGAAGGCCATCGGCCAGCGAGAGTCGGGTGTCGACTCGCCGCGGGCCGAACGCGTGCCGGAGGCAATGGTATTCGGCGGACTTCTCCTCGAGCGCCTCGGCAACCCGGACCGTGCAAGAGAGCTCTGGCAGCTCGGAGTGGATGTCTACGCGGCCAAAGTCGAGGAGTCACCCCAGAACGGCCGGATGATTCTGATGCTCGCGTGCTTTTACGGGCTCCTCGGAGACGACGCTGCAATGCATGCGGCAGCAGAACGCGCGCGCGTCGGGGAAAGTCCTTGGGCAGGAAACCTGCTCGCGATGGTTCACCTCAAACGCGGGGAGACCGAGCGCGCGGTCGAGCTTCTCCATGACGGCCTACGCGCAGGATTTGCTTACCCGAACTGGAGTTGGTTCTTCCATCTGACCGAGCTCCCTACCCCGGAGTCGGAAGGATTCCAGTCCTTCGTCCGAGAGTACGAGGCGGAAATACAGCGTCTGCGGGACACCTACTGAAATGCCCTCTCGCTACGAGATCTCCGACAAGCTCGGCGCGGGCGGGATGGGTGAAGTCTTTCTCGCCCGCGACACATCCCTCGATCGCCTGGTCGCGTTGAAACAGCTTCCGGAAAAACTCCAGGAGGACGAGACCGCGAGGAAGCGATTCGTCCGCGAAGCCAAGTCGGGGGCAGCGTTGGACCATCCGTACATCTGCAAGATCTTCGAGATCGGAGTTGACGAAGACGGTGCTCCGTTCATCGCCATGGAGTACGTCCGCGGCGAGACGCTTCAGGAGCGCTTGTCGAAAGGAGACGTGCCGTCCGACGAGGTGCGACGGATCGCATCGGAGATCGCCGAAGCTCTCGAGATCGCTCACCAAGAAGGCATCGTCCACCGTGACCTGAAGCCGTCCAACATCATGTTGACCGAGACCGGACATGTGAAGGTCATGGACTTCGGTTTGGCCAAGCGGACGACCTCGTTCGAACGAGATGACGAGCACGACACCTCGTCGAGGCTCACCGGCGAGGGAATGACGCTGGGGACGGTCGCGTACATGTCGCCCGAGCAGCTGCGCGGCGAGCCGGCGACTCCCAGCTCAGATATCTTCTCGTTCGGCATCGTGCTTTATGAGCTTGCTACAGGCAACCATCCCTTTCGCCAGAAGACTCCGATGGAGACCGCCGCGGCGATCCTGAATCAGGCGCCAGCGCCCATCAAGGATGAGCTCGGCGTTGTCGTGCAAAACATGCTCGTGAAAGATCCCGGCAAGCGTTGCCCGAGCACTACAGAGTTACGCACGGAGCTCGCACGCGCGAAACCGCCGCGCTCAACGCGGAGATTGGTTCTCGGCGTGCTCGGAGGCCTGGGCTTGGTGGCTCTGGGCATCGCGCTCGGCTCGTCCCTCCTGCCCCGAGAGCCGCCTTCGGTCGCCGTTCTGCCGATGCGCAACATCAGCGAGGATCCGCTCGAGAGTGACTACCTCGCCGAAGGGATCAGTCAAGCCGTGATCGCGCGGCTGGTCCAAGCCGGGCTGCGAGTCACGCCGTGGGACACCGCGCGCCGCTACGGACATAGTGGGGAGCCGCCGGAAGAGGTCGCGCGAGCGTTGAACGCAGACACCGTGCTTATGGGCACGTTCCACCTTGCGGGCGACCGCTTGCTCACGAGCCTATCGCTCGTGGAGGCCGACAGCGGAGTTCTCGCCTGGGCGCAACAGTTCGAGGCCGAGTACGAGGACATCTTTCACATGCAGCAGCAGATCGCGGTGCGGGCAGCAACGAGCCTCAAGCAGAGCTTGACCGGGAAAGAAGAAGAAGTGCTGGCGCTTCCCGAATCGCGCAGTGTGGACGCGTATGACTTCTACATGCAGGGTGCCTACCTCATGGACGAAGGAACGCGGGAGGCCACGGAGGTCGCCTTCGACTATTTCGAGCGAGCGAGCGAGCTCGACCCTACGCTCGCGGAAGCCCATGTCGGCTTGGGTGTCGTCGAGCACGAGCGCTACTTGTGGGGCTGGGGTGGCGGCCCGGAGAGTCTCGAGCGGGCGCGGCGGAGCTTCGAGCGCGTTCTCGCCCTGAAGCCTGACTCCATGAAGGCTCGACGCGGTCTCATGCATCTCAACTTCCAGCGCGGGCGCGCCGAAGAGAACTTGATTCTCGGACGGGAGGCCGAGCGTTTCGGCCGCGGGCAAGACGTCGAGACTCTCTTGGCGCGCGCGACCGGATTTCAGTTCGGAGGCCTTCACGAGCGAGCGACTCCCCTACTTCGAGAGGTCGTGCGGATCGACCCCGAGAACCTGGAAGCACATTGGCGCCTCGTAACCAACAACTTCGGGACCGAAGACGAGATCGCCGTGGAAGCGGCGGAGACATTCTTCCGGCGCTTCGGAGAGGATCCCGAGGTCCACCTATACGCCGGAATCTCGCATCAGCTCCTAGGAGATACCGGCCGTGCCATTGAGCACTATGAACGCGCGATTGGACCGGACGCGTCCGCGGCTGAGCGCGTGCCCGAAGCGATTCTCTTTGGTGGGCTGCTGCACGAGCGACTCGGAAATAGCACGCGGGCTAACGAGCTGTGGCAGCTCGGCGTCGATGTCTTTGCTCCCAAGGTCGAAGAGTCCCCGAACAACAGCCGGCTCATTCTGATCCTAGGCAGTTTCCACGGGCTGTTGAGAGATGACAACTCGTTGCGCGCGATGGAGGCACGAGCGGACGTGGGCGAGAACTGGTGGGCGACATCACTGCTCGCCGCCGTCCATCTAACTCGTGGCGAGGCCTCGCGTACTGCCGAGCTTCTACGTGAAAGCGCCCAGCACGGATTCGTCGAGGAGAGCTGGAGCGTATTTCTGCGTCTAACGGGAGTTCCATTTCCCGAAACCACGGCCTTTCGCTCCTTTGTTCGAGCGCAGACATCGGAGCGTAGCCGCATGCGGAGCACGTACTGATGTCATCCCGCTACAAGATCTCCGAGAAGATCGGAGCGGGCGGGATGGGCGAAGTCTTTCTCGCCCACGACAGGACCCTCGACCGCCGCGTCGCGCTGAAGTTCTTGCCCGAGAAAGTTCGCACCGACGAAAACGCGCGGAAGCGCTTTTTGCGCGAAGCCAAATCGGCAGCGGCGCTCGACCACCCCTACGTCTGCAAGATCTACGAGATCGGCGAGTTGGATGAACGCGGACCGTTCATCGCGATGGAGTACGTCCGCGGGAAAACCCTAGAAAAGCGACTGGCCTCCGGAGCGATGGAAGACGACGAGGTGCGACGCATCGCCTCCAAGGTCTGCGAAGCGCTCGAAACCGCTCACGCCGCAGGTATCGTCCATCGCGACTTGAAACCGTCCAACATCATGCTGACCGAGGACGGCCACGTAAAAGTCATGGATTTCGGACTCGCCAAGCGGGCTTCGTCCGGGCCCGCGACCTCCGAAGAGATCACGGGCGAAGGCGCGACGCTGGGCACCGTCACCTACATGTCGCCGGAACAGCTGAGGGCGCAGCCGCTCGATGCTCGCTCGGATATTTTCTCGTTCGGCATCGTCCTGTACGAGATGACCGCGAGGGTGCATCCGTTCAAGAAAAACTCCGCCATGGAAACCGCCGCGGCGATCCTGACAGAGGCTCCGCAACCGACTTCGAGTGAGTTCGAGAGCGTCCTTCCCAAGCTGCTCGCGAAAGACCCGGCGGAACGGTTCCAGAGCATTCCAGCCGTTGGCGCCGCGCTGGCCGAGCCAGCGCCCAAGCGGGTCAGCCGAAAGCGCTTCGCGGCTTTCGCCGTGGCCTCGGCTCTGCTCGGCAGCCTAGTGTGGCTCGCGACGTCACTCACCTCCGACATACCACCGTCCGTCGCCGTCCTTCCCTTCGAGAACGTAAGCGTCGATCCTCTCGAAAGCGACTACCTCGCTCAAGGCATTACCCGTGCGGTCACGACGAAGCTGGCTCAGGCCGGGTTGCAGGTGACACCTTGGGAATCCGCCCGGCGCTACGCAAACCGCGTCCCCGATACGGCCGCCGTGGCGCGCGAGCTGAACGTCGATTCGGTCCTGATGGGCACGTTCGAGTTGGTGGACGATCGCATCGTAACGACCCTCTCCCTCGTCGATGGAGACACGGGGCTCGTCTCGTGGGCCGACGAGCTCAGCGAGCCTTTCGAAGACATCTTCCGGGTGCAACGACGTATCGCGACCGGCGCCGCAAATAGTTTGAAGAGAAACTTGACCGGCGAGCAAGTGGCCGTGCTCGCGGAGCCCGAGTCTCTGAGCGTCGACGCGTATGACTTCTATCTGCAGGGCGCGCACATCATGCAGGACGGAGGGGAAGAGGCGACGAGCGTCGCATCCGACTACTTCACCCGTGCGCTCGAGCTCGACCCGAATCTGACGGACGCGCATATCGGTATCGGCGCCGTCGAGACCGACCGCTACTACTACGGCTGGGGAGAATGGCAGAACCTCGAAAACGCGCGGGCTAGCTTCGAGGCCGCAATCCGCTCGAACCGCTCGTCCATGCCCGCACGATCGGGGCTTTGCATGGCGAGCTTCTATGCCGGCCGAGGCGGGGACTGTCTCGTGCAAGCGAAAGAGGCCGCACAGTACGGCCCGGAAGACGAGGTCGAAACACTCCTGGCTCGCGGCCGGGGCTTTACCTTCGATGGCCTTACGCAACGCGGGGCCGCGCTGTATCGTCGCGCACTCCGGCTCGATCCGACCAACGCAGAGGCTTTGGCCTTTCTCACTGTCGCCACGTGGGGCTCGCAGGAGTCCATCGACATCGGGAATCGCTATCTCCAGCGCTTCGGCGATTACGCGGAGGTCCAGACGTACATGGCTCACTCCTACTACATGCTGGGCGACTACGAGGGTGCCCGAGAGTCGTACGCCGCCGCCATCGCCGGCTCAAACGTCGAAGCGATGATCTACGGGGGTATGCTCTACTCCGAGCTTGGCGACACCGAGGGCGCAGACACGATTTGGCGCAGCGGAATCGGCCTCATCGAGTCGCGCCTCGAAGTCTACCCCGACAACCCGCACAATCGGTTGTGCCTCGCGAGCCTCTACGGGCTCGTCGGCGAGTCCGACTTGATGCGAGCCGAGGAGGACAAGGCACTGAAGCAGCCAGGCAGGAGTAGCTTCGCGCTGTACTACTTGGCCGCCGTTTACGCAAAGCTGGAAGACTGGGAGCACGCGAAGGCGCTCATCCAGCGCGCAGTCGGATCGGGCGCCATGATGCCCAGCCACATCCGCTTCCAAGGACTCTCGTCGCTAGAAGCGGCCGCGTTCGACGATTTCTACGCGGAGATCGACCGACGCCGAGGAATCTACTGAGATGTCTTCTCGGTACCGGGTAGCGGAAAAAATCGGCGAAGGCGGAATGGGCGAGGTTTTTCTCGCACACGACACGACGCTGGACCGACGGGTCGCGCTGAAACGGTTGCCGAGGAAGCTCCAGGACGATGAAACCGCGAAGAAACGCTTTTTGCGAGAGGCGAAGTCCGCAGCTGCACTGGACCATCCGTTCATTTGCAAGATCTACGAGATCGGAGAGGACAAAGACGGTCCGTACATCGCGATGGAATACGTTCGTGGCGAGACGCTCGAGCAGCGGCTATCGATCGGAGCCGTCCCGAAGGACGAGCTCAGGCGCATCGCGTCCGAGATTTGCGAAGCGCTCGAAACGGCCCACGCCGCTGGCATCGTCCACCGCGACCTCAAGCCGTCCAACATCATGCTGACCGAGGACGGCCACGCGAAGGTCATGGACTTCGGCCTCGCCAAGCGTGAGACCTCGTTCGAACGAGATGCCTCGTCGCAGCTCACGGGCGAAGGCGCGGCGGTCGGCACCATCGCCTACATGTCGCCCGAGCAGTTGCGAGCCGAGCCGGTCGATGCGCGCTCGGACATCTTCTCCTTTGGCATCGTGCTCTACGAGATGGCGACGGGCATCCACCCGTTCCGCAAGAAGACGTCGATGGACACCGCCGCGGCAATCCTGAACGAGACGCCAACTCCCCCGTCGAGCGACGTCGACAACGTTCTTTCAAAAATCCTCGCCAAGGAGCCCAGCCGACGCTATCAACGAATAAGAGAAGTCGAAGCCGCCCTCGTACCCAAGCCGCAGCCGCGTTCCCCCAAACCCGTACTCGCAGCGCTAGGAGTGCTCGGCGCGGGGGCGCTCGCGCTCTGGCTCGTCGTCTCCTCTCCTCCCGAAGACCCGCCCTCGGTGGCGGTGCTGCCGTTCGAAAACGTGAGCGACGACCCTCTCGAGAGCGACTACCTCGCCCAGGGTATTACCCGCGCCGTCATCACCAAGCTCTCGCAAGCAGGCATTCAAGTCAGCCCGTGGGAGACGGTGCGTCGCTACGAAGGCCGGGTTCCGCTGGCAACCGAGCTCGCGTCGGAGCTGAACGTCACCTCGGTCCTCATGGGGACCTTCGAGCTTATCGACGAGCGGATCGTGACGACGCTGTCGCTCGTTGACGGCACAACGGGCCTTCAATCCTGGGCTGACGAGCTGGAAGAGCCGTTCGAGGACATCTTCCGGGTCCAGCGACGCATCGCGATGGGCGCCGCGACGAGCCTGAAGCGCCGGCTGACCGGCGAGGAAGAAGCGGTTTTCGCTGAGCCCGAATCCAAGAGCGTCGACGCCTACGACTTCTATCTGCAGGGAGCGCATGTTCTGCAAGAAGGTGGCGAAGAGGCCACGAGCGTCGCGTTCGACTACTTCACGCGGGCCATCGAGCTGGACCCCGACCTCGCCGAAGCCTATATCGGCCTGGGCGGCGTCCAAATGGACCGCTACTACTTTGGCTGGGCCGACCAGGCGAGCCTCGATGATGCCCGCGTCCACTTCGAGAGGGCGATTTTCCTGAAGCCGACTGCGATGAGCGCACGAAGCGGACTCTGCTTCGTTCATATATATTTGTCGAACAGCGAGGTTTGCCTCGTCCAGGCTCAGGAGGCAGCGCGTTTTGGTCGGCCGAACGATGTCGCGACACTTCTCGCGGAGGCACGAGGCTACGGGTTCGGTGGCCTGACAGAGGAGGGCCTCGCCTTGTATCGCCGTGCGATCGAGCTCGACCCAGCCAACGCCGAGGCCAACTTCATGCTCACGGTCGTAGCGATCGGCTCACAGGAGTCCGTGGAGTCCGCCGCACGGTATCAGCGCCGCTTCGGTGACTACAGCGAGCTTCATCTATGGGCCGGCCATTCCCAATTCCTCCTGGGAAACTTGGAACGGGCACGCGAGCACTACGAATCCGCCGTCGCGGGGGGAAGCATCAGCGCGTTCCTCTATGGCGGCATCGTTCATCATCGGCTCGGACACACGCTTCGAGCGCAAGAGGTATGGCGAAGCGGGGTGGAAAGGATCGAGCCTCAACTCGAGCTCCACCCCGGTAACCTACGATTGCGCCTGTTGCTCGCCGGATTGTACGGGCTCTTGGGCGATCGAGACAGGATGGCGTCCGAGGAGGAACAAGCGCTTACGGACGACGGCGTCGTCGATTGGACTCTCGTGCAACTGGCGACGGTGTATGCAGCTCTGGGCGACGACGAGGGGGCGGCGGTGCGGCTGAGGCGCGTGTTTGAAGCCGGATGCACTACCTGGACTTGGCCGAGCATCGCGAAGCGCGCTCTTGGGGAGACGCCATCCCCCGCGATCGACGCGTTCATTGTCGAGGCAGAAGCGGATATCGAACGTCTGCGGGAACTCTACTGAAATGGTTGCCCGCTACGAGATTTCCGACAAGATCGGCCAGGGAGGTATGGGCGAGGTCTTCCTCGCGGAGGACGCGACGCTCGATCGTCGCGTCGCGCTCAAGCGGCTGCCGGAGAAGCTTAGAGACGACGAGAGTTCTCGCAAACGCTTCTTGCGTGAAGCAAAGTCCGCGGCAGCGCTCGACCATCCATACATCTGCAAGATCTTCGAGATCGGCGAGGACGACGAAGGTCCGTTCATCGCGATGGAGTTCATCCGCGGCGAGACGCTCGAACGACGTCTGACGCAGGGAGCGATGTCTCCCGATGCAGTGCGACGCATCGCGTTCGAGATTTGCGAGGCGCTCGAAACGGCCCACGCCGCGGGTATCGTTCATCGCGACCTCAAGCCGTCCAACATCATGCTAACCGAGGACGGCCACGCCAAGGTCATGGACTTCGGCCTCGCGACCCGAGAGACCTCGTTCGAACGAGATGCTTCGTCGCAGCTCACCGCCGAAGGCGCGGCGGTCGGCACCATCGCCTACATGTCGCCGGAGCAGTTGCGAGCCGAGCCCGTCGATGCCCGTTCCGACATCTTCTCGCTCGGCATCGTCCTCTACGAGATGGCTACCGGAACCCACCCGTTTCGCAAGAAGTCCTCGATGGAGACGGCGGCAGCCATCTTGAACGAGAAAGCGGTTCCGACGAAAACGACGTTCGATACCGCGCTCGAGAGAACGCTCGAGAAGGAGCGCGACGAGCGCTACCGGCGAGTTCAGGATCTGAAGGTCGACCTCGCGCAACCCAAATCGAAGCAGCACGGAGTCAAGCTCGTGGTCGCCATCGCAGCGGTTCTCGGCGCAGTCGGGCTGGGTCTCTGGCTGATTCCGAGAGAGCCTCCGTCCGTCGCCGTCCTTCCGTTCCAAAACGTGAGCAACGACCCACTCGAAAGCGATTACCTCGCGCAGGGAATCACCCGAGCGGTCATCACCAAGCTGACTCAGTCCGGCATTCAAGTCAGCCCGTGGGAGTCGGTTCGGCGCTACGGAGACCGCGTCCCGCTCGTCGCGGAAGTCGCAGGGGAGCTCTCCGTCGATGCCATCCTGATGGGTACGTTCGAGCTCGTCGACGATCGGATCGTGACGACACTCTCGCTCGTCGACGGAGCCACCGGGCTCCAATCCTGGGCCGAAGAGCTCGACGAGCCATTCGAAGATATCTTTCGAGTACAACGCCGTATCGCGACCGGCGCCGCCACCAGCTTGAACAGAGGAATATCCGGAGAGCAAGAGCAGGCCCTCGCCGAGCCCGAATCCCGAAGTGTCGACGCCTACGACTATTACCTGCAGGGGGCTCACATCTTACAAGAGGGCACGGAAGAAGCATCAAACGTGGCGTTCGATTACTTCATGCGGGCTATCGAGCTCGACCCCGAATTGGTAGAGGCACATATCGGGATAGGTGCGGTCCAAACGGACTTCTATTACTACGGCTGGGGCGGACGGGAGAGCATCGAAGCGGCGCGCAAGAGCTTCGAGACGGCGACTCGACTGAAGCCAACGTCGATGAGAGCGCAACGAGGATTGTGCTACGTCCGTTTCGTGGGCGGACAAGGCGCACCCGCTGTCGACGCGAGCACCCTGGGTGGAGACAGCGATGTCGAGACCGCTCTCACTCAAGCTCGTTGCGCCACCTTCGCCGGGCTCGTCGAACGCGGTGCGGCTCACTATCGCCGAGCGCTCGAGCTCGACCCCAGAAACGAGGAAGCTCTATTCTTTCTCTCGGTTGCGACGTTTGGTAGTCCAGAATCGATCGAAACCGGCAACACCTATTTTCGACTTTTCGGGGATTATCACGACCTTCACGCCTACGTCGCCCACACCCACAATATCCTCGGGAACACAGAGCTCGCGCTCGAACACTACGAGAAGTCGATGTCGTACGGGAACGTCGAGGCCCTGACCTTCGGAGGCATGCTCTACGCGGACAGTGGAGACCCGGCGAAGGCGCGTCTCGTTTGGCAGCAGGGTGTTGCAATGATCGTGGCGAAGCTCGAAGCCTATCCGGACAATCCTTACCTGAGATTGTCACTCGCGACCCTCTATGGACTCCTCGGCGATCCGGCCGCGATGCGCGCACATGAAGAACTCGTGGAGGCGAGCACCCCCCGCGGCGTGTACTTGGCCGCCGTCCACGCGTGGCTGGGCAATGGTGAGCGAGCGGCGGCGCTCTTACGGCACGCCCTCGCCGCCGGCATGATTCTCCCGCGTTGGCACGTGTTCATCCGACACCTGGCGAGTGAGGCAGAGTCCGGCCCGCTCGACCCCGTTTGGGCGGAGTTCGACGCCGAAATCGAACGCCTTCGGGAAACGTATTGAGCCTGCTTTGCTTCTTTCGACGCCTAACGTATAAGAGATGCCCATGTCGTTGATCGCTCTGTTCGCCACCGCGGTATTGCTGCTGCCGCAAGAGAGTGAGCGCGAGACGTTCGAAGTCTGGCTCTGCCCGCTCCATCGCGATGAGCAATCGACCGAGCCGGGCAAGTGCCCTATCGGGGGGCGCGACATGGTGCTACGGGAGCTCACGAGCAGCTACTCCTGCCCAATGCACACGCACATCGATCGCGAAGAGCCAGGGATCTGCAGCATCTGTTACATGAACCTGGTCCCGATGACGCGAGAGATGCAGTGGTTCTGCCCGGACGATCCGCGAGACGTCAGCAGCGAGCCCGGCGCGGTGTGCGCACAGAGCGGAAAGCCGATGGAGCTTCGCACCATCCCCTTGGCGCACGGGGACCATAACCCGAAACATGGCGGCATCCTGTTCATGGCACCGGACCGCTATCACCACCTCGAGGGTGTGCTCTCACCGGACGGTGAGTTCCGACTCTACTTCTACGACGACTTCACTGAGCCTATAGGCGCGAGTGACTTCCCTGCCCGTATCGAGACCGAGTCGCTCACCGCAACGAGCGACGGCGCCTACGCCGAGGCCCGGTTTCCCGCACCGGCGAGCTACCCGGCGGAGTTCGTGCTCCACGTCCGATTTCCCGGTGACGAGGAAGAGTCACGCTTCGACTTCATCTTCGTCGAGGACATGGGTGGGCCCACCGCCGAGCTCCGCGATTTCGACATCCCGGACGACCCGGAAGTGATGTACGCCGAGATATTCCGGCGCGACGAGTACCTGCAGAAACTCTTGAGCCGTGGGGCATGGCAGGACATCCACGTGCCCGCGCTCCAGGCGAAAGACCTCATGCTAGCGCTCATCGAGGCCGACGCCGATCTTTGGGAACGCCCGGGCAAGAAGATCGTGAAAGCGGCCTGGCTTCTCGACATCTTCGGTGACGAAGGCAATCGCCCGAGAGTCGAGGCGGCCTACGTGCTCTTCCAATCGGCCCTCGAGGACTTGGAGGCGGCTCATGCGGAGTAGCTTGACCGCCGTGCTCGCGCTCAGCGCAACTTCGCTGTTCGCCCACGAAGGCGGCCCGTCGCGATTCAACTTTCGCGATCACGTCCAACCGCTCCTCGAGAAGCGATGCGGGAGCTGCCACCGAAGCGGCGGCGCCGCCCCCATGACACTGCTCGACTATGACGAGGTCGTTCCGTGGTCTCGCTCGATGATGCTTCAAATCCTCGAAGGCAACATGCCACCTTGGCTCCCCGACGAGGGCTCGGCCGACTTCCATCACACTAGAAATTTGACCGCCGCCGAGATCGATATGCTCATCGACTGGTCCGTCGGCGAGCTACCCGAAGGCGAGGAGAACACTGAGACAGCACCCTCTCCACCCGAATGGAGCGACGGCGAGCCCGATTCGGTGTTGCGTCCGAGCCAACCTGTCATCCTCGGCGCGGAAGAGGAAGAGAGGCTGGTCTGCCTGGCTCTTTCGAGCGGGCTCGACGTGCCGCGACTCGCAAGCGCGTTCGAAGTGAAACCAGGCGTTCGGAGCCTCGTCCAGCGGGCCACCCTCTATCGAGGGGAAACGTGCGCCGGACGACCTCTCGTCACATGGCTTCCCGATCAGGGGCGAAGGACCGTCCCCGGCGGTCGCGGCGAGCTCGTTCCCGCCGGCTCCAGCCTCGCCGTGGAGATCTTCTACCGCAAGAGTTGGGATGACGAAGGGGCCGAGCTCGAAGACCACACGGAGATCGGCGTGTGGTTCGCCTCCTCGAACGAGTCCATTCAGTCGCAGCGAGTCGCCGAGTCGAGCAACGTGTTTCCCATGGCTATCGAGCTTTTGGCAATCTTTCCGGACCCGACCGCCCGCGACTCGGAAGAGCCGTTTCTCGTCGAGGCGGAGCTCCCATCGGGCCGAGTCATCTCCCTGCTCGAGATCAAGCACTACGAACCCATGTGGCAAGAGAAGTACTTGCTCCGCGAGCCACTGGTGCTCCCGGAAGGCACCGAGATCCGGCTGTCACGGCCCGCGGCCTGGATCGACTTCGTGCCCGTCGCCAACGCCGCCGAGTGACTCGATTCGAAACCACACAATGTGCATACTGCCTACGTGGCAAGAAAAACGATTTCGCTAAAGATCGAGGCCTACGAGAGGCTCAGAGGCGCGAGAACGTATCCGAGCGAATCCCTCAGCGAAGTGGTCATGCGGGCAAGCTGGCCGGAATACACAGTGTCGGGTAGCGAATTCGCGGTGATCTGCGGGGAGCACGGCCACAGCTTCACGTCAGATGGCTTGGGCAGGATCCAGCCCCTCACACAAGAGGACACACCTCCACAAGACAAATGGACTGACAGTTGATTCTTTAGGCGACTCTCCTCATCGGCTCGAGACACACGCACGCTCGAAACGCTTGCCTCGGGCCGCGAGAGAAGTTACTCTCGTCTCCCTTCGATGCCGACACTGGATCGCCGCGCCTTTCTCGGCGCGCTGGGAACGGGAAGCCTGGGATTAGGCGCTTGCCTCTCTTCTCGCGCTCGCGTGGATGGACTCTCGGTCCTCGACATGCAGCTCGGTTGGCTCGCCGGGGGCAATCAGCTCGGCGAAGTCGTGGCAAAACAGCTCGGCTATCTCGAGGAAGAAGGCATCCTTCTCGAGATCCACCCGGGCGGCCCTCACATCGACGGTGTCGGGATCGTTGCCAGTGGGCGTTACCAGCTCGGGCAGGTCTCGTCGAGCCCGTCCTTGATGCTCGCGGTGTCGCAAGGCATCCCGGTGCGGTGCTTCGGGGTCAGTGTGCAGCAACACCCGTACTCCTACTTCTCGCTTCCGGACAGCCCGGTGCGAACGCCGCAGGACATGGTCGGCAAGAAGGTCGGCACGAACGCCACCGGCCAGATTCTCCTGAACGCGCTCCTGGCACGGCACGCGGTCGACCCGAATGATCTCGAGCTCGTCGTGGTGGGCTCCTCGATGATGCCGCTCCTCACGGGGCAAGTGGACGTCATCACCGGCTGGACGACGAACGTCACCGCGCTCTCCCCGCTCGGGCCGGAACGCCTGACGATGCGCCTCTGGGATCAGGGGATCCAGCTCTACGCCATGCCTTACTACGCCACGCTCGACACGCTCGAGCAGACTCCGGAGCTTCTCGCCGGCTTTTTGCGCGCGACCGGCCGCGGGTGGGAGTTCGCGTACCAGAATCCCGAGCGGGCCGTCGAGCTTCTCGTGGAGGAATACCCGATCTTGCGCTACGAAGACGAGCTCGCCGCCGTCCGCGAGATCTTGGGCTACGTTTTTACGGACGAGACGCTCGAAGCCGGTTGGGGCACGATGAACCGCGAGAACTGGGCGGCGCAGATTCGCACCTATGATGAGCTCTCTCAGTTCACCAAGGACGTCCCGAGCGTCGACGACGTGATGACGCTCGACATTCTCGAGAGCACCCAAGATCAAAGGCCGCGGTTGGACTCGGGTAGCTACGGGCCGGGAGCTTCGTGACCGACACAGTCTCGATCGACCACGTCTCCGTCCACTTCGAGCAAGGAACGGTCACCGCCCTCGACGACGTCAGCTTCGAGATCGGCCGCGGGGGGTTCCTCGCCATTTTGGGTCCATCCGGCTGCGGCAAGTCGACGCTCCTTCGCGTCGTCGCGGACTTGCTGGATCCGAGCCAAGGCGAGGTATCGCTGTTCGGCGATCCACCGGCCATGGCGCGACAACGGCGCGACATCGGGTTCGTGTTTCAGGACGCCGCGCTCCTTCCGTGGCGGACGGCGCGTGAGAACGTGGATCTACCCCTGGAAGTCGGCAACGGTCGCGAGCTCGCAAAAGGAGGGCCATCCGCGACGGATCTGCTGGATCTCGTCGGCCTGGGCAAGTGGGCGGACTCCTTTCCGCACCAGCTTTCGGGCGGGATGCGCCAGCGCGTGTCCATCGCGCGGGCTCTCGTGACGGCGCCGAAGATCCTGCTCATGGACGAGCCGTTCGGCGCGCTCGACGAGATCACCCGCGATCGTCTCAACGAAGAGCTGCTGCGGATCTGGCGAGAGACCCAAACGACGATCCTCTTCGTCACACACAGCATCCAAGAAGCTCTCTATCTCGGCCAGCAAGTGCTCGTGCTCGCGTCCCATCCGGGTCGTGTACGCGAGATGGTCACGCCCGATCTTCCACAAGAGCGCGCACTCGACGTCCGGGAGACGGAAGGCTTCGTCCGACAAGCCGCGCATCTTCGCGCCGTCTTGGAGACTTGCTGATGCGTCGCGAGCACACCCTACCCGCCGTCGCGCTCACGTCGATCTTGGCTCTGTGGGGGCTCGCCGTGTACGTGCTCGACGTCCCCGAATACATCGTGCCGTCACCGCTCCACGTCGCCCGTACGTTCGTCCGCGACTTCGGCGTCATCGCTCGCAACCTCGTGCCGACTGCCGTCGAGAGTCTGCTCGGCTTCACCATCGGCAATCTCGCCTCGATCGCGCTTGCCACGATCTTCGTGCACCAAAAGACCGTCGAGCAGGCATTCTTTCCGCTCGCGATCATCGTCCGATCGATCCCGATCGTCGCGGTCGCGCCCATCCTCGTCCTCATGCTCGGAAACGATATGACGCCGAAAGTCGTCATCGCGGGGCTCATCTGCTTTTTCCCGACGCTCGTGAACATGGTCAAGGGCTTGTCTTCCGTGAACCCGCAGGCGCTCGAGCTGATGAAGGTCCTTTCCGCCAGCAAGACCGAGATCTTCTTCAAGCTGCGGCTCTACAACTCTCTCCCCTACCTGTTCGCCGCACTCAAGATCGCGGCGAGCGCCTCGGTCATCGGCGCCATCGTCGGCGAGTGGATCGGGAGCACGGAGGGGATTGGTGCCTTGATCATTCAAGCGACCTACAATTTCGACACCGGTCTCCTCTATGCCGCCATTACCGCCGCGTGCATCTTCTCGGTCGGGTTCACGCTCGTCATCACTGCGATTGAGCGCCGTGTGGTGAAATGGTCGCCTGAGATAGGATGAACGCCATGGCGAACATCGTGCACGAAACCGACGTCGTCGTCGTTGGCGGGGGTCCGGCAGGGATCGCGGCGGCTGCATCCGCGGCGAGAAATGGAGCCCGGGTGGCTCTCGTGGAACGCTACGCGCAGCTCGGAGGGCTCGCCGCCGGCGCCATGGTCCTCGTCCTGGACGATATGTGCAACGGCAACGAGATCACCGTCAAGGGCATCGCGCAAGAATTCGTCGAGCGCATGGAACGGATGAAGCTTGCTGTCTTTCCACCCGAGGAAGACCGCCGCGCCGACGAGGCGATGTTTCGCAAGTGGGCCCGATGGGGGCTCTACGACTACTACGCGCGCGCCAAGCCGCCACCGGTCTGCTACGCCGTCGCTTTCGATCCCGAAGGATGGAAACGCGCCTCCGAGGATATCGTGGCGGAGAACGAGATTCATCTCAGGCTGCACTCGTGGTTCTCGAACCCCGTCATGGAGGGCGAGCGCATCACCGGAGTCACGTGCGAGACGAAAGAGGGTCCGCAAACCATCAAAGGGAGCGTCGTCATCGACTGCAGCGGCGACCTCGACGTCGCCTCGCGGGCCGGCGCACCCTTCGTCGGCGGTTCTTACTTCCTGACGACGGTTTTCAGACTCGGAGGTGTCGATACCGACGCCGCCGAGCGCTTCGAGCACGAAGAGCACGACAAGTACCTCGAGGTCGACAAGAAGGCGAAGGAGCTTCTCGGTGGATCCTGGGACAAGTGGTGGCTGAAGACGCCGCTCCCGGGAATCGTCTGGTGCAACTGCCCACACATGAGGGGTTATGACGGCGCCAACGTCGAAGACTTGACGAGAGCGCAGGCGGAGGGCCGACGCCGGGTGGACCAGGTCTTCGCCCATGTGCGCGAGCACTGGCCGGGCTTCGAGAAGAGCTACATCGTCGACCTCGCACCGCAAATCGGCATTCGCCAAACCCGGCTCCTTCAGGGCGAATATGTCGTCACCAAAGAAGACGTCCACGACCGCGTCCATTTTGCCGATACCGTGGCGCGGGGCCGCGACTACTACACGCCGTATCGTGCGCTCGTGCCGCAGAAAGTCGAACAACTTCTCGTCGCCGGCCGTCACTATTCCGCGACGTCGACCGCCCAGAAAACGTCACGGGAGATCCCGCCTTGCATGGCGATGGGCGAAGCCGCCGGCCTCGCCGCAGCGATGGCGCTCGATGCCGGGGTGCTCGTTCGTGACGTCGACGTCGCCTTGCTGCAGAAGAAACTCCGCGATCAAGGCGCCGATCCGGGCGACATTCCTTCGACGAATGCGACGATTCCGGAGACAACGAAACGGTGAGCTTGCCCCTCGACGGAATCAAGGTGCTGGACTTCACCCAGGTGATGCTCGGCCCCTGCGCGACGCAGCTTCTCGGAGACTTCGGTGCCGACGTGATCAAGATCGAACGGCCCGGTTATGGTGACCTCTCGCGCACATCGGTGCCGGATCCGGCAGGGTTGGACAACCCCGTCTTCGTGAGCTTGAACCGGAACAAGCGCAGCATCGCCCTGAACATGAAGACCGAGGAAGCTCGGGAGATCGTTCGCGCTCTCGCGAAAGACGCGGACGTCATCGTGAACAACTTTCGCCCCGGAGTCATGGAGCGCATGGGACTCGGCTACGACGCACTTCGTGAGGTCAATCCGAGGCTCGTCTACGCGTTCGGGACCGGATTCGGCAAGAGCGGGCCTTACGAGCACAAAGGGGGCCAGGACGTCCTCGCCCAGGCGATGACCGGGGTCATGGCGCAAAAGGCGGACGCGAACCAACCGCTGTCCGTTTATGCGACCGCGCTCGCCGACTACTCCGCGGCGATGCACCTCGTGCAAGGCATCCTGCTCGCACTCCTTCACCGAGAACGATCCGGCACGGGACAGCAAATCGACGTCTCGCTCTATGACTCGATGCTCTCCATGCAAACGCAGGAGGCGTCGATGTGGATGATGCGGCAGGAAGTCTTGAATTGGGCCGCAATGCCCCTCAGTGGGGTGTTCGACACCTCCGACGGCGCCGTCGTTCTCGTGGGCGCTTTCAAGAAGAACCCACTTCAAGATATTTGCAACGCTCTTCAGATCGACGACCTCTCGACCGAAGAACGTCTATCGACGATGGAAGGCATGCGCGAGCACCGAGACGAGCTTCAGGCGACGTTTCGCGCGCGCTTTCGTGAGGAGACCACGGCGCACTGGATCGAAAGACTCGAAGCACAGGACTTGCTTTGCTCACCCGTGCGCTCGCTCGCCGACGCGCTCGAAGACCCACAGACGAGCGAGAACGACATGCTGCTCGATGCCGAGACGTCTTCGGGCGAGCCGTTGAAGATGGTCGGAGCGCCGATCCATATGTCGGAAACGCCGTTCACGCTACGTCACCGCCCGCCCCATCTCGGTGAGCACTCGGACGCGATCCTGGAAGAGCTCGGCTATGACGCCGCGCGCGTCGCGAAGCTGCGAGAGGACGGCGTGCTCGCGTGAGCGTTCGCTTCGACATCAAAGATCATGTGGCGCGTATCGTCATCGATCGCCCGGACGTTCTCAACGCGGTCGACGCGGACACGGAGTCACGGCTCCAGGAAATCTGGAGCGAGCTCGAGGCCGGTACCGAAGCCCGGGTCGTCGTGCTGACTGGCGCCGGCGACAAGGCGTTCTCGGTCGGCGCCGATATGAAGAGCTCCGAAGACGCGCCGAGTGGTCTGGCCTATTGGGCGCAGCCGCGCCCGGGCGGTTTCGGAGGCATTGCGCTGCGCACCACCTTGGACATCCCCGTGATCGCCCGCGTGAACGGCTACGCGCTCGGCGGTGGCTTCGAGATGGTGCTCGGTTGCGACATCGTGATCGCAGCGGAACAAGCGCAGTTCGGTTTTCCCGAGCCGCGCGTGGGGCGGCTTCCGCTCGACGGCGGCATGACGCTCCTTCCCAGGCTCGTCCCCGAGAAATGGGCGATGGGAATGTTGCTCACGGGAAGACGAGTCCCCGCCGCCGAAGCCCACCGCGTCGGTCTCGTCAATGAGGTCGTGCCGCGCACCGAGCTCGACGATGCCGTGGAGCGCTGGGTGCAGGAGACGCTCAGCTGCGCACCGCTCTCGGTGCAGGCCATCAAACAATCCGTCAAACGAACTGCCCTGATGTCTGCCGAGCAAGCTCAAGCCATGAAGCTCCCGGCAGTCGTAGCCGCGCTCGAATCCGACGACGGCGAGGAGGGCGTTCGGGCATTTCGAGAGAAACGAGCGCCGAAGTGGTCCGGGCGTTAGCTGTCGTAGCGCTGCTGCTCGTCACCCATCCGGTGACGGCGCAAAGCTTCTCGAGCCGCTTCGAGACCATCAAGCAGGAGGCGTCCCCCGAACAGCTCTACCGTTTTCTCTACGCCGTTCCCAAAGGCGGAGATCTCCATAATCACCTAGGCGGCGCCGCTTTCGATGACGTCTTGTGGGAGCTCGCGACGGATCCGAGCGTCAACGGCGGCCAGACATTTCGCTCGCGGGTTCGCATCAACGAGTGCCGGCCGGGATGCGGCACGCCGCTGATGTACCACCACACGATCGGTGATTCGACCTGGGACCAGATGTCTCCATGCTGCCGACAAGAGTATGAGCCGCTGACCGAGCTATCGACCGAAGCGAGGAGCGAATGGCTGTCGTCGACGCGGATCGACCAGCCGGGTGAAGGACGCGGCGAGTTCTTCGAGATCATCTGGCCTCGCTTGAACGAAGTCTTGAACCAGGCCCCTCTCGTCGCCGAGCTCGCAGTCAAGAACATGGAGCGCTTCAGCGAAGAAGGGCTCCGCTATGTCGAGTTCCAGGTCGGCCCCTGGGGTCGTCGCGATGGCGACAAGGAGCTCGACCCCGACGGATTCCACGAGATCATGCAAGCGCGCCTGAGCCGCGAGGACGCGCGAGCGACCGATGTCGTCGTGCGCCTGCAGACGAATATCCTCAGGTTCACGCCCTACGCGCTCGAGCGCGTCGAGGAGAGCTACGCGTTCGTAGACCGCCACCGCGATCTCTGGGTGAGCTTGAACCTCGTCGGGCGGGAAGACAACGACAAGGGCTACCCGCTGCGTTTTCTCGAAACGTTTCGCAAGATGCGACGGCGCTACCCCGCGATCGGCCTCGCTATCCACGGAGGAGAAGTCGACGAGCCGAACCGGCACGTCCGCGACACGTTACTCTTGGGCGCGAACCGGATCGGGCACGGCACCAACCTCATCACCGACCCGGACACGCTGCTGCTCATGCGCACCGGCAAGTTCGCCATTGAAATCAGCCTCGTCAGCAATCACCTTCTCGAGTACTTCCCCGTGGACGAGCACCCGTTTCCGGAATATTTGCGCCTCGGCATCCCGGTTGCGCTTTCGACCGACGACCGCGGGATGTGGGACTCCAACATGACGGATGAGTACGTCAATGCGACGACCGCGTTCAACTTGAGCTGGGACGAGCTCGTCCAGGTCGGACGTACCAGTCTCGAGTTCGCTTTCGTGTCTCGGACCGAGAAGATGGCGCTCATCGAATCCTACGAGCGGGATATCGAAGCCTTTGAAGACCGGTTCGACCGCGACGGCTGGCGCGAGCTTCTCGAGGACGTCCCCGTGCGCACTTCCGGCTACGCTCGCCGCCACCTGTTGCCCAACTGAGCCTCGCCTCGCTCGCTCGCTAGTCCGCTCGCAAGGTGCGAGTGGGGTCGACCGACATCGCCCGGCGCGCCGGGACGTAGTTCGCCACGACCGAGACGCTCACGAGGACCGAGATGACGAGCGCGAAGGTCAGGGGATCCCGTCCGGTTACGCCGATGAGGACACTCTCGAGAGCCCGGCCGACGACGAGCGCGAGCACGACTCCCGCACCCGCGCCGATTGCTACTATCCGCGCGCCTTCTCCGGTCACCATACGCATCAAGCCCACGTTGTTCGCCCCGAGCGCCATCCGGATGCCAATCTCACGCCCGCGCGAGCTGACCGCAAACGACATCACTCCATAGATGCCGACCGCGGCCATGAGGAGCGCGAATCCGGCAAAGATCACGAACAACGCGATGATGGCGTTCGAGCTGCGGAACATCTCGGCTTCGATCTCGGCGAGCGTCTGGACGTCGACCAGAAGCGATGCGTCCAGCGCGGCCACATGCGCGCGCAGCAAGCCGGCGGTCCCGCCGGGGTCGCCGGTCACGCGCGCCACGAGAGTCGTTCGACGCACCGGACTCTGCGCGATCGGTAAGTAGATCTGCGGCTCGTGCGACGCGCGGTCGGAGTCGAGGTCGAGCACGTCGCCCACGACCCCGACGATGCGGACCCCGTCCGTCGAGCCGCTGCCCACCCAGCGAAAGGTCTGGCCCACCGCTTCCGCCTCCGGCCAATAGCGCTCTACCGCGCTTCGACTGACGACCGCGATCGCGGCCGCATCGCCGTCGTCACCTTCGGCGAAGTCACGGCCGCGCAAAACCGGGATCCCCATCGTACGAAAATATCCGGGCGACGCTCGGAAGAGCTGCGCCGTCGGTAGCGCCACGTCTCCCTCGGCCGACTCCCCCTGGCGAGCGAACGATCGCACCGGACGCGCGGGCACGAAGGGATGGAGGTCCGTTATCGACGCTTCCACGGCTCGAGCGTCCGAGCGGACCCTCGCAAGGAGGGCCTCTTGAAACCGGAGCCGCGACCCTTCGTCATACTCGACCGACGGGAGCTCGATCGTCGCCGCGACGACGCCCGCTGAGCGGAAGCCCAAATCCGTCGTTCTCAGCTCGATGACCGTCCGGACCAGCAAGCCGGTCACGATCATCAACACGAGAGCCATCATCAACTGCACGACGACCAGTGTCTGCCGCAATCGCAGACCCGCGCGCGCCGTCGCGGTGCGTCCCCCTTCGGACAGGGCTTCCGAGAGACGCAGTCGCGATGCGCGCAAGGACGGCAAGAGCCCGAACAGCAGCGGCGTCATCGCGGAGATAGCGCCGGTAAACAGCCATACGCGGCCGTCGATCGACGCGGTGTGGTAGAGCCACTGATGCTCCGCCGTGACGTAGACCAACCCGTCGAGGAGCGCGCGGGTGACGAGGAGACCGAAGAGGGCGGCACCGGCGGCCATCACGAATCCCTCGAGCAATAGCTGCCGCACGAGACGCGACCGCGACGCGCCCATGGCGAGCCGCACCGCGACCTCTTTCTCTCTCGAGCTCGCTCGTGCCATGAGCATGTTCGCCACGTTCGCGCACGCGATCAGCAAGACGAAGGCGACCGACAGACCCGCAATGGCGAACAGCGTCTGGTCCTCGTCGTTGAGAAGCTCCTCTTTGATGGGCACCACTCGAAGCGTCCAGCCATCGTTCGTGTCGGTATGTGCAGCGGCCGCGCGCGCGGCGATCCCCGTCAGCTCCTCGCGTGCGGCCGAAACGCTCGTCCCTGCCGCGAGCCGCGCCTGCACGTAAACACGCCGCTCCTCCCTCGGCGCGACCTCGGGATCCAGGCGAAACGGGATCCAGAGGTCGATGGTCGAGATCTCACCGAACTCCATCACCTTGGACAGAACCCCGATGATGGTGTGCCCCGTGCCGTCGAGCCGGAGCACGTCGCCGATAACCCCTGGATCGCTCCCGTAGTGGCGCTCCCAGAATCCATGGCTGAGGATGACGACCGGCTCCGCGCCGGGACGTTCCTCTCCCGCGGTGAAGCCGCGCCCGGCCACCACTTCTACGCCCCATACGCGGTGATAGTTGTCCGAGACCCGCGCGGCCTTCACCCGCTGGGTCTCGGAAGCGTCTCCAACGACGAAGGACTCGCCCATGATGGCCGCCACACCGTCGAGCGTCTGCGAGTCTGCCCGGAGACGAGCGAATCCCGGCAGAGACATCCGCTCCCGGGCCTTTCCGAGCTCGTCGTTCGACGCGTAGATCCAAACGAAGCTATCCGGGTCCTTGGCCGGAAGCTCGCTGAACAAGATGGCGCTTACGAGGCTGAAGAGCGTCGCGTTCACCGCGATTCCAAAACCAAGTGTCAGGACGGCCAGGACGGTGAACCCGGCGCTCTTTCGAAGCGAGCGGAGAGCGTAGGACGCATCGGCGGCGACCGAGGACAAAAAGCCGGTCCTCGATACCGGACGCTGCGGCGCGCGCCGGCGACGGCGAGCGGTGGCCACGTGCTCGAGCGCCGCCCCACCCAACGCTCCGGCGATGGCTCCGAAGGCAAACAACGCAAAATGCGCGACACCGCGCTCGTGGAGGAGGGTACGACCCTGCTTCTCGAACGAGAGCGCCATATCCGCTCCGAGTAGCTCTCGAAAGTCTCTCGGATAGAGCCGCAAGACGGCTCGAAACACCGCTCGCGCTGGACGGAGCGATCGGTACGTCATTGCCCCGACTCCGGCCTCTTGGGCGATAGAGCGAGCTCGGAGAGACGACGCAATCGGACGGCTTCCGCACGGAGCGCATGACGGCCGGCGCGAGTGATCGCGTAGCGTTGGCGCGGACGCCCGGGTGCGCCCTCCCCCATCGGGTCCAGCACGTCCAGCAAAGAGTCATCGGAGGCGCGCTTCAGGCTACGGTAGAAAGACGCGATAGGCGGCGTCTTCGTCCCGAGGCTTCCCATCCGCGACAAAATCGCGTCGGCGTCACCGGCCTCGTCTCGCAACGTCAGCAAGATCTCGAACATAAGCGGGCTCATATACCGGGAACAACGCTTCAACGGGACCAGAGGTTCACTTTTTTATCATTTCGATAAAAATAAGCGATCTCTTGGGCCCAGGCGGATAGCCGACTAGAATCCCTCCCATGCGCCCCCGTATCGACGTCGTCGTGATCGGTGGGGGCTTCTACGGATCGGTCCTGGCGCTTCACGCTGCCGAGGTCCACAACCGGAGCACCATGCTCGTCGAGCGCGAGCCCGCTCTCCTCGAGCGAGCGTCCTACGCCAATCAGGCGCGCGTCCATCGCGGCTATCACTATCCGCGTAGCCTGGTGACGGGTTATCGCTCTAGAGCCAATTTCGACCGGTTCCTCGATGAGTACGGAGAGGCGATCGACAACGACTTCGGTTGCTTCTACGCCATCGGGCGAGCGTTCTCGAACGTAACCGCCGAGCAGTTTCGACTCTATTGCGAGCGCATCGACGCACCCATAGGACGAGCACCGGCGGAGATTCGAGAGCTCTTCGAACCGGAGGTCGTGGAGGAGGTCTTCGAAGCGCGGGAGGCGGTCTTCGACGCAGTCCGCTTGCGAGCGTTGCTGGCCACACGGCTCGCGTCGAGCGGCGTCGAGCTGCGATTGAATACCGAAGCGACAGCGGTGACTGCGACCTCGGACGGCCTGGAGCTCACGCTGCGCGACGAGACCGGGGATGCTCCGGTGACGGCGAGCCACGTTTTCGATTGCACCTATTCCCGGGTCAACCAGCTTCGTGTCGCGTCGGATCTCCCCGCCATCCCGTTGAAGCACGAGCTCGCGGAGCTCGCGCTCGTGACACTACCGGCACCGCTCGCGGGCATCGGAATCACTTTGATGTGCGGACCGTTCTTCTCGGTCATGCCCTTTCCTCCGCTCGGGATCTCGACCCTGAGCCATGTGCGGTACACACCGTTATGCGAGTGGACGGACGGCACGGGCGCAACGTACCGAGACCCGCACGAGGTCGCTTCCAAGATCCAAAAGCGCTCGCGCTTCGTCGAGATGGTGAAGGACGCGAGCCGCTACGTCCCTTCCATCACGAGCGCCTCCTATCGAGACTCCATATGGGAGACGAAAACGGTGCTCCCGAGGAGCGAGGTCGACGACAGCCGCCCTATCCTGTTCCGGCGCAACTCCGGTCTCATCGGCCTCCACACCGTCATGGGCTCGAAAATCGACAACGTTTACGACATGATGGACGCCGTCTCACAAGTTCTCGGCTCTCAAACATGACGACAGACCTCGCGATCGGAAGCTACGTCTCCGTCATCGCTCCGCTTCACGACGACGCCGACATCGTCGCGGAATTCGTGACGGAGCTCATCGCGGGCCTCGGACAGCACTCGCCCAACTACGAGCTGGTTCTCGTCGACGACGGATCGCAAGACGACACCGTCGAGCGAGTCTCGGCTCTCATGAAGCAGCACGATCGCATGCGCTTGATCCGGCTGTCGCGACCATTCGGACAGGAGATCGCCATCTCCGCGGGTCTCGACTCGGTGATCGGAGACTTCGTCGTCGTGATGCTCCCCGACAGCGACCCGCCGGCACTCGTGCCCGAGATGGTGGACCGCGCTCGCTCCGGTGTCGAGGTCGTGTTCGGGATTCGCAAGAGCCGGAAGAGCGACCCGTTGTTCTTGCGCCTGGGCTCCGCCCTGTTCTACTGGTACTGCAATCGTGTCCTGCGGCTGGGCCTTCCGAAG